>Ga0315907_10001083_pt1 | contig 37381 bp, 31 predicted proteins | sample LakEriMetagenome_3_FD_203525 | JGI IMG/M metagenome (GOLD analysis project Ga0315907, IMG submission 203525) | Freshwater fungal communities from buoy surface, Lake Erie, Ohio, United States - Buoy 12 MA123 | ecosystem: Environmental > Aquatic > Freshwater > Lake > Lake biofilm | place: USA...
CATTGTACCACCTTGATTTTCTCTTCTGCATAGGCACTAACGTCTAAAACCACATCGGGCTCAATGTAGATGTCCTGAATGTAGTGCAGCAGCATAGGGGCACGGTAGGCCTCTTGGGAAATCCCGTTACGCTTCGTATTAATTTTAGGCAAACCCGATAAAAATGCAGCACGAGCTACCAAGGCAGCCGCGCGGCCGTGATCAGGGTGTCTGTCTCTGATTGAATTTGCAAAGATGAGTTTTGGCCTAAAGTGTCGAATTTCACGAATGATTTGATGTAAATGGTCTTCATTTTCTTCAAAAAATCCATCGGCCATTCCCAGATTTACACGATCTACAAGACCTAGAATCTGTGATGCAGCCTTGCATTCTTCCATGCGTAAGTCTCCGCTCCCACGTGTCCCTAACTCTCCTTGTGTAAGGTCAACGATTGCAATCTGCTTACCCTCGTCCGCGTAACGCAATAAGGTTCCCCCGCAGGAAATTTCTACGTCATCCGGGTGCGCGCCAAAGGCGAGTATATCAATGTTCATTAAGCGGTCATGTAGGATTCAATGCTCGGACAAGCACACACCAAATTCCGATCGCCATATGCATTATCCACGCGACGAACAGGTACCCAGTACTTATTTTTCATTAAATAGGGTAGTGGATAAGCCGCTTCCGCTGGTGTATATGGATATTCCCATGTTCGATTAATAATGCAATCCGCGGTGTGTGGCGCATTTTTAAGTAAGTTATTGTCTTTTGGATATTTTCCTGCTTCGATATCAGCAATTTCTTGTCTAATCTTAATCATGGCTTCAATGAAGCGATCAAGTTCTGCTTTATCTTCAGATTCCGTAGGTTCAATCATTAAAGTTCCAGCCACTGGGAATGAAACGGTAGGGGCGTGGAAATTAAAGTCAATAAGTCGTTTGGCCATATCGGCTACTTCTACATCTGCATTCTTTTTGAATTCACGGCAATCAAGAATTAACTCGTGGGCCACGGTACCATGAGCTCCCGTGTACAAAATTGGATAATGATCTTTCAAACAAGCGGCAATGTAGTTCGCATTTACAATCGCCAATTCGGTTGATTCACGAAGTCCTTTGTACCCTAGCATTTTGATATATCCGTAAGAAATCAATAGGATTAAGGCACTTCCATATGGGGCAGAAGATATGGCATGAATCGCCTGATCGCCACCCGTGGTATGCAGTGGATTACTTGGTAAGAACGGCACTAAATGAGCTGCAACGCCAATCGGACCCATCCCTGGGCCACCCCCTCCATGCGGAATAGCAAAGGTTTTGTGCAAGTTTAAGTGGCAAACATCTGCTCCAATATTTCCAGGGTTAGTTAACCCAACTTGAGCATTCATGTTGGCCCCGTCCATATACACTTGACCTCCCTGGGCATGAATGATTGCCGTAATTTCTCGAATACCTTCCTCGTACACGCCGTGCGTTGATGGATAGGTAACCATGATTCCTGCTAAATCGTCTCCGAGTTGCTCAGCTACAGTTTTCAATTCCGAAATATCAATGTTTCCATGTTCATCACATCCGGTAACCACTACTTCAAAACCAGCCATTACTGCAGAGGCGGGATTCGTTCCATGCGCACTTGAAGGAATAATGATTTTTTTACGTTGGAAGTCACCATTTGCTTCATGGAAGGCTTTAATGACCATAAGACCTGCATATTCACCTTGAGCACCAGAATTTGGTTGTAATGAGACTCCGGCAAATCCGGTACATTCACACAAATCTTTGGCTAATTCTGCCATAAATTCGTGATACCCTGCGGCCTGATCTTTCGGTGCAAACGGGTGCATGTTTGCGAAATTCGGGTTAGTGATTGGAATTAGTTCACTTGCCGCATTCAATTTCATGGTACAAGAACCCAAAGGAATCATACTATGCACTAACGATAAATCTTTATTCTCAAGTGATTTTAAGTAGCGCATCATTTTAGACTCAGAATGGTGTGCGCTGAACACAGGATGTGTTAATATTTCACCTTCTCGTACCAATGCACTTGGAATACCGACTTCTGCTGAGATGCCGCTTCCTTTCGTATCAAACATGGCTAGGATTGCATCAACATCCGCGGATGTATGTGGTTCTCCAAAGGTAATTTGAACGGTGTTCGCATCAGGGGCGAAAAAATTCATCCCTTTATTAATAGCAGCTTTCAAAATACTTGCACTATCCACATTTGTAATACATACCGTATCAAAAAGTTGTGTCGAATGCAGCGTATGCCCTTTCGCCAATAAGCCTGAGGCTGTCTTACATGCTAATTCATGAATATGTGTTGCAATGCGTTTGATTCCCTGAGGCCCGTGATAAACGGCATACATTCCTGCCATGACAGCCAATAAGGCTTGGGCTGTACAAATATTAGAAGTTGCTTTATCTCGTTTGATGTGTTGTTCGCGGGTTTGTAAAGCCATTCTCAAGGCCGTATTTTCATCGGCATCTTTAGATACACCGATTATACGACCCGGCAAAGTTCGTTTGTACGATTCTTTGGATGCAAAAAATGCGGCGTGAGGACCACCATAACCCATAGGAACCCCAAAACGTTGCGAGTTTCCTAATACCACATCGGCACCCATTGACCCTGGAGATTTTAATAGCGCTAATGCCATTAAATCACTGCAAACGGCCACTTGAATAGACGCGCCATTCAATTGAGCAATCGTAGATTCAATCGCTGAAACATGGCCGCGAGCATCTGGATATTGTAAAAGGGCACCAAAACAACCATCTAATGTTACGTCATCAACGGAGTTAAATGTCTGGAGATTAATACCCAAGTTAATTGCTCTTCCCGTAACTACATCTAAGGTTTGAGGATAGATGGATTCATGAACTAAGAATGTGTTTTTTCCTAGTTTAACATCCTCTCTTGAACGTGAATTATAAAACATAATCATGGCCTCAGCAGCAGCCGTTCCTTCATCAAGCAACGATGCATTAGCGACTTCCATTCCTGTCAGATCCAATACCATGGTTTGGAAATTTAACAAGGCTTCTAACCTTCCTTGTGCAATTTCTGCTTGGTATGGAGTGTATGCGGTATACCATCCTGGATTTTCTAATACATTTCGCAGGATTACCGAAGGCACTAAGGTTTCATGATAACCCAAACCAATGAAGGATTTAAGCACTTGGTTTTTCTGACCAATTGCACTGATTTTTTGTAGGTACTCTGCTTCAGTTATTCCAGCATCGACCTGTAACTCACGATTTAAGCGAATTGCTGTTGGAATGGTCTTTCCAATGAGTTCTTCAATCGAAGTTACTCCAATTTTGGTAAGCATTTCAGAGGTTTCCTTTCCTTCAGGACCTATGTGGCGGGCAATGAAATCAGTCATATTAGAATTTTATGGTGCAAATATACAATGTAATGCAACAATGAATTCTAAAAAATGTTAGTCGACGTGGCTAAGTTTTAGCATATTTGATCCGCCAAGGTCTTCCAAGGGGATAGATGCAATGTTTATTACTAAATCGCCAACGTTCAAATACCCTTCAGATTTCATAATGTATTTGATGTCAGCAATGGTATGATCGGTACTGATATGCTTGTCGTAATAAAAAGCCTTTACTCCCCATAACAAATTCAATTGTGAAAGAATTGTGCGATTGCTGGTAAAGACATAAATGGCGGTATTTGGTCGTTGCGAAGAAACTTTATAGGCGGTATACCCAGAAAACGACATGGTGATAATAGCTTTTGCGTGGACACGTTGTGATAATCTACACGCATTAAAACAAATGGAATCAGTAATGAAACGATCGCTATTAATGTCTGGCAGTTCTTCTTTGTTATATAATTCTGGGGTTTTCTCTACCTCTTCAATGATATTAGACATGGTTTTAATCACTTCAATCGGATATTTTCCCACAGAGGTTTCTCCGGATAACATGACAGCGTCTGTTCCGTCTAAAACGGCATTAGCCACATCATTAACTTCAGCACGGGTAGGGGACATGCTGTTAATCATCGATTCCATCATTTGTGTGGCTACAATAACGGGTTTCGCGTTTGAAATACATTTCTCAATCAGCATTTTTTGAATGATCGGAACGCGTTGGTATGGCACTTCAACCCCTAAATCACCTCGCGCAACCATGACACCGTCTGTTACCTGGATGATATCATCTATACATTCTAAGGCTTCAGGTTTTTCAATTTTTGCAATCACTCGGGCCTTTCCATTTTGATTCGCAATCAAGTGCTTTAATTCAATAATATCTCGCGCATTTCGGACGAAAGACAAGCCCACCCAATCAACTTCTTGCTCAAGCGCAAACATGAGGTCCATACGGTCTTTTTCGGTTAAAGACGGCATTGAAATTTTTGTGTTTGGAAAATTTACCCCTTTTTTGGAAGATAAGATTCCACCCTGAATAACCGTACAATTAATGATTGATCTTTTGTCACTCGAAAGGACTTCAAGAATTAATTTCCCATCGTCCAATAAAATTTGTTCGCCTCGGCTAACATCCTTTGGTAAATTGGTATAATTAATTGAAAACCGTTCAGCGGTTCCAAGTATATTTTCAGTAATAATCTGGCATGAGGCTCCTACTTCGAGTATGACGCCGTTGTTTTCCATTTCACCAGTTCTAATTTTCGGACCTTGTAAATCCGCTAAAACAGCCACATTGGCACCAAGTTCTTCGTTTAATTCTCTGACGGTACGGATTACCTCTGCGTGTTGGTCATAAGATCCATGTGAAAAATTTATACGGCATACATTTAAACCAGCCATAAACATTTCCTTTAAAACCTCACGCGGACTTGAACTGGGCCCCATCGTTGCAACTATTTTTGTTTTATTCATACGGTTCTTCAAATTGTAAATATTCTGAAATACTAAAGGCGGAGCTTTCATATCGATAAGCCGCAATGATTTGTTGATGCTGTCGCAACAAGCCTAAAAGCTCATCGATATCTAAGACTAAATTATTTTTAATTACGAGCACATAATCTAATTGTGGAAGGTCTTCTAGCAGTGGTTTACTAAATTGTTTGTTTTTTATCAGGTATAAATCCGTGAGATCCTCATAACCCAAATGCTGGTAATACGCATATTCAATGGGTTCATTAGACTTTTTTTGCGGAATTTTCAATGAATGATCACTATGCGCTAATTGCCAAGCAAAGGATTTATTGAGATTCCAAGCTAATCGATAATCACTAAGTCCAGAGCAAATGCCAATGATTTCAAACGATTCTTGATCATCATCTAAGAGTAACAATTTAGTTCCTTTCTTCACACTACAAAGGTATTGAATTTGCCATAAGGCAATGTAACTATTTGCGATTTCAATGTTTCCATTGAGTTAATTAACAATTTATTGAACATAAATTAGGTGCACATCAAATCCTCGACTGATTATTGTTTTTAATTTTACCCGATAATTACTTAACTAACATCCGATGAAGGTCTTTTTAACCATTGTATTATTAATCCCATGTTTTATTTATTCGCAGGGCTATAAAACCTTTCAAAATGCAAATCCATACAAAATGATGTTCGGATTGGGTTGGAGTATTTGGGATGATGATGGCGCACCAGGGGATTTATTTAAGGTTGAATCAATGCAGGCGGAGGTGTTTCCGAGTCGATTAATGTTTGATTATTATTTTTATAAAGGGTGGAGTGCAGAAGCATCTGTAGCTTTTACTCGATTTAAGGGAACTAAGCTTGTGAATAACCAAGCAGGGATTGAAGGGTTCGGGCTTTCAGCAGATGCAAACCTTAAATATTCCTTTTATTCACTGCTTGGAAAAGGTATGATTGACCCATACCTGCTTATGGGGCTAGGGGCTACGGTTCATCCTGCAAGTGATACACTTTCCAAATCTTTTTACCCAACTTTAAATGTTGGGGGTGGAATTAACTTCTGGTTTAACAATGCGATTGGAATTCAATTGCAGTCTGTTGGTAAAATAGGCCTGACCTCTGATTTCTTTGGAAAGTCAGATTATATGCAACATAGCATCGGCTTGGTTGTTCGTCTAGAATCCGTTGGTGGTGGTACTGAAGGAGAATTTAAGAAGGAAAAACTTCACCTTGACACGAAAAAACGAAAAATTAAAACGCCAAGAAAAGGAAGAAAAGACAAAAAGCAAGGGGATGCTTAATTCTTGATTTCAATGCGTTTACTGATTTCTTGATTTGCCGTTTTAAGCACATAGAGGTATTCATCGTTGGGAACCGAAGTGCTGTCAAAGCGACAAATATGCCCTCCTTCATCAAATAATTGATCTACAACCTCAAATTGATTACCCGCTGAATTTTTTAAAAATAAGCGTACTTCACGTTGAATGGATGTAGTAAAATAGAATGAAATTTCACCCTTGGCAACAGGGAACTCAACATCGTACAGTACGCAATAATCTTGAGGTTTTAATACCTTGCGGCTCAGGAATCTAATCAATATGCGATACAGAATAATAAGGATTAAAATACCTAAGGTTATTCCTAAAAAATCAATTAGTAACTCTTGATTAAAAATTTTATTCATACGATTATAAAGAGATTACGCCAGGAATTGCCGCGGCACGTTCGTATAATTCAATGATTGAATCAACATCCATCATGACCGTTTTTGCACTAATACTGGTGTATTTTCCTGTTTTTGATGGGTGTATGGTTATTTCAGCATTCGTATCAAAGAAGCCTGTAACAAGCGCTAATTTTTCAGAATCACTTGGTACAATGAATTTGAAAAAATACACATTAGGCCACTCCTGCAGCAGAAGTTGTTCTTTTAGCTTATCAAAAATTTCCACATGACAAAGGTACGCCCTTTTCGTTAAAAATACGTGTGGTTGCATTTTACTTTTTACCTTTGCCGCGACATGAAACGCTGCGTACTTGCCTTCTTCTTATTTCCTCTTTGTTTTTGGTCGCAACAGCATTTTTCGGCACTGAGAATCAACAGTAAAATTACGGTTGATGCCAAAATGAATGAAGAGGCTTGGAGTAAGTCAGACTCAACAGCTACTGACTTTATTACAATCCGACCTATTCCCGCTATAAAAAGTCAGCACAAAACTGCCGTACGTTTAGTTTACGATGATTTCGCCTTGTACTTTTTTGTTACCTGTTATGATATCAGGGATTCCATATCTAATGTTTTTACTGTACGTGATGACTACAACGCGAATGCGGATATTTTTTCCATTTTTATTGATACGTATAATGACCATCAAAATGGATTTTACTTTGGAATTACAAGCACTGGCGTTCAATTAGATGGTAAAATTCTTGCCGGTGACGTTAATGATCAGTTGAATTTGGTTTGGGAAAGTCAGGTACGACTGAGTGATAACGCTTGGCTAGCCGAGTTGAAAATCCCATATTCTGCGCTGCGGTTTTCCAAAAAAGAAATTCAGTCATGGAACATAAATTTTGGTCGCCAAATTGCCCGTTCCCGAGAAGAATCATCTTGGGTGACAGTAAATCCTGATTTTGAAAACTATTTGGTGAACAGTGGAAAACTTGAAGGAATTCATAACATTGACCCACCACTTCGCCTAAGCCTTATTCCCTATTTATCGGGCTATGCTAATAAAGAGGAAAATGGTTACGGTCGTTCATTTTTTGGGGGAATGGATGTCAAGTACGGCATCAATGAAGCGTTTACATTGGATGTCACCTTGGTTCCAGATTTTGGCCAAGTGATTTTTGATAATCAAGTATTAAACACTTCGCCCTTTGAAATTCAATTCAATGAAAATCGTCAGTTTTTCACTGAGGGGATGGAATTATTTAATAAATCCGGGATTTTTTATTCTCGACGAATTGGTGTCCAAGCGCCTTGGGAGGTTTTAACTACGAATTTATTAGAAAATGAAGTGATTGGTGGAATTCAAGGCATGCCCCAATTGTACAATGCGAGTAAACTTTCCGGGAGGACCAAACAGGGCTTAGGTATCGGTGTTTTCAACGCACTTTCGGCGCCCACGATTGGTACTGCATTCAATACAGTCACGAATGAAACCCGAGAATTTTTGGCGGCACCGCTAACGAATTATAACACCCTAGTGTTAGACCAAAATTTAAAAAACAACAGTTCCGTGACACTAACAAATACCAATGTCTTGCGAGAAGGGAATTTTTACGATGCGAATGTAACGGCTTTTAATTCAAACCTTAATTCCAAGAATAATACCTTCTTTATAAATGGAAAAACCACGGTATCTCAAAAATATGAAGCCGTGGGAAATGAGTTTGGCTATAACTTGGGTCTTAATGCAGGAAAACAACGGGGTAATTTAATTTATTCCTTAAATTATTTTGAGGAAGATGACAAATATGACCCGAATGATCTCGGGTTTAATTCAGTGAACAACCGTCGTTTTGGAAGCGCGTTTATTGGATATCGGTATTTCAAACCCTGGTGGAAATTTGTTCGGATGACAACGAATTTATCCGTAAGCTATAACCGCTTATACCGTCCAAATGTATATACTGAATCAAGTTTAGATTGGTCTGCTTTTGCTATGACAAAACACTTCGATGCCTATGGTGTCAGCGCTTATACTTCCTTTACAGAAAAGTATGATTATTTTGAACCCCGAGTATGGGGAAGTTATTTTGTCGCCCCACGTTGGTATGGAGCAGGGGGATGGATTTCCACAAATTACCAGAAACCGCTGGCCTTGGATGTGAACTTTTACTACGTGGGATTTGCCGATAATCCAAGCTGGAAATACTTAAGCTATATGTTCTCTCCGCGTATTCGAGCTTCCAATAAAATATTGATTACCCTAAATTGGTCCCTAGAAGACCAACGAAATGACCGAGGCTATGCCATACAATTCGGTACGCCAGTAGACACGATTCCGGGGATTTTATTCGGCGAACGAAACCGAATGAATTTAACCCAGTACCTTGAGTTCAATTACACCTTAACCAATCGAATGAATATCGCTTTACGAACCAGGCATTATTGGTCTGTATTAACCTACAACCAGTTTTTTACTTTGAATGAAGACGGTACCTTAAGTCCTAATTCCACGCAAGGGCTGGCATCTGATGGAACTTCTGCCTATGATCTGAATTACAATGCCTTGACCGTTGATTGCGCCTACCGATGGGTTTTTAAACAAGGTAGCGAATTGAGTTTTGTTTGGAAGTGTTCGATTTTTACTTCCGTCAAGGAGATAAACCCGGGGTATTTTCAAAACATGAACGACCTCTTTAATGCAGGATTAAGTAGCAATAGTTTCTCCATCAAACTGCTCTATTGGCTAGATGTAGCGGAACTTAGAAAACTTAAAACGCGTCATGATAAGCCTTAATCCGTTCCTTGCAGTTTAATTCAATATCCTTCCAAAAAAGGTTCACGTCACCAATGTGTAAGTTTTTATATTTCTTAACAGCCAGATGAAATGGTGGGCGGAAATTCCGAACACATACGGCACCATCAATTAATTCGGTTTCAAATACCTGCGTATAGCATTTTTCATTGGTGTAATAGAACCCTTTGTGCAGGCTTCTCTGGGTTGTCTTGGTTAAATCCCATGTAATTGGATTGATACAAGCTTTTCCTTTATACCACAAGGGGTACATGTCATTGTCTGGTTGGTCATTCATGGTGTTCCAAGTGACGAATCCCCCAACTTGCTTAGGTGTTGTCATAAAGGGAATGGAATGAAATTCGTTGTTATTCAATCCTATTCCTGGCATATATGCGGCAATCAACTGCTTAGCCAAGGGTTTATCATCAATAAATTCTTTGATTAATAAAGTGAGCTGCGTACATCCCTGACTATGACCTGCAAGTATAAATGGCCTTCCTTCATTGTATTTTTCTAAGTATTCCATAAAAGATGCACGGATATCTTCATAGGCAAACAATAAAGCCTCTCTTCCTCTACCTTGAATCGAATCATAGGCTTTTAGATGCGCTTGGCGATAATAAGGAGCGAACATCCTACCGCATTCCACCCAGGCACTCGCCTGATAGCGAATGGCAGTTTCTAGTGCTTCTTCCTTCCACTTAACATCGGTCATTTCTGCATTCCATCGCAAATCAGAATAATCGACAAGTAAGGTTGGGAAAATATAAAAAACATCCACCGAACGAATATATGTGGAATCAATCGTACTCCCCTTAAAAAATTTAGGCGATTTTTCAGGCAAAACCAACCAATTTTCAGGGCTGCTAAAATCTAAGGGTTGACTGAAGAAAAACAGTGAATTTATACAAGCAACGATGAATACAAAAGAACGCACCTACTCCTGAACTTCTTTAGTGAACTGAAAAAGCCAATCATACAACTCATCCGTTCTGAACATTTTTTCTAAGTCGCCATGATCGGCTCCTTTTAACGCGGTATATTTTAAATTTTCCCCGCCGTTACAATTCTTAATTGCCCGAACAATTTTTTCAGACTCCGAGATTGGAACTGCTTCATCTAAGGTACCGTGCTGAATCCACAGAGGAACGGTCGCTAAATTACAGCCGTCCTTGATGTTACCTCCACCGCACAAAGCCACCGCTGCCGCTACTTGTTCAGGATACTTGCCCGCAAAGTTTAAGGTTCCGTATCCTCCCATGCTCATACCAACCACATATACCCGATTTGTATCCACATCGAAGTTCTTTTTTACAAAGGATAAGACACTCATGACTTTAATTGGGTCCCAACCGTTGCTGGTTTGCGGTGCAACCACTACTGCTGGAATCTTCCGGCCTTTTTCAATTTCAGAAATCACTCCGTAGCGTTTAACACGCGCTAAGTCTGTGCCTGACAAGCTTTTGCCATGAAGAAAAATCAATACAGGTGGTTTTGCTTTCAGGATACTGTCCGCAGGTAAATGCAACCAAAAGGCATAATCAGCTTGGCTGTAAATCGGTTTTAGTTGTGCCTTTGCCGTGGAAATCATTCCAAAACAACACAAGAAGAATATTACGCTTAATTTTTTCATCCGAGCAAAAATAGGTCATTAGGTTCTAACCTTCAAGGATTTAAAGGAGATTAACACTTTTTTAAGAAAACCAAACATCTGTTATTACGATGCTTCCCGCATAGCCATTCATACGATCGATGATGATTTGTTTACCCTTGGCTAGCTCTTCACGAGCAACGGAGGAATCAATCTGAACGTGGAGAATGCTTCCTTTGAGGAAAATATTTTTGGTTCGATGCGCTACCGCAGGACCCATTAGCTCCGGCCATGCGTTAATCAAATCTACCTCTTTTAACTTGGACTCCAAATTATAGACTTTGAACAGGCGATCCATTACCTCTTTTAAAGGTTGATTGTCTGAGGTTCGCTTAAATTCTTCAATCTTTGATTTCATGGGGTCGCAGTTAGGGGTAACTCAAATATACGAAAATCAGAAACACGATTTACTAGGAGTTCTTCGAGCCTTGTTTTTTCGGTATCCGTAATGATCACTTGTCCAAAAACCTCGTTACTCACTAAATCAATAATTTTTTGCACTCGACTGTGGTCGAGCTTATCAAAAATATCATCAAGTAATAGTACTGGTTTTTTCCCCGAATGAGAATGAAGGTAATGATATTGTGCTAACCGAAGCGCCAAGATGAATGATTTTTGCTGCCCTTGCGACCCGTATTTTTTCACAGGATTACCATTTAAATTAAACAGTAAATCGTCCTTGTGCGCTCCAACGGTTGTGTACTGAAATATGAGATCCCGTCGTTCGTTCTGCTCAAGTAAGGCTATAAAATCACCTTTTTGAAAATCTGATTTGTATTGAATTTCAATTCCTTCATTTTCCGTCCCTATTTCCTTGTAGTTTCGATCAAATATCGGCGTAAATTCTTCAATAAACGTTTGCCTGCGCTCATGTATTCGTTTCCCGTATTGCGTGAGTGAATGATTCCATACCTCTAGGCTATCCGCGGTTCCATTTCCCGAGGCGAGTTGTTTTAATAATGCATTTCGTTGCTCCAGTACCCGTTGATAAGCGATCAGATCTTCTAGGTATCCTTTATCGATTTGTGAAATAATTCCATCCATCCATTTTCGCCGCGTTTCACTTCCGTCTGCAATTAAATCCCCATCATAAGGCGAAATAAAAACTACCGGAAATAAACCTATGTGGTCGGACAGTTTTTCATAGCTTACTTTATTCTTCTTTACCACCTTTTTTGCACCCGATTTTACGGCACACACCACATTACTTTCGTGCCCATCCAGCATCCATTGCCCATGAATACTAAAAAATGCTTGATCAAACTTGATGTTTTGACGGTCCATACTGTTCAAGTAGGATTTACACATGCTCAAGTAGTAAATTGCATCAAGAATATTGGTTTTACCCATGCCGTTCTTTCCTACTATAGCATTTACATTGCTGCTTAGTTCCAAATCCAAGGATTCGTGATTCTTGAAATTTAATAACTGTATCCGAGACAAGTAAAGCATGGTGCAAAGGTAGCTTTTATTTATTTCCTGTGGGATTCATTTTAATTCTCACATCAGGTGATTCATGTTGCTTAACGCTTAGCATTTTTGTTTTACCTTTGTTAAAAACAGAACCATGTCAAACGCTTTTTTTAATGTACCCAAAGCCGTAAATGAACCGGTAAAATCATATGCTAATGGATCTGCTGAACGCGCCGCCTTATTGAAAGAGTATGAGCGAATGTATCATCAAGATCCAATTGATGTTCCAATGTATATTGGGTCAGAAGAAATTCGAACAGATGATAAAAAGCGCATGGCACCACCGCATGAGCATGCCAAAACTATTGGACATTTCAACTACGGAGACTCATCACATGTGCACGCGGCCATTGATGCGGCGCTACAAGCACGGAAGGCATGGGCTAATTTGCCTTGGCATGACCGGGCAGCTGTTTTTTTAAGAGCAGCAGACCTGTTGGCGGGCCCGTTTAGAGAACGAATAAATGCTTCAACGATGTTGGCGCAATCCAAGAATGTATTTCAAGCAGAAATTGATGCAGCCTGCGAATTGATTGACTTCTTTAGATTTAATGTGCAATATATGACACAGATTTATCAAGAACAACCGGAGTCATTACCGGGTATGTGGAATCGCTTGGAATACCGTCCCTTGGAAGGGTTTGTGTTTGCCGTTACACCGTTTAATTTCACGTCAATTGCAGCAAATTTATGCGCAGCGCCAGCCATGATGGGCAATGTCGTGGTTTGGAAACCGGCTGAAACGCAAGTATATTCTGCACAAGTTATTATGGAATTATTTAAGGAGGCAGGTCTTCCTGATGGTGTTATTAATATGATAACAGTAGATGGACCGACAGCAGGTGACATCATATTTAGCCACAAAGAGTTTGCGGGATTACATTTTACAGGTTCTACTGCAGTGTTCCGATCCCTTTGGAAAACGATTGGATCAAACCTGGAAAAATATAGAAGTTATCCGCGTATTGTGGGTGAAACAGGAGGTAAGGATTTTGTGGTTGCCCATGGCTCTGCAAATCCACTCGAAGTGGCTACTGCCTTAGCTCGTGGTGCGTTTGAATTCCAAGGACAAAAATGTTCTGCAGCTTCTCGTGCATACATTGCATCTTCCATTTGGCCTGCGGTTAAGCAATCCTTAGTAGAACAAGTTAATTCCTTTAATATTGGAACTCCTGGCAATACCGCCAATTTTGTAAATGCAGTAATTGATGAACGTGCGTTCGATAAAATTGCAGCATATATTGATTTTTGTAAAGGGCAGTCCGATGCAGAAATTATTGCAGGTGGAACCTATGATAAAAGCACTGGGTATTTTATCAATCCAACCGTTGTGCTTACTACCAATCCTACGTTTAGAACCATGGTGGAAGAAATTTTCGGACCGGTATTAACCATTTATGTTTACGATGACAGCCAGTTTGAGGAAACGTTAAAAGTGGTTGACGGTACCTCGGAGTATGCGCTTACCGGATCAATCATGGCTAAAGATCGCTATGCGATTGAGCTTGCAACCAAGGAATTAGAAAATTCCGCAGGTAACTTTTACATTAACGATAAACCTACTGGAGCGGTGGTCGGACAGCAACCCTTTGGCGGAGCTCGGGGCTCAGGTACCAATGATAAAGCCGGTGCAGCGATGAATTTACTGCGTTGGGTTTCTGCGCGTACCATAAAGGAAACATTTGTTACTCCGACGGATTATCGCTACCCCTTTTTAGAGCAATAATGTAACCATAGAAGCTTCTCGAATTATTCTCCTATGTTTCGATTCATTCTCCTCTTTTCCTTGACCTTACTCACTGTTTCAGTTCAGTGGCAGACGTATATTGGTGATGAAAGTTGGAAACACGTATTCATTCGAATGCGTCCTGAATTCGTTCCGGAAGAAGTGAAAGAGGTAACGAAGGATCCCTTGTTTTCTATACCGCTCGATTTACAAGAAAAGGTGCCAGAGGTGGGTACGGTAATTCTCGTTGATTTTCGAATCCCATCAAATCATAAACGTTTGTGGGTAGTAAGAAACAATAAAGTGCTCGTGCATTGCAGGGTAGCTCACGGTAAAAATTCAGGTGAAATTGTAACTGAAAACTTTAGTAACCAACCTGAAACAAACATGAGTTGCATGGGTGAATTTAAAACCGGAAAAATTTATCAGGGAGATAAAGGACTTGCAATGCGCTTGCATGGATTAGACCAAGGTGTGAATGATAATGCGTATGACCGAGGAATAGTTTTCCATGGCGGAAAATATGTTTCTTCTGCCTTTCTTGCCCAGCACGGAAGAATCGGGCGTAGTCACGGATGTTTTGTCACCGAACCAAGAATTAATGCGCGTATAATACGCCTATGTCGCTTTGGCGCTAAGATGTTCGTTTCTGGACATCAACCTGTTAAATTTTAATTTACCCCTAACAATACAGATTACATTATTTTGTAATTTTAGGGAATGCTAACCAAACTTTCCGACGGAACTCCAATCCATTGTATTCGCAAGCCAGAGGCGAGAATGCTCGATCATCATGTCGAAGGATATCTTCAACATGGTATTCAAATTAATCCAGGAGATGTAGTGTTTGACGTAGGCGCCAATGTCGGTGTATTTGGAGTCAGAGTCCTTCAAAAAGCTCCCGATGTAAAGGTCTTTTGCTTTGAACCCATCCCAGACATTGCGGATGCGCTACGAGCCAATGCAAGCCTTCACGGAGACGGACGGATGGTGGTCATACAAGAAGGGGTTTCAGCAACGCTTGGTGAAGCAACCTTTACTTATTTTCCAAATACCCCAGCACTATCAACCGCTCACCCTGAACAGTGGGATGAGAATCCTGGGGCGTTTAAAGAAGCAGTAAAAAGCACCATGAAAAATCCACCAGAGAGCATGCGGTGGATGCGCTGGATACCTACGATGTTTTCGGGGCTGATTGCGAATTATTTGGTCAAAGGTAGACATACCGTTACATGTAAATTAACCACCATTGCGGAAGTAATTAAAAAACACAACCTGGATCGAATTGATTTAATGAAAATTGACTGTGAAGGGGCAGAATGGGATACCTTAATGGGGATCGGTGACGAACATTGGGGTAAAATTAAATCCATGGTGATTGAAGTACATGACGAACACGGAAGACTCGAACAAGTAAAGCAATTACTAAATAAACAGGGGTTTACACGCCAGGTGGTTGAACAAGAGGAAGGACTTGAGAATTCAAAAATGTATAACTTGTTTGCACTCCGATGAATGCTCTAACCTTTAGTATGTTAATCCTCGGATTATTGCTGGTAAACAACCTGTTTGGCTTGGTGTATTCCTTAATTATTATCTATACGGATTGGTTTAAAAAATACCGGATTCAAGAGAAAAAGTATCAGAAAGGAATTTTCATGAAACGCATGCCGTTGTACTTACTTAATTTTTCACTCTTATTTATTTTAGCTGGCCTAGGGTCCTATGTAATTTTTCCTTGGCTGGAAACCAGTTGGTCATCCTGGTGGGTTTTAGCACTACAGGTGCTCGGGATTTTCTTGGTAGAAGATGTGTTCTTTTATTTTTATCACCGTTTATTGCACGTCAATAAATTCCTATTAGGTAAAATCCACTCCATTCATCACCGTGCCAGTCCCCCGTTTCCACTTGAATATTTATATAACCACCCGCTTGAATGGATGCTCGGATTTATTGGTCCGGTACTCGGGTTTTTAGTGGTCGGATTGATTTCACCCATCTCCATTTTCACCGTGCTCATCTTCGGCGCAATACGTAATTTGCGTGAGATTCATTTACACTCCGATTTGAATCTGCCGGTATTGAGCAACATTCCGCTGATTTCTAAAACCAAGCATCACGACGATCATCATTCCCTCTTGGACGGTAACTATTCTTCTATTTTTATTTGGTGGGATAAAATTTTTAAAACTGAATTACCTGATTGATATGCGTTTTTTAGGATTCTTATTGTTAGCTTTTTTGTTTTTATCGCTTAGTCCAATTGGAAAAAAAAGAAAAGAATTTAACCTAACGGTGAAGGTTACAGGAATTGTTGGAACAAAAGGAACGATTGAAGTTGGCTTGTTTGACGACCCATCTAAATACGCTTCAGTTGGAGGCACATGTCGTAAAATCCGAAAGAAAACAACAGGAAGTGAGGTGAGTTGTACCTTCTATAATTTACCAGAAAAAAAATATGGGGTTTGTATTTATCACGACGAAAACAACAACGATAAATGCGATAAAAATTTCTTTGGTATACCAACCGAAGGATATGGCTTCTCAAACAATAAAAAACCGGTGCTATCCATTCCGTCCTTTGAGGAGTGTTCCGTGAATCTCACTTCGGATAAATCCATTTCAATAAAAGTATTATACTAGTAACTTTTGGCTTGCTTTGTCGTCAGTTAAGTAATGAGCCGAGTGTTGTATAATGATTGGGTAGACAATTTCGCCGATGTAATCTACCGGTTTGCATTGAAAAACACACGGGATTCCGAACAGGCTAAAGACCTTGTTCAGGATGCATTTGAAAAACTTTGGATAAAGAAAGATCAAATTGACGCAAGCAAAGCCAAAGCCTATTTGTTTCAAATTGTTAGTAATGCACTTATAGACCGTGCCCGAAGGGCCAAATTAAACGCCACCTTTCGCGAGCAACTCTCATCGAACGATTCGCTGGTTTTTAACGAATCCGTTGATTTAAAGAAGACGCTAGAGGACGCAGTTGCTAAATTGCCCGATATTCAACGCCATGTCATTCTCTTAAGAGATTATGAAGGATATAGCTACGAAGAAATAGGGGAGATTACCTCTCTTTCTGAGCAACAGGTGAAAGTATATATTTTTCGAGCGCGGCAAAAGTTGCGCAGCATGTTAGTTAACCCAGAATTAATCCTATGACTTTTCAAAATATTCCAATAGAAGTGTGGTTCATAGAATTGTTCGATGGAACCTTGTCTGAAGAGGCAAAACATGAGTTTTTAGCATTTTGCCTTGTTAACAACATTGAGGTTCCTTATGATCTAACTACGCTTATGCCCAGTGAGTCTGTTTTTCGTACAAAGGATTTTTTGAAATTTCCTGCTCATGAGTCGATTTTAAATGATCCAAAACAAGATTTACTGCTTTCATATACGGAAGGATTGTTGGATGATTCCGGTGCGCAATGGATTGAACAACAAATCGAATCTAACAGCACATGGAAAACGATGCATACCGAAATTTCGGCTACCTATCTTGTGCCTGAAACGTGCGAGTTTCTTGAAAAAAGCGTGTTGTATAAAACGCAACCTACACGATGGTGGCTTACCGCCTCAATAGCTGCAGCTGCCATATTTATTGGATTGATTCTGTTCCTCTTTCCATTTAAATCCAATGATCTCGGAGCAAGTAAACCTACAAGTAAGGTCAAAGAAAAAACAAAAACAATCTACCAAGCTCAAACAGCTGTACAGGATTTTTCTTCGCCGACTAAAAGACCAGAAGGAACTATTGATTTATCGGTGCCAAAACCGATCAAAGGAGTTGTTATTTCTTCAAGTAGGGACTGTATCTTGCACCCGGACACCTATACTGAACAAGAGACCAAACCCATGCTCAGTCAAACGGAGTTAGTAAGTGACTCACTGGATTCGCCACCCAATGAAATTACTGAGATAGTAAGCCCAGTCAGTAAAGGCAAGAACCTACGTTCCTGGATAAAAGAACGTTTAATTGAACGTTTCTTCGTTCGAGAAGATAATGCCTTGGTATTAGAGCGCGAAACAAAATGGTTCAATCAATCAATTTGGATTAAATATAAACGACACGAGGACCGCTCTATCTCACAAGTTAAATTAGGACCTTTTATCTTCGAATGGAATAAAAAAAATAAGAACAGTAACTTTTTATCCATGCTGCCGTCAAACCAATAAATCACTACGTATGAATCGCATCTTATTTTTATTTCTAAGCATTTCTTCATTTGCTTTTGGTCAAATTCGTGAATCACGAAAAATCATTATTATCAATAATACCGATACAACCATTCTCTCTACCGATACAGAATCCATGGATTCCCTGATAGAAATTAACATGAAATCAATCTATGGAATTGGTTCCGAAATTAGAAGTGGGCAGAAGGATATGCGCGTTGAAGTATTCATCGATACAGTTTTTAATGGTATGGACCCCTCGGTACTTCTTATGGAAGAACCTGCAGATACCATGCGGGTTAAAATGGGAAATAAACGTATTGTGGTAATCGAAAAGGAAATAAACGGAGGAAAAGACAACCGAAAGATAATCATTGATGAAGATGTAACCGAACGGGGAGAGCGCAGCAACGACGACGATTGGGGTGATAATAACAAGGATTCAGATGGGTTGATTTATGGAGGAGAACATGCGTCGTGGGCTGGATTTGGTATAGGATTGAATAGTTTTATGAATACCAATGATCAGTTTGCTTCAGAAGCCGATGCACCATTTTTGGTTCTCGACTACGCTAAAAGCTTGAATTTTCAATTTAATGTGTGGGAGAAGAGATTCCCGATTTATAAGGAATACGTGGGCGTTACAACTGGGCTAGGGTTTCAATGGAATCGCTATGGCCTAGAAAAGAATGTAGACATTGCTTCGAATGCCGATTCAATCTATGCAGTAAATAATATCGCGTTTAATTACAACAAAAATGTATTGCGGACAACCTATCTTCAAATTCCATTACTGCTTGAATTTAACTCAAACAAAGATGAATCAAAAAATTGGCATTTAAGCCTTGGGGTAGTTGGGGGCGTTCGAATCGCATCCAGTTGGAAAACCAAATGGGAGGAAGATGGGAAACCGCTTAAAGCAAAAACAAAAGATGATTTCAATTTTAATTCGCTGTCCGCGAATGCCTATGCTCAAATCGGATATGGAAATCTAGGATTGTTTGTTCAATACGGATTAACGGATGTCTTTAGGCCCGGAAAAGGCCCTGAATTAAGTCCCGTTTCAGGCGGTATGATTTTTAACTTCTAACGTAATTCTTACTTTGAACTGTTGTGAATATTAAGGTTGAATACCCCTCTCTATCCATGAATAGTTTGGAATTTACCATATTTATCCATCAGTTCTGCCTCAAAAATCAGGAGTTCATCCCAACATTTATCCACATTAATATCCTTTGCGTATTTCTTAGCAAACCCAAGAAAGGTGGTGTAATGGCGTGCTTCACTTTCCATAAGCGAACGGTAAAACAAGCGCAAGTCTTCTTGAGGTAAATTTTCTGAGAGTATTTTAAATCGTTCACAACTCCTCGCTTCAATCATTGCGGCAAGCAACATTTTATTTACAAAAAGCCCTTCCTTTGAACTGTTAGTTTTATTCCTTCTTAAAAATTCCGATAAGTCATTTACGTATGGATCTTTTCGTTCGAAACCTAAGGTAAGTCCCAATGCTATTATTTTTTCATGTACCAAATTGAAGTGTTGCATTTCCTCCTGACATATCGCTGTCATGGCGCTTACCAAATCTGGGAACATTGGATATTGAACGATAATTGATATCGCATTACTAGCAGCTTTTTGTTCGCAAAAAGCATGGTCTGTTAATATCTCCTGAATATTTTTTTCTGCTACATTAATCCATCTAGGATCAGTGGCCATTTTTAACCCCAGCATTGATTTCTTTTTCACAAAGTTAATTCATGATATCGGCTAAACCAATCTTTTCTTACATTTGATTATGAGTGTTTTTCAACGTAGAAATTTTATTAAATCTGGCTTGGCTGTTGCTGCCTATGCTTTGATTCCAGAAATTGTTAATGCTAATTCTGAAAAACTTAACTCTTCAAAGAATGAACCACTTACACCGCTGCGCCCCGCGCGATTGGTAAAAGGAGATACCATTGCGATTATGGGAATGGCTGGCGCCATGCGAGACCCAAAAATACTTAGCGGGTTTATCCAAATTATGGAACAACAAGGGTTTAAGGTAAGCGTAGGGCAGACAGTAAATAAAACCTATGGATATCTTTCGGGTTCAGATGAAGATCGGGCCAATGAGTTTAATGGCTTTGTGTCAAACCCCCTAATTAAAGCGATATTTTTTGTTAAAGGAGGTTGGGGCTGTGGCAGAGTACTAGACAAAATTGACTATCAACAGCTCAAAACTAACCCAAAAATAATTCTTGGTTTCAGCGACATGACCAGCCTATTGAATGCAATTTATCAAAAAACGGGCTTAGTTACATTTCATGGTCCAGTAGGGAATTCAAGTTGGGAAAAATTCTCTTTAAATTCCTTTCAAGACATTGTATGTCGTGGTGGAGATTCGTTCCAAAAACCTGAAGTACCTCAACTTCAATCCTTTAGTGTTTGGCAGAACGGTGAAGCTTCCGGTGAGCTTATCGGGGGTAATCTTACTGTATTCTGTTCGTTGTTAGGAACGCCTTATTGGCCTTCATGTGCTGGAAAAATTTTGTTTTTGGAAGAAACGCATGAAGAACCGTATCGCATCGATCGGATGCTTAATTCGCTCCGCTTAGCGGGTGTATTTGATGAGATTTCGGGCGTCATTTTCGGACAATTCAATGATTGCATTGCAGAGAAACCACAGGAATCCTTCACCTTGGAAGAAGTTGTTCGCCATCAACTCAAAGGGTATTCCTTTCCAGTAATTTGGGGAGCTCCCATCGGTCATGTCAAGGATAAATGGACCTTGCCAATTGGGATGCAAGTTACAATGAAGGCGGAGGATCTTTCGCTTAAACTTATGCGCTCAGCGGTTAGCTGACTTCATTAATCCGTTGTATATTTGCGTAGATTTAGTTTATGAACAAAAACATACTTTTAAAGGCCTTTTCTGTCATGTGTGACGCAAAACACATCTCAGAAATATTAGAAGCAAATAAGGAAATAACAGCCAAGTATGTGCATGCAACTTCGCGTGGCCATGAAGCCGTTCAAATCGCGTTAGGGTTACAATTAGAACCAAGAGATTGGGTTTCTCCTTATTATCGTGATGACAGCATCTTGTTGAGTATTGGAATGTCTCCGGAATCTCTTTTTTTACAAGTCTTCGCGAAAAAAACAGATCCGTTTTCAGGAGGAAGGACCTATTATTCGCACCCATCGCTCAAGGACAGCGATAAACCGAAAATAATTCATCAATCTTCCGCTACAGGAATGCAAGCGATTCCTACAACAGGAATTGCCTTAGGCTTGCAATACAAGGAAAAAATGAATTTGCTGACTGAATCGGATGCGGGTGGTGTGGTTGTATGTTCGCTCGGCGATGCATCATGCACAGAAGGAGAAGTTTCAGAGGCCTTACAAATGGCAACCCTCAAACAGCTTCCAATCATCTTTTTTGTACAAGACAATGGATGGGATATCTCCGCCAATGCAGCGGAAACAAGGGCTCAAAACATTGCAGAATATTGCAAAGGATTGAATGGATTAGAAATCGTTTCAGTAGATGGTTCAGATTTTGAAACGTGTTACAACGAATTAAATCGGATCATTAATATCACACGATTGGAACGTAGACCCTTTGTTTTTCATGCTAAGGTACCTTTGCTGGGCCATCACACCTCGGGAGTGAGAAAAGAATGGTATCGCGATGATTTAGAAGAGGCCGCCTTGCAAGATCCGTTCCCCAAACTTAAAAAGGCCTGCGAAGTAGCAGGACTTGGCTTGGCGGATCTTATATTAGCGGAAACTAATTCGCGAAAAAAAGTTGAACAGGCTTATGCGGAGGCCTCAGCAGCGGAAGATCCAGAACCGAATTCTATTCAAGATTTCATTTTTGCTCCAACTCCGATAACAGAGGAACAAGGAATTCGTGAACCTCAAGGTAAGAAGAAAACGGTTATGGTTGATTCTGCCTTGTTTGCGGTGCGTGAAATCATGCAGGCTCATCCTGAGGCTTTGTTGTACGGTCAAGATGTGGGTCGTCGATTGGGTGGCGTATTTCGTGAAGCAGCCACGCTCGCTGAACAATTTGGTGACCACCGCGTGTTTAATACGCCGATTCAAGAGGCCTTCATTATTGGTTCAACGGTAGGAATGTCTGCCGTAGGCCTCAAGCCAATGGTGGAAGTTCAGTTTGCAGATTACATTTGGCCAGGCTTAAATCAGTTGTTTACCGAAGTTTCTCGCAGCTATTATTTGTCCAATGGTAAGTGGCCGGTAAGCACAGTGATACGTGTGCCTATTGGTGCTTATGGATCCGGTGGGCCGTACCATTCTTCGAGTGTCGAATCTGTGTTGGTGAATATTCGTGGGATAAAAGTAATTTACCCTTCTACGGGTGCTGATTTAAAAGGACTAATGAAAGCCGCATATTATGACCCCAACCCGGTAGTGATTCTAGAACATAAAGGACTATATTGGTCAAAAATCCCTGGAACGGAAGGAGCAATGTCCATTGAACCGGATGAGCATTATGTGATTCCAATTGGTAAGGCTCGTGTTGTACAAGAAGCAAGTATTGATCTGATCAATAGCGGTGAATCCGTGGGAGTGATAACATATGGAAGAGGGGTGTATTGGACACTCGAAGCCTGTAAAGAATATTCCCAACAGGTTGAAATATTAGACCTTCGTTCCTTGAACCCGATCGATGAGGAAGCAATGTATTCCTTGGCCAATCGCCATGGGAAAATTATGATTGTCACAGAGGAGTCAATGGAGTGTACCTTTGGATTGAGTTTGTTAGGGAGAATTCAACAACATTGTTTTCAAGCCCTCGATGCACCGATTGCCCTTGTAGGTTCGGTGGATACTCCCGCCATTCCATTGAATTCAGACCTTGAAGCAGCCATTTTACCGAATGCGCAAAAGGTGGATTTGGCCTTGCGTCAATTATTAAATAATTAATCATGGAATTTAAAGAGATATTAGATCACGTAGCTACCTTTCACACATCGTTTGGGATAGAGAATAATCAAACGCCAACCTTGTTGGATGAAGCGGCTTCGCGCTTGAGGTTTGAGTTGATGAAAGAAGAAAACGAAGAGTACTTAGAAGCAACTAAACATGGCGACATGGTTGAAATTGCCGATGCGTTGGGGGATCAGTTATATATCCTTTGCGGCACCTTGTTGCGACACGGGCTTCAACATAAGATTGAAGAGGTCTTTCTTGAAATTCAACGCTCGAACATGAGTAAACTTGATGCGGATGGGAATCCAATCTATCGTGAAGATGGAAAAGTGTTAAAATCGGAGTTGTATTTTAAACCAGATATTCGTTCTGTATTAAATTCTTGAGTTATTCACGTTGGTATATGGATTAAAATTCAAGGTCATCTGTTCATCCCCTTGGAATGAAGATACCTTTGTTTCTTTTTTACCATGTTGGACCTTACGCTATTTTTTCAACCCCCTGCTTCCGTAAACACGACAGAGGGATCCTTATACCATAACATTCATTTTTTTCCTGAGTCAATAACAGCGATCGAACGGAATTCCATCTGTATCTTTCATGTAAATGAATACCGGGGTAGAGGTGAAGAAAATCAGCCCATGTTAGATTTTCGTTCTGCCTGTTATTCCTTATTTCCCGGACAAGATTGGAATATGAAAATCTACGACCTCGGAGACATGAGTCCGGGAGCAAGCTTGACAGATACCTACTTTGCCGTTCAAACGGTGGTAGGAGAACTAATAAAGAACAGTTGTATTCCAGTATTAGTGGGAGGTTCAATGGACCTATTGCACGCCGTATCTGTGGGGTATGAAGTAACCGAACAATTAATAAACATTTGCGCGATAGATGAACGAATATCGTTGGGTAAACCCGATGAAGAGATCACAAGCGACGGATATTTAAGCAGCTTGTTACTCAGGAGGCCGTGTTACTTGTTTAACCATGCAACGATTGGGCTCCAACCGAATAGAAACAATCCAATGAACCTTGATTTATACGATAAGCTCTATTTTGATGTTTGTCGTTTAGGGGCATTCAATGCGGATTTTAAATTAGCCGAGCCTATTTTAAGGAATTCAGATATCATTGGGATGAATTTAGAGGCATTAAAAGCCTCCGAGCGCATGGTAGAGGAAGGTAATCCGAATGGTTTTACCGTGGAACAATTTTGTCAAATTGCAAAGTATAGCGGGATATCCGATAAGCTTTCGTGCTTTGGAATCTTTAACCCCGTTCATGCACTTGGACAAGATTCCGCCATTGTTGCCCATACCCTTTGGTATTTAGTTGACGGAATTGAGTCGCGGAAAGGGGATTTCCCAATTGGAAGCAAGAAAGAGTACATGCGCTTTACTGTTATAATGGACAATGAGTTTCAAGAATTGGTCTTTTATAAGAGCAATAAATCCGAACGCTGGTGGATGGAAGTGCCTTATCCACCCTCTGAACAGGTTAAATTTGAACGGCACCACTTGGTTCCTTGTGATCAACAAGACTATGAAAATGCCATGCAAAATGAATTGCCCGATTTATGGTGGCGGACCTACCAAAAATTAGGATAGCAGTTGTGAAATTTTTACATTTTTTTTGATTTTCAATTTTTTCGTTAACTTAGCATGCATTTTATGCTCAAGTCAAAGGGCTTATTATGCTTAACCTAATGCAAGTTTAAATAGTATGTTATTGAGAATCAACATTTTATCTCTATTGATTTGTTTAGCATCCGGCATATTGTTCGGTCAGCAAGACAAGTTGCTTACGCATTTCATGTATGATCGTATGTCTATCAATCCGGGAGAAACTGGGTTGGATGAAGGCATATGCGCAACGAGCATTTATCGCAATCAGTGGGATAAAGTGAACGGAGCGCCTAATTCAGCGGTATTGAATGTCGCTGCTAACATGAACCGCTTTTTTCCAGGGGGGTTAGGCCTGAGTTTTTATCATGATGCCATTGGTTTTTCCCGTCAAAACAATTTGTTATTGAACTATTCTTATCCAATAAATTTAGGTAACGTTGGTGTTCTTGGTGCAGGAATTGGTGTTGGAATGATGTCTTACGCAATGAACCCAGCATGGATACCACCTCAAACATTAAATGATCCATCGTTGCCTGGTAATGATTTTAGCGCAATAAATTTGGATTTAAATTTTGGTTTGTATTTAAAAGGAAGAAATTATTATGCCGGTCTTTCCTCTACTCACTTAAGTGAAGCAGAAATGCTTGGAAGTGCAACGGGAATTGGTGTTGCGGGTTATTCAACTGCTCGTCACTATTACCTTATGGGAGGCTATAAAATATCAAATGTTGGTCCAGGTGCGCTTGATTTTAATTTGATGATGCGCACGGATTTAGTGAAATATTCTGTAGACATAAACTCTCGGTACTTCTTAAAGAAAGACAGTAAAGAAATTGGGTATGTAGGGTTAACTTACCGTACATCCGACGCGATTGGCATCATGTTAGGATACAACGCATTCAAGAACTTTACCTGTGGGTATTCATACGATATCACGGTAAATAAGCTTTCAAGCATCTCAAGAGGTTCTCATGAGTTCTTTGTAAGATATTGTTTTTATTTAAAAAATCCACCGAAGACGTACTCAACACATCCTCGTTGGTTAGGTAATTAAGTTATAGATGTAACCATTTTTATTGTTCAAACGTTATACCCGAACTCAAATAACCTGTAGCAAGTTTTGTTTGGAGATGACTAGAACCAAAAAAAGGATAAAATGAAAAGAATTTTTGTTTTTGCATTAGCAGGTTTGTTCTTCGCGTCGTGTGACCCGATAGATGGAAATCTTGTAGGGGTTAAAGGGCGAGACACCTTCTATCCGGACATTTTAGGTCCAGGAAAAGTGCCTTATGGAATGGTTTACATTCCCTCAGGCGCCTATCAGGCGGGTCAAAATGATAAGGATATCATGGGATTGCATACTACCCGAAACCGAACGGTATCGGTTCAGGCGTTCTACATGGATGCATCCGAAATTTCAAACAACGAATACCGTCAGTTTGTACATTGGGTAAAAGACTCAATCGCTCGTGAGAAATTGTATCGTCGCATGTCTTCTGAGGACGCAGAGCAATGGGTTAATGTTCCAGATGATTTCTTCAAAGAGCCTTACAGAACAGTCTTAAACATGGGTTCCGATGTTCAAGGTGGAAACAATCCGTTTGACCCTTTTTTAAATACAGAATCTTCTGAAGATTTAGATCGTGCCTATTTAATGTTAATGGGCTATTCTCAAGCTGGAAAAAAAGGCTTGGCTCAAGGTTTTTTCAAGTTTAAGGACGAAAAAGGTATCCCTAAGGATCGAGAGAACTTAGATATTACCTTAAACCCTGATGAGGTTTCTGCTATTTTTAGTACGTACTCTAGCGTTGACAAGAAAGGAAAGGCTGACGATAAAGCAAACAAGGATGCCTCAGAATACAAAAAGGTTACAGATGTTCAAGGTGGTCGTGTGGAAAATCGTAAGTATTTCCAATTAAATTGGGAAACACCGGTAGATTATACCGATCCTGAGACCTTGTTTTTACTTTCTGACATGTATGTGTCGAAAGACGAGCAATTCTTCAATAACAAGCAAATTGATACGCGATTATTATATTACGATTATGTTTGGATAGACTATAAAGAAGCTGCGAAACGAGGAAAAGTAAAAACCGCGCGTAATGCATATGACGGAACCATTAACGATCCGAACTTGCCTTCAGTTAATAGAAGAGATCCGCTTTCGAAAGACGATAAGTCAAATGGCTTACACCGATCTACTTTAACGGATGATGGTACCGAATTGAAATATGATGGAACAGTTTCTCCATTTATTGATCAAGCCACTGGAGAGTACGTTATTGATACGGCCGGAAGAGCAATTCCCAAGGATGATAAGGGAAATGTATTGGTAGACCAAGATTTTTTAATCAATCCAGGACAAGATTTGGATTTAGGTTACACCAACAGTAAAGGGCAGCATAACGCGATTCGCGGGCATTCTGATCGTAGCCGTTACATTATCAAAGAGCGTATTAATGTGTATCCTGATACTTTGTGTTGGGTTAGAGATTACACGTATTCTTACCATGACCCAATGGCTGAGAATTATTTTTGGCATACTGCATACGATAACTATCCAGTAGTAGGTGTTACGTGGTGTCAAGCTAAGGCATTTTCTGTATGGAGAACTCAGCTATATCATAGCTGGTTACTTGCAAATGGTGATTTGTATGTTAATGATTTCCGTTTGCCGTCTGAGGTAGAATGGGAGAGAGCAGCACGTGGTGATCTGGAATTATCTCAGTATCCATGGGGTGGTCCATACATTCGAAATGCAAACGGGTGTTTCTTGGCGAACTTTAAACCAATGCGAGGACGTTATTTTGAAGACGGTGGATTCCATACGGTTAAAGTATACTCATACAACCCGAATGCCTTTGGTTTGTATTGTATGGCTGGAAACGTTGCAGAATGGTGTAATACTGCATTTGATGAGTCTGCGTATGAATTCACACATGACATGAACTCAGAATATGTTTATGACGCAAAAGATGCCGATCATCCGGTGAAAAAGCGAAAAGTAATTCGTGGGGGATCTTGGAAAGATATTGGCTATTATTTACAAAATTCAACAAGAACATTTGAATATCAAGATACTGCAAAATGTTATATCGGATTCCGTAATGTAATGACGCATTTAGGTCGTGGTGGAAAAGACCTAGACGCGGAAAATGGTGAAGAAATCCAAATGGATATTCAACTAAAGTAAGATCTGTAACAATTAAATAAATCAAAGTTTAACAATTAAATTCAATTATTATGAGTGGTAAAAAAGGTGGTTTTTTTGCATCCAAGGGGTACAAAAATTTAATGAAGTATGTATATGGTTACGGTGCAGCGATCGTAATTATTGGGGCCTTGTTTAAAATTCAGCATTGGCCAGGAGCTGACATTATGTTGATTGCCGGTCTATCTACAGAGGCTATTATCTTTGGTCTATCAGCTATGGAACCACTTCACGCTGAGCCAAATTGGGCTGTATATTATCCATACTTATTGCCTGAAGATGAGCGCCCAGAAGGTCAAGATGTTAGTGCATTTCCAAAGCCTCACGAAATTGGCGGTGGTAAAGGTTCTGGAGGGACAACTGAGATGGTAGCTGAAATGATGGAGAAAGCGAAAATTGATCAAGCGTTATTAGACCGTCTTGGAAATGCCATGCGTGATTTGAGCCACAATGCAGAACAATTAAAAAGCGTATCTTCTGCAGCATCTGCAACGGATTCATACGTTTCGTCGTTGGAAGAGGCGGCGAAGAAGATGTCAACGTTGACTGATTCTTATGAGAAGGCCTCTGCGTCGATTGCCGGAATGACATCAAATACAGAAGAGGGGGCATCCTTTGGTGAGCAAATGCAAAAAGTATCTACGAATTTGGCGGCACTTAACAATGTGTATGAATTGCAACTTCAAGGTTCATCAGCACATTTAGAGGCTACTCAAGGATTCCAAAAACAAGTTGCAGATATGATGCAAAATCTTTCTGCTTCAGTTGATGACACTAAACTGTACCGTGAAAACATGGCTCTGTTGGCTCAAAATCTTACGGATTTGAACAACGTATATGGCAACATGTTGAAGGCAATGAAATCATAACACAACCTATCATTTAGATAATTCTAGTATTAATTAATTAACATTAAATAAAATGGCAGGTGGTAAGGAAACGCCAAGGCAGAAAATGATCGGTATGATGTACCTGGTATTAACTGCACTTTTGGCCTTAAACGTAGCAAAAACTATTCTTGATGCCTTTGTGGCGATCGAGGAGAATATACAGTTGGCAAATATAAATGAAGTTGGAAGGGGAGATGAAAAAATAGACCTCATCAAAGATAAAGCCGAGGGCAATGAAAAATCGGATAAAGCTATTTATGTCTACAAAATGGCTCAAGAAATTGATAAGGTAACAGCCGAGCAAATTCAATTAATAGACCAAGCAAAATTATTGGTATTAATGGAGTGCAAAGAGGATATCAAAACTGCACCTGAGGCGGACGAGAAAGCAGAAGCAATTGTAGTGCTTGAAAAGGATCGTACTCAGATGAAGTTAGATTTAAATCCAACTAAGCCTGGAGTGAAAAATAATCCGTTCCCAATAAGACCAATCCGCATGAACCTACACCATGTTGAAGGAAAGGATAAATACGACGAAGGAATGCGCGTAATGGGAATTGCCAGTGATGAAGGGTTATTGAATCCAGACCCGAAAAAACATGGTGCTATGATATGGAATGGAATGAAAAATTATCGTAATTTCCTTTGTAACAAAGTGGTAGAAGTATCTAATTACGTTGCAAAATTAGATACTTTAAAAGACAAAAAAGGAAAACTTATCAAATTTTCATTTTCAACTCCAAGTGATGATAAGGTCAAAGAATTCAAAAACAAAGGAGAATTACTTGCGATTTTGGAGCCGAATTTAAAGTCGTTTATTGTAGATCAAAGTCCGGTTGATGAGTATTCTGTAATTAAGGATGTTTATATAGGGTTAACGAAAAGCCAGCTTGTTAAAGAAGGAGAAAAATCTCTTCATTGGATTGGAAAAACTTTCGATCACGCGCCTTCAGTTGCCGTTCTAGCGTCTTTGTCAAGTATTCAAAAAGATATTCTTTCTGCACGTTCTGTGGCGATAAGTTATTTGCAAGGCAAAGTTGGAGCCGGAGAATATTCCTTTAACAAGGTAATGGCTTTGGCTTATCCAGATCAAGCTGTGGTAAATGGTGGAGAAGAATTTACAATGTCCGTTTTAATGGCGGCTTTCGATTCGGAAAGACAGCCAGTGGTTAATCCTGAGCAAGGAACAGCGTTGGCGGCTCGCCAGGGAGTGGGTATTGTTAAACTCCGTGCACCAAACAGCGGAGAAATGAAATTAACTGGAACAGTGACTATTCGAAAGAAGAATGGACAAGAGAAAACGGAACGCTATGAAACTAAGGTGGTGGTTGTGCCTCCAATGGGGACGGTTACCTTGCCAGAGTTTAGCATTATGTATCGTGGTTATTCCAATAAAGTGACGGCAATAGCCGGTGGATCCAAAGGCGAATCTACGATTTCTGTTGTAGGGGCCTCATCTGTTCCAAGTACTTTCAACGTAAACGGACAAAATTATAAAGGTTGGTTGGTTAAACCAGGAGCAGGAAACACTGTAACTGTAACTGTTAATGGTAAAGATTCGCAAGGTAATTCTAAGGCTTTCGGAAAGTTCACCTATAAGGTTAAACCGTTTCCTTTGCCACAAGTGATGACAACGAAAATTTCAAAATCAGCAGGTGCTCGATTGGTGGTTTCTTTAGGTCCAGACTGCCCAATAGGAAATGTAAATTTTGCAATAAAAGGTGGGGAGGTACAAGCAGGAGATGGTGTTTCGTTTTCCGGAGCTGTCATACCTGGAAGTTCTGTATCTAGAATTAAAGTAGGAAAGCGAGTTGGAGTAACTGTAACCGTGACAAATAGTGTAACTGGTAAGCTTGAATCTATTTCAGGTACATTAACTGTAGGTCCATAATTTAAATAAGATGAATAAGTTATTTTCTTTTTTATTGGTAAGTCTTGTTTGTGCAAGCGCGATAGCTCAACCTGGAAATGATGTATTAAGAGGTCCTCAAAATACATTACCGGATGGTGTAATTGATGGAGTAGTGGTAGAAGACGAGGTTCCGGTAAGGAGTCGTGTAGAATATGAATACGTGCGCTTGGCCGATTATGCCCAGTCTTGGAGGGTATTTTCTAGGATTGATGCCAGAGAGAAAGTAAATACTAAGTTATTCTATCCATATGATTATTTTATGGATGACTATAATTTCCCAAAGTCTCGTCAGAATATCAACAGCAATGGTTGGGTTAGAAATCAAGAACGTTGGTCATTGTGGACAATTATTGAGAATCATATAATTCTTGGGGATTTAACTGTATTTAAAGTGAGTAGTGAGGAAAATCCCTTAATTGAAGATGGTTATCAGTTAAAATACCCAATAGTTCAAAAAACCAAAGATGATTTTTTTACTGACCCTAAATACAGAACTTCGGTATCAAAAATGTTGAGTTATGGTTCTAAGGGTCCAGTTATGGAGGTATTTAACTTGGTTAACCAAAGAAATGAACAAGTATTGAAATCTGGAAATTCATTTAATGAATGGCTTGATTCATTACTAAATAGTCCAGATGTACAAAGAGACGGTGACGGTATCTCTGAATGGGATGAACTATCAAGAAGAGATTCTTCCACTTTAAGAGCGTCATGGGAATCAGTTGGAATGAACCTACCCTTAAGAGAGAAAGATGCTGTAAGTTATATTAAGTCTCAGGATATTACTGCATATAACATTAAAGAGGATTGGTTTTTTGACAAAGAACGATCAATGTTGGATAAAAGGATAATTTGTATTGCCCCTGTAGGTCGTTTTATATATGATGCTGATGAAAATAACAAGAACAACGCGGATTATACAGAAGTTGATAGATTTAAAAGCTTTTTAGGAATCAATCGTGCAGGTGAAGTTGTTGATGCTAGTGGTGAACCGTCTCAGGAGCAATACGTAGAATTAGAAATGTTCTGGCTTTACTTCCCTCAGTTGCGACATGTATTGGTGAATTATTATGTATACAATGAGCAAAATGATGCTTATAGAATGTCTTATGATGATTTATTCTGGAAACGCATGTTCTCTGCGCGTATGTACAAGAAGACAGATCAGTACGATCGCAGTGTGGAAGACTACCGCTATGGCGTAGATGCTTTATATGAGGCAGAAAAGTTCAAAGAAACCATGAGAACTTGGGAAACTGACCTTTGGAATTATTAATTCGTTGATAATACGTTTTAAACCCCGGCAATCGTCGGGGTTTTTTGTTGCTCAATAACGAGGTTTTATTTACCTTTATAAAAAACCTACATCATGAGAATTTTTATCCTTTTTTGCCTTTTATCGGCCTTTAGTTTATCTGGTTTAGCGCAGTCCTTTCTGCCAGGTGTTTTGATGTTTCAATTGAAAGGTGATATACAGCCCAATCGCTTGAATCAAAAACAAACAGACCCAAATCAATTTTCCCTTAAGGAAGAGTTGAACAACTATCCATTCCTTATGACAATTTTTCAAGATGCAGGTGTTACCGCCTTAGAGCGTCCGTCGTATTTTACCTTGAAACCTTCGTTGATGAACATCTATCGCATCTATTTTACGGATGATGCGCACATCAATACCTACCTAAATCAATTGCAAAAGGTAGCGGACGTGCTTTATGCAGAAAAAGAACCCATTTACTCTACGGGTTTCGTCCCTAATGATCCGAGTCATACGGGAACAAATAAGTGGTATCATACCCTAGTCGGTTCTGAAAATGCATGGAACATTACCCAAGGGCGCACCCAAGTGAAAGTAGCCATTGTAGATAATGCCGTATATTCAACCCATTCAGACTTGACTGCGTTTAAACAATATGATGTGGCCGATAATGATAACAATGCTGCACCTCCTTTGAATTATACCCAAGACCAGGGCTGGTCTCATGGCACACATTGCGCTGGCTTAGCAACGGCGGACATTAACAATGGCGTAGGTATTGCAGGGTTAGGAGGTAATGTCGAATTAATAGGTGTGAAGTGTACACCTAACAGTGCGACCTCATCAGGTTCCGTGTGGTACGGCTATGCTGGTGTTCAGTGGGCTTGTGAGAATGGAGCACATGTGGTTAGTATGTCTTTCGGAGGAACTAGTCCTTCACAAGCGTTTCAAAATTTGATTGATGCTTATCCAAACGTAGTATTCTTGGCTGCAGCAGGTAATAGCAATGTTACCACCTTACATTACCCAGGGGCGTACAACAATGTAATATGTGTAGGTTCAGTAGATGCCAATGATCAACGTTCAAGTTTTTCAAATTATAATGGAGCAACGCCCTATGTGGATATTGCAGCGCCCGGAGGTTACTCCAACGGAGGTTTGTTGAGTACCGTGTATTCCGCTTCCGGAAATTCGTATGCTAAAATGGGAGGAACCTCTATGGCAACTCCATTTGCAGCAGGCTTAGTAGGTTTAATGTTAAGTGTTAATCCAACCTTAACCCCAGCGCAAGTACTTAGCTGCCTACTGAGCAGTGGTGTAAATATTAATCAAAACATGGGCCCTCGAATTGATGCGCTCGCTGCGGTACAATGTGCCGGCCAAGGATTAGCACCAGGTGCACCAACAGCAAATTTCTTCGCCATACCAACTACCCTATTTGAAGGGGACTCCGTTTTGTTCTATGAAAACTGTGCAAGTGGAGGGAATAACATTACCTCTTACCAGTGGAGTTTTCAAGGCGGTTCTCCGGCTAGCTATAGTGGGATGACACCCCCCTACATCACTTACGCAACAGCAGGGACGTATAATGTTTCACTTACTGTTACCAATTCAGTTACTTCAGATACCGAAATAAAAAATGCATATATCACGGTGAATACTCCTCCTTATGGAAACTGGATTGTACAAAATTCCGGATTCTCAGCTGCGAATCGCGGTGTACATTGGATTTCTATTGTTGATCAAAATGTGGTTTGGGCCACGGCATACGATGGAAGTGGCGCTAATGCCAACGTTCAGCAATTTACCAAAACAACTGACGGTGGAAACACTTGGACCCCTGGAAATATTAATGTTGGGAATGCAGGTTTAGGTATTTCAATGGTTCATGGAATTTCTTCTTCTACCGCATGGTTAGCCGCTTATCCCAACGCTGCAGGTCAACTTGGCGGTATATGGAAAACAACAAATGGTGGCTCAACATGGACCAAGCAAACCACTGCAACCTTTAGTAACGCAGCGTCCTTTACAAACGTTGTTCATTTTTGGGACGCCAATGAAGGCTTTTGTATGGGAGATCCTATCAATGGAGAATTTGAAATTTATCGCACAACCAATGGTGGAACAAATTGGACCTTGGTTTCAGGAGCTAATATTCCCAATCCGTTAAGCGGAGAATATGGTTATACGCGCCAGTTGGATGTAGTAGGAAACAGTGTGTGGTTTTCTACGAATAAAGGCAGAATATTTCACTCAACGGATAAAGGAGCTACATGGGCAGTGTATACCTCACCAATTTTGGATTTTGCAGGGGCTAACATCAGTGCAAATTTTTCTTTTGCCTCTGCCTCAACAGGTTACATCGTAACCAATGGAGGAGCCGTGTATAAATCAACAAATGCAGGATCTACATGGATTCAATTGGCAACTACTGGTCCTGTTTTCTCGAATGGGCTATGTGCCATCGTTAATACAAATACTATTTTCACCACAGGGGCTGCTACCGGCGGTTCAGGGTCATCCTACTCGCTAGATGGTGGATTAACCTGGTCATTAATCGATAATCAACAGCATTTGTATTGTGAGTTTTTAACGCCTTCTATTGGTTGGTCAGGTTGGTTTAATACCAATGCCACAACTAATGGCATGTGGAAATGGAATAATTTGTCCAGCCCGCTTACAGTTCAATTTAACGGTAATCCTTCAACTGTTTGTGTAAATACCCCTGTGCAATTCACAGATCAAACGACCGGTGGAGTTATTAATTCATGGAACTGGAGTTTCCCTGGAGGTTCACCCAGCACCGCTTCAATTGCCAATCCCGTGGTAACTTATGCACAGCCTGGAACTTATGCCGTTTCCTTAACCGTTAGTGATGGCACAAACTTGAGTAGTTTTCAAGATACGGCTTACATTACCGTAGAAACCCTGCCCGCAACACCGGGGGCCATTCAAGGAAATGCCGCTCCATGTCCGAACGCAGTGGAAACGTATTCTGTCGCCAATGACCCTTCTGCATATTACAGTTGGACTTTTCCTGCAACCTGGTTGGGCATGAGTACAACCAATTCCATTTCACTAACCTTGGATAATATACCAGGCATACTTTCTGTAACCGCAGGTAATTCCTGTGGTTCAAGTCCGGCAGCTACCTTGAATATTAATCTCGGAGCACAACCTACTGCTGGATTTACATACACCTTAAATGGCGGACAATTAACCTTAACGAATACCTCTCAGAATGCGAACGGATTTGATTGGAATTTTGGTGACGGAACTACCTCAACACAAACGCAACCAACCCATGTATTTACTGCGCCGGGTACTTATTTCGTAACCCTTATCGCCACAAACGCTTGTGGTCAGTCGGATACCTTAATTCAAGAACTAACGGTATTGGGATTAGAAGATTTAAGTGCCATGGGAATTACGGCCTATCCTAATCCTACCTCAGGACTAGTGACGTTATCAGGCTTAGCAAATTATATTTCCGAAGAGTTGAGTATTATTGATTTACAAGGGCGTATTGTAGATAGAGTCCGGATTGAATCCGATGTACAAGTAATTGCTTTTACCCATGCAGTTAACGGCCTATATTTGATCCGAATTCAAAACGGAGTATTACCTTTGCGACTTCAACGATAATGAATGACAGAGATTAGTGACCGCATAAGTTTCATAGATCACGCATCCAAAACAACGATTGTAATTCTTCCGAAAAAGCAGCCTTGGGTAATTGCACTCATGGGAGCCTGGTTAGGCATGTGGATTACAATAGGCTTAATAACATGGTGGGCATTGTTTGCAATGAAGGTAAACCAGCAGGAGCAAATCATACTATGGGTTTTCTTGAGTTTTTGGGCCTATTATACCATTCGCGTAGGGCGTTCATTTCTTTGGTTGTTGTGGGGACAAGAACTGCTTAAAATTGATGAAATCGGGTTACATATTAAAAGATCAATTCGCACCTATGGTAAAAGTATTCCATATTATTTCGAAAACATAAAAGATCTTTCCTTTGATGTACCTGAAGAAAAATCGTTTCAAACCGTCTGGGAATCTTCGCCATGGGTTAGCGGTGGCGAGCGGTTCTTTTTCGGTTACTATGGTAAAATGATTAAATTCGGAAAGAAATTAACCCAAAAAGAAGCACAACTGCTATCCCAAGTATTAGAAAAACGCCTGCGAAAATATTCAAAAAAATAACCATGTACGGAAAAATTCAACAGCATTTATCTACAGAGCTAACACGCATCGAAGAAAACGGATTACTCAAGAAGGAACGTATTATTACGACACCTCAAGGCCCCAATGTTCATGTGAGCACAGGTGAAGATGTCGTGATCATGTGTGCCAATAATTACCTCGGACTTTCCTCGCACCCAGAAGTGATTCACGCTGCGAAAAACGCCCTTGATACCCATGGATTTGGGATGTCATCCGTACGATTTATTTGTGGCACTCAAGACATTCATAAAACCCTTGAGCGAAAAATTGCCGAATTTTATGGCACAGAAGATACCATTTTGTATGCGGCAGCTTTTGATGCAAATGGCGGTGTTTTTGAACCCTTGTTTTCTGAAGAGGATGCGATTATTAGCGATGAGTTGAATCATGCTTCCATTATAGATGGGGTGAGATTATGTAAGGCGCAGCGCTACCGGTATCGGCATTCTAACATGGAAGACCTGGAAGAGCAGTTGAAAAAAGCACAAGCCCAACGGTTTCGAATTATCGTGACGGATGGCGTATTTTCTATGGATGGAGATTTAGCTAAAATGGATGAAATATGTGCATTAGCTGAAAAATATGATGCCTTGGTGATGACTGATGAATGCCATTCCGCAGGATTTATTGGTAAAACTGGACGTGGTGTTCCAGAACATTTTGGAGTTCAACACAAGGTGGATATCGTTACAGGAACCTTGGGTAAAGCTTTAGGTGGCGCTATGGGGGGATATACTACCGGTAAAAAGGAAATCATTGAAATGTTACGTCAGCGTTCTAGGCCATATTTATTTTCAAATTCACTCGCGCCTTCGATAGTTGGTGCAAGCATTAAGGTATTTGATTTATTAAGCAGTACAACAAGTTTGCGTGATAGGCTAGAAGAGAATACCTTATATTTTAAAGAACACATTAAAGCAGCTGGATTCGATATTAAACCCGGTGATTCGCCGATTGTTCCAATCATGTTGTAT
>Ga0315907_10001085_pt1 | contig 37362 bp, 35 predicted proteins | sample LakEriMetagenome_3_FD_203525 | JGI IMG/M metagenome (GOLD analysis project Ga0315907, IMG submission 203525) | Freshwater fungal communities from buoy surface, Lake Erie, Ohio, United States - Buoy 12 MA123 | ecosystem: Environmental > Aquatic > Freshwater > Lake > Lake biofilm | place: USA...
CAGCCGGCTCGTCGCCGCCCTCGTGTCGCCAGGCACGGTAGCAGGCAATGGCTGCGGTGAGCATCACGGGCTGGGTGTTGGTGGTGAGCTCCAGCGCCTCCTTCGGCCCCTCATGGATCAGTCGGGCGATATCTTCGCCCAGTGCCGCGGAGGCCTCCAGCAGCGTGGTGCGAACGGCCGGGTGGTCGCCCCAGGCATCGAGCATTCCGACGGACTGGGACCCCTGGCCAGGGAAGACGAAGGCGAAAGGCTTCATGCGAGCATCTCTTGCGTTGATCAGAGGGGTGTCTCTCGGGTGTCTGTCGGCCGGATCTTGAGGGCCGTCAGAAGTCCAGCAGCACGGCTCCCCAGGTGAAGCCACCCCCCACGCCTTCCAGCATGACGGTGTCGCCTGTGCGCACCTGCCCGGCGCGAACCGCATGGTCCAGCGCCAACGGCACCGACGCCGCCGACGTGTTGCCATGCTGGTCGACGGTGACGACCAGCCGCGCCGGATCGAGCTTGAGCTTGCGCGCGGTGCTTTGCATGATGCGGATGTTGGCCTGGTGAGGGATCAGCCAGTCGACATCGGCCGCGGTACGGCCCGCCTTGGCAAGAACCGAACGGGCCACGCTCTCCAGCACGCCCACCGCCAGCTTGAACACCGCCTGACCATCCATCTTCAGCAACGGGTCGCCCAGCACCTGCCCGCCCGCCACCGTGCCCGGCACGCACAGGATGCCCACGTGGCTGCCATCGGCGTGCAGCTCGGTGGCCAGGATGCCTGGGGTATCGCTGGCCTCCAGGACCACGGCGCCGGCACCGTCGCCGAACAGCACGCAGGTGGTGCGGTCGTCAAAGTCCAGGATGCGCGAGAACACCTCGGCGCCCACGACAAGCGCCTTGGTCGCGGTGCCGGCGCGGATCATGGCGTCGGCCACGGTCAGGGCATAGACAAAACCCGAGCACACGGCCTGCAGATCGAAGGCCGCGCAGCCGGCCACGCCCAGCTTGTGCTGCAGGATGGCGGCGGTGGAAGGAAACACCATGTCGGGCGTGGACGTGGCCACGATGATGAGGTCGATCTCCGCGGCCTGCCGCCCTGCAGCGGTCAAGGCGCTGCGCGCCGCCTGCACGGCGAGGTCGCTGGCATTCACCCCGTCATCGACGAAATGCCGGGCGCGGATGCCGGTGCGCTCGACGATCCACTCGTCGCTGGTCTCCAGGCCGCGCTTGGCCAGCAGGTCCACCATGTCGGCGTTGGACAGGCGCCGCGGCGGCAGGTAGCTGCCGGTGCCGGTGATGCGGGAGTAGAGCGGCAAGGGGGTCATGACAGAGGGCTCAGTGAGCAGCGCCGGCTGCGACATCCGGCATCACCGCGTCGGCCACCAGGCCCTGGGAAGCCCCCGCGGCACCAGCGCCTGACGCCACATTCTGGGCGATGCGGCGCTCGACGCGTTCCAGCAGGCGGTTGCGTGCCGCATCGTAGGCACGGTCCAGCGCGTTCTCGAAAGAGAAGGCGTCAGCAGAGCCATGGCTCTTGAACACCAGCCCCCGCAAGCCCAGCAGTGCCGCGCCGTTGTAGCGGCGGTGGTCCACCCGCTGCTTGAATCGGCGCAGCACCGGCATGGCCACCAGGGCGGCCACCTTGTCGGTCCAGCTTCTGGTGAACTCCTGGCGGATGAACTCGCCCATCATGGAGGCGAGGCCTTCGGAGGTCTTGAGCAGCACGTTGCCCACGAAACCATCGCACACCACGATGTCGGTGGTGCCCTTGAAGATGTCGTTGCCCTCCACGTTGCCGTGGAAGCGGATGCGGCCCTCGGCCGCCGCCTGGCGCATCAGGTCGGCAGCAGCCTTGATGGTCTCGCTGCCCTTGATGGCTTCTTCGCCGATGTTCAGCAAGCCGACGGAGGGGTCTTCCCGACCCTCGACTGCTGCCACCAGGGCGCTGCCCATCAATGCGAACTGCAGCAGGTGCTCGGCGCTGCAGTCCACGTTGGCGCCCAGGTCCAGCACGGTGGTGAACCCGCCCCGGCGGTGCGGCAACACGGTGGCAATGGCCGGGCGGTCGATGCCGTCCAGGGTCTTCAGCACGTAGCGGGCCACGGCCATCAGCGCACCGGTGTTGCCGGCCGACACGCAGGCATCGGCAGCGCGCTGGCCGTCGTCAGTGGGCTTGACCTGCGAGATGGCCACCCGCATGGACGAGTCGCGCTTCTTGCGCAGCGCCACCTCCACGGGGTCGTCCATGGTGACCACCTCGGTGGCTGCCACGCAGGTGACTCGGGGCCACTGCGCTGCGGGCTTCAGAGCCTCCTCCGTGCCCACCAGGATCAGTCTTGCATCAGGATGCCGGTCCAGGAACGCCTTGCAGGCGGGCAGCGTCACCGACGGCCCATGGTCGCCCCCCATGCAATCCACCGCCAGCCGCACCTCGCTCAGGGGTTCAGGCCGGCTGGTCATGGAGAGTTCTCATCGGCACTGACCGTGCGGGCGCGGCCCCAGGGCGCATCAGCACATACGCCCAAGCGTGCCTTGCGGCGCCTTGGGCGGGAAGCATCTGACGAGAACCTGTGTCCGGCCATGAGGCGCCGAGCGGCGCAACGTTGCCGAGCCGTCCAGGATCAGGCGTCGGCCTTGGTCTTGAGGACCTTGCGGCCGCGGTAGAAGCCGGTCGGGCTGATGTGATGGCGCAGGTGCACTTCGCCCGTGGTGGGCTCCACGCCAGTACCCGGGCTGCCCAGGGCATTGTGCGAGCGGTGCATGCCGCGCTTGGAAGGCGACTTCTTGTTCTGCTGAACGGCCATGAAAAACTCCTGGAGCGTCTGGCAGGCGGAGCGCGGGCTCACAGCCCCGGGTACCAGACGAAAAGCCCGCGATTCTATCCTCTTCCATCAAAAGGTCCTCGCCAGCAGCAACCCCATGGCACGGTGCACGCGGCCGGGCCTGCATGCAGCACGCGCACGCGGGTCGAACGCCAGGTCGAGCGCCGGGTTCAGGAAGACCTCTGACGCTTCAGCGCGCCCAGCACCGCGAAGGGGTGCGGCCGGTCTGAGGCCTGTTCGGCATCACCTTGGCCGTGCGCGCCTTGCGCACCAGCACCGGTTACCGACAGCGCCGCACCGGACACCTCCGGGGGGAGCAAGGGTTGAGGGCAGGTCTCATGGCGGGGCACGATGGGCAGCGCCATGATCAGTTCGTCCTCGACCAGGCTTGGCAGGTCCAACGGTCGACCCAGCGCCAGGAAGTCTTCGTCCTCGGAAGCTTCGTCCAGTTCTGCCGCCTCGTCATCGCTGCGAGCAAACCTGAACGTACGGTCAATGCGCAGGTTCACGGCCATGGGCTGCAGGCAGCGCTGACAGTTCAGCCAGATCGTGGTCTGTGCCTGCAGACGCAGGCGCAGTTCTGGGGCCCCTCCCAGCACCTCGCGGTGCGAGCCCGTGGCGCTCCAACGCACAAGGCCCGCCACCTCGTCGACTGGCGGACAAGTCCCTTCGGACAGCCGCAGGCACGATTCCAGGGGCACCTCGCCAGCCAAGCTGGCGCCCGCCCGCGCGAACTTGGCCACGTCCAGGCGTTGCGGATTCAAGGCGGCTGACTTCATGCGCACGAGTGTAGGAGGTGGGGAGCGGCCCCCGGCAGGACCGCCGCGCGACAATCCCGAGATGACCAGCCCGCCCCCTCGCCTCATCCTGGGTTCCACTTCCCGTTACCGACGCGAACTCCTGACCCGGCTGCGCCTGCCCTTCGAGGTGGAAGCCCCCGGCGTTGACGAGACACCACGGCCGGGCGAGGCGCCTGCAGCACTGGCGCAGCGGCTGGCGCTGGAAAAGGCGCGCGCCGTGGCCGCCCGCCACCCGCAAGACGTGGTGATCGGCTCGGACCAGGTGGCCGACCTGGCAGGTGAGCCCCTGGGCAAACCCGGCGACCACGCGCACGCGGTGGCGCAACTGCAGCGCATGAGCGGACAGCGTGTGGTGTTCCAGACCGCGCTGGCTGTCGTGCGCCGGGACACCGGCTTCGAGGCTGTGGACCTGGCGGCGGTGAGTGTCACTTTCAGAACCCTGTCGGACGCGGAGATCGAGACCTACCTGCGGCTGGACGAGCCCTACGACTGCGCGGGCAGCGCCCGCAGCGAGTCCCTGGGCGTGGCCCTGCTGTCGGCGATCGACTCTGACGACCCCACGGCCCTGGTGGGCCTGCCCCTGATCCGGACCTGCGCCCTGCTGAGGGCTGCCGGGCTGGACCCGCTGGACGCGGCCGGGAGATGCGCCAGGTGATGCGCCGGGTGATCCCGCAGGAGGCCGCCACTGGGCCCCAGGCCCCCACCGTGACCAGGGGCCGGCTGTTTCTCATGCCCAACGCCCTGGACCTCGGCGGCGAGGCGGGTGACTTGCGAGACGTCTTGCCCGACGGCGTGCTGCGCATCGCGGCCCGACTTCAATACTGGGCCGTGGAAGATGCCCGCAGCGCGCGGGCTTTTCTGAAGCGCGTGGACGCGGTGCACCCGTTGTCGCAAGCGCTGCAGGCGCTGCACATCGCGGAGATGCCGCGCCCACAGAAGGGGCGCCCCTCGAACAGCCCGGCGGCAGCACGCGCAGCGGGCGACCCCTGGGCTGACCTGCTGGCCCCGGCCTGGGCCGGCCATGACCTGGGCGTGCTGTCGGAGGCGGGGATGCCGGGCGTGGCCGACCCCGGCGCCCGCCTGGTGGACGCTGCCCATCGCGCGGGCCTGGAGGTCCAGGCCCTGCCCGGCCCCAGTTCCCTGGTGCTGGCCCTGGCCGCCAGCGGGCTGCAAGGCCAGCAGTTCGCCTTTGTCGGCTACCTGCCGCAGGAGCCCGATGCGCGGGCCAGGCGCATCCGCGAGCTGGAGGCCTGGTCGCGCAAGGCGGATCAGACCCAGTTGCTGATCGAGACCCCCTACCGCAACCAGGCGGTGCTGCAGGCCCTGCTGGCCCACCTGAGCCCCGAAACCCGGCTGTCCATCAGCATCGGGCTCACCCTGCCGGGGGGCTTCAGCCGAACGGCGCCCGTGGCGCAATGGCGACGTGAAACCCCGACATTGAGCGACCGCATGCCCGCGGTCTTCGCCCTGCTGGGACGTTGAGCCTGCAGGCCTGCTGGCATGCGAGACTGCCGCCACTGGCACTTTTCCACCGACCCATGACCCTTCTCGTCACCGGCGGCGCCGGCTTCATCGGCAGCAACTTCGTGCTGGACTGGTTTGCAGCGCCTGCCACCCAGGGCGAGCCCGTGGTGACGCTGGACGCGCTGACCTATGCCGGCAACCCCGAGAACCTGGCCGCGCTGCAGGGCGATGCACGCCACACCCTGGTGCAAGGCGACATCTGCGACCGCGCGCTGGTGGACCAGTTGCTGGCCCGGCACCGCCCGCGCGCCATCGTGCACTTTGCCGCCGAGAGCCACGTGGACCGCAGCATCCACGGCCCCGGCGCCTTCATGCGCACCAACGTGGAAGGCACCTTCACGCTGCTGGAGGCTGCGCGCGCTTACTGGAGCGCCCTGGAGGCTGACGCCAAGGCCGCCTTCCGCTTCCACCACGTCTCCACCGACGAGGTCTACGGCAGCCTGGGCCCGGGTGACGCCGCCTTCACCGAAACCCACCCCTACGAGCCCAACAGCCCCTACTCGGCCAGCAAGGCCGCGAGTGATCATCTGGTGCGCGCCTGGCACCACACCTACGGGCTGCCGGTGCTCACCACCAACTGCTCCAACAACTACGGGCCTTACCACTTTCCCGAGAAGCTGATCCCGCTGATGATCGTCAACGCCCTGGCCGGCAAGCCGCTCCCGGTGTACGGCGACGGGCAGCAGGTGCGCGACTGGCTGTACGTGGGCGACCACTGCAGCGCCATCCGCGCGGTGCTGGCCGGCGGACGGCTTGGCGAGGTCTACAACATCGGCGGCTGGAACGAGAAGCCCAATCTGGAGATCGTGCACACGGTGTGCGCGCTGCTGGACGAGCTGGCGCCTGCCGCCGAGCGGGGCGTCGTGAGCAGCACGTCGGGGCAAGCTGTGCAGCGCTACGCCGAACTCATCACGCACGTGAAGGACCGCCCGGGCCACGACCGGCGTTACGCCATCGACGCGCGCAAGATCGAGCGGGAACTGGGCTGGCGCCCGGCCGAGACCTTCGATACGGGCATCCGCAAGACCGTGCAGTGGTATCTGGCCCACGGCGACTGGGTGGCGCGGGTGCAAAGCGGCGCCTACCGCGATTGGGTGGCCACGAACTACGCGCAGCGCTGAAGGACCCCCGGGCATGAGCGCCATGAAGATCCTGCTGCTGGGCAGCAACGGGCAGGTGGGCTGGGAGTTGCAGCGCAGCCTGGCGCCCTTGGGCGAGGTGGTGGCCCTTCAGCGCGAGGACAGCGCCAACCCGCAAGGCCTGTGCGGTAACTTGGACGACACCGAAGCACTGGTGCACAGCGTGCGCACCCTCAGGCCCGCGGTCATCGTCAACGCCGCCGCCTACACCGCCGTGGACAAGGCCGAGACCGACGCCAACCGGGCGAAGGTGGTGAACGCCACCGCGCCGGGCCTGCTGGCACGGGAGGCTGCCACCATGGGGTCCTGGCTCGTGCACTACAGCACCGATTACGTATTCGATGGCAGCGGTGACCAGCCTTGGCACGAAGACGATGCCACCGCACCCTTGAGCGTCTACGGCCGCACCAAGCTGGAGGGCGAACAGGCCATCCGCAGCAGCGGCTGCCAGCATCTCATCCTGCGCACGAGCTGGGTCTACGCCGCGCGCGGCGGAAATTTCGCCAAGACCATGCTGCGGCTGGCGGCCGAGCGCGAAGAGCTCAAGGTCATTGCCGACCAGATCGGTGCGCCCACTGGGGCGGACTTGCTGGCCGATGTCACGGCGCTGGTGCTGCACCGGTTGCAGATGCGTCCTGAGCTCGGCGGCACCTACCACTGCTCGGCCGCAGGCCAGACCAGCTGGCACGGCTATGCCCGCCATGTGATCGAGTGGGCCCGGGCTCATGGGCAGGCGCTGAAGGTGGGGCCCGAGGCGGTCCGCCCGATCCCGACCTCGGACTACCCCACCCCGGCGCAGCGCCCGCTCAATTCCAGGCTGGACACCTTCAAGTTGCGCCACGCCTTCGGCCTGCACCTGCCGCCCTGGCAGCAAGGGGTGGAGCGCATGCTCATGGAGACACTTCGATGAACCGCAAAGGCATCATCCTGGCCGGAGGCTCCGGCACCCGGCTGCACCCGGCCACGCTGGCGATGAGCAAGCAGTTGCTGCCGGTGTACGACAAGCCGATGGTGTACTACCCGCTGACCACGCTGATGCTGGCCGGCATCCGCGACATCCTGGTCATCAGCACGCCGCAGGACACGCCGCGCTTCGAGCACCTGCTGGGCGACGGTGCGCAGTGGGGCTTGAACCTGAGCTACTGCGTGCAGCCCAGCCCGGACGGCCTGGCGCAGGCCTTCATCCTGGGCAAGGGCTTCGTCGGCGGCCAGCCCAGCGCCCTGGTGCTGGGCGACAACATCTTCCACGGCCACGACCTGCAACCCATGCTCAAGCGCGCGGCCGCGCGGGGCGAGGGCGCCACCGTCTTCGCCTACCACGTGCACGACCCGGAGCGCTATGGCGTGGTGGCCTTCGATGCCGACAAGCGGGCACTCAGCATCGAGGAAAAACCCAAGGCGCCGAAGAGTAACTACGCCGTGACGGGCCTCTATTTCTACGACCAGCAGGTGTGCGACATCGCCGCGGACATCAAGCCCTCCGCACGCGGCGAGCTGGAGATCACCACAGTGAACGAGCGCTACCTGCACCAACAGCAGCTGAGCGTGGAGATCATGGGCCGCGGCTACGCCTGGCTGGACACCGGCACGCACGACAGCCTGATGGAGGCCGGGCAGTTCATCGCCACGCTGGAAAAGCGCCAGGGCCTGAAGGTGGCGTGCCCGGAGGAAGTGGCCTTCCGTGCGGGCTGGATCAGCGCCGAGCAACTGGAGCGCCAGGCCCAGCCCATGCTGAAGAACGGCTATGGCCAGTACCTGATGCGGCTGCTGCGCGAACGGGCGTTCTGATGAAACTGATTCCCACCGAAATCCCTGACGTGGTCATCGTCGAGCCGGCGGTGTTCGGCGACGAGCGCGGCTGGTTCATGGAGACCTTCAACGAGCCGCGCTTCCACGCAGAGCTGGCCAAGCTGGGCCTGCCGGCGCCGCGCCCGTTCGTGCAGGACAACCATTCGTGCTCGCGCGCGGGCGTGCTGCGGGGCCTGCACTACCAGGCGCCACCGCACGCGCAGGGCAAGCTGGTGCGCGTGACGCAGGGCGCAGCCTGGGACGTGGCCGTGGACATCCGTCGGGACTCGCCCACTTTCGGGCGCTGGGTGGGGGTGGAACTCACCGCCGATAACCGGCGCCAGCTGTGGATACCCGAAGGCCTGGCGCACGGCTTCCTGGCGTTGCAGGACGACACGCACTTCCTCTACAAGACCACCGACGTCTACGCCAAGGACTGCGAGCGGGCGATCGTGTGGAATGACCCGACGCTGGCGATCGCCTGGCCCCTGGGCCGTCTGACAGCCACGCCGGAGCTGGCCGCGAAGGACCAGCAGGCGCCGAGCTTCAGGCAGGCAGTCGCGCGCTGAACGCCCGGGTCGGGAAACCGACCACGCTGGCCGAACAAGCCGCCACTTACCAGCAGCACGCTGGGCCAGGGCCCCAGGCCGTGGACCCGAGTCTTCTCAGGCTTTGCCGCCGAGCAAGGACGCCACCCGCTTCTTGGGGCGGATATTGGGCGACAGCGGGCTGCGGCTGGGGGCCGGGGCGGCCGCCTTGTCCCAGGACGCGTCGCCCGAGCCGGTGGGCTCGTAGGGCTTGTCGAAGAAGGGGTCCGCCGGGGCGCGACGCGGACGGTCAGGCTCCCTGGCCGGCCGTTCCCGAACCTCACGAGCCTCGCGCGGCTCGCGCGGCTCGCGGGTCGCCCGGACGCCTTCATCGCGCTCGGCATGTGCCGATGGCGCGCGGCCTTCGTCTGCATCGTCACGCACCCTTGAGCGGCGAGGCCGGTCGTCCTCCAGTTCGAAGGACTCGATGTCGAGCTTCTTCTTGATCAGCTTCTCGATGTCGCCCACGAGCCGGTTGTCGTCACGCGTCACCAGCGTCACCGCCAGGCCCGACGCGCCTGCACGCCCGGTGCGGCCGATGCGGTGCACGTAATCCTCAGCGTTGAAGGGCACGTCGAAGTTGAAGACGGCGGGCAGATCGGCGATGTCCAGGCCTCGCGCGGCCACGTCGGTAGCCACCAGCAGGTCCACCTCGCCCGCCTTGAAAGCGGCCAATGACTTCAGCCGTTCGTCCTGGGACTTGTCACCGTGCAAGGCCGCCGTGCGCAGGCCGTCACGCTCGAACGAGCGCGCCAGCCGGGCGGCGCCGAGCTTGCTGTTGACGAAGACGATGGCCTGGGAGAGCTCACGCCGCTTCAGGATCTGCCGCACGACGTTACGCTTGTCGTCGTCCGTCACGCTGTAGAACCGCTGCTCCACGTTGGTGGCCGTGGCGTTGGGCCGCGCCACCTCCACCGTGATGGGGTCTTGCAGATAGCTCTGCGCCAGGCGCCTGATCTCGGGCGAGAAAGTGGCCGAAAACAGCAAGGTTTGCCGCTGCTTGGGCAGGTAGGCCAGGATGCGCTGCAGGTCCGGCAGGAAGCCGATGTCGAGCATGCGATCGGCCTCGTCCAGCACCACGTACTCCACCTGGTTCAGCACGCAATTGCGGGCCTCGATGTGGTCCAGCAGCCGGCCCGGCGTGGCGATCAAAACCTCGACCCCGCCCTTGAGCACCAGGGTCTGCGGCTTCATGTCGATGCCGCCGAACACCACGGTGGAACGCAACTGGGTGTGCTTGGCGTAAGTCTTGACGTTGTTGGCCACCTGGTCGGCCAACTCGCGTGTAGGCGCCAGGACGAGCGCGCGTACCGGGTGACGCGCGGGTGAGGCACTGGCGTTCTCATGCCGCAGCATCTTCTGCAGCAAGGGGATGGTGAACGCCGCCGTCTTGCCCGTGCCGGTCTGGGCCGCACCCATCACGTCACGCCCCTCCAGCACGATCGGGATGGCCTTGGCCTGGATCGGCGTCATCGCGGTGTAGCCGCTGTCGGCCACGGCGCGCAGCAGCTTCGCGTCCAGCGGCAGGGTGTCGAAACGCGGGCCGGGCACTGCAGCAGCAGGCTCGGGAGCGGTGGTGGCCTCGAGCGGAGGCGACGCAGGGTCTTGATTCATCAAGCTCGGGATTATCCCTTAGAGACCGGGCCCGTACGCGGATACAAGAAAGCCGCCCGAAGGCGGCTTTCTTGCGATCGCAACTTCCGATTACTTGGAAGCAGCCGGGGCGGCAGGGGCTGCGGAAGCAGCAGCGGCGGGCGCCGGAGCCGGGGCGGGAGCCGGGGCAGCAGCAGGAGCGGGGGCCGGAGCAGGCGCCGGCTCGGGCTTCTTGCCGCAAGCGGCCAGGGCAGCGGCAGCAACCAGGGATGCCAGCAGGAGCGACTTCTTCATATGAATCCTCGGAACAGGTGGAGTTGAACGTTCAAATTTTCGCGGGCTTCATCCGAATGCTTCGCCAGTCGGAAACTTCGCGTCAGACCGCGCCTGACAAAAGGGACCTCTGTTTCCAGCCTTCCCCTTCTCGTCAACCCGGGATTATAAGCAGAACTAGGGCATTCCCTAGTGTGGCGCCCGGGGTTGAGGCAAAGCATGCATCCAACCCGCCTGCACGGCGTCTTCGAGAAGGCCGCGGGCCTGGGGCCCCAGCGTCGCCACCTGGGCGGGACCGAGGGCGCGCCGGTCGGCCAACTGGCGCATCACTTGCGCATCGCGACCGCTGGCCAGGAACGACTCCCCGTTCAGAAACACATGCCGGTCGTCGTACATCATGCGGGTGCGCGCGTCCAGGCTGACGCCCTGTCCAAGCTCCAGCGTGCCGCCAGACTGGAACCACACCTGGGGTTTGGGTTCCGTCAACCATTCGCCCAGCACGGCCTCCAGGCGTCCGGGCTGGGCCAGGACTGCCTGCACCGCCTCCTGTGCAAAGCGCTGCAGCGCTTCGGGAACCCGGCCCGGCGCGGCGGTAGCGGGCTGCGCCGGGTCCACGTATCGACGCCCAAGCCGGGTGCGCCCGGGCCCGCCTTCCAGATCGCCAACCTCAGCCGCACGGGCCAGCAGTTCCCCGCCCAGCTCCGCCACGGATGAAGACCGGAAGCCGACCGAGCAGGTCATGCAGTCGCCGCCCACGGCCACGCCGTCATGGCCCCAGCGCGGGGGCAGGTAGAGCATGTCACCGGGCTCGAGCACCCACTGCTGCTCGGGCTCGAAGTGCTGGAGGATCTTCAGCGGTACGCCCTCGACCAGACGGTCGTCCCGCACGCGGCCGATGCGCCAGTGCCGCCGGCCTTGCACCTGGATCAGGAAGACGTCGTAGGCATCCAGGTGCGGCCCGACCCCGCCGCCGTCGCTGGCGTAGGACACCATCACGTCGTCCAGGCGCGCATCGGGCACGAAGCGAAAACGCCTCAGCAGGTCGTGGGCGGCGGGCACGTGCAGGTCGAGCCCTTGCACCAACAGCGTCCATGCGGGGCGGGACAAGGGCGGCAAGCTGCGCCGCGAAAAAGGACCATGACGAAGGCGCCAGGCGTCATTGGCGCGGACCACGAGCCGACTCTCCACCTCCTCCATCGACGCCTGCTTGAAGAGTTCGGTACGCGACACGGGCGGCTGCACACCCGGGAAGGCCTGGCGAACCAGCAGCGGTTTCTTGTGCCAGTGACGGCGCATGAACTGCGCCGGGGATTGCCCGCCGAGCATGGCCAGAGGTGTGGTGACGTCCATGGCTGAATTGTGGAGCGCCGGCGGGACGGTCCATGCCCCGTCAGGTTCACGGACGGTGGCGCGGGTGCAGCGGGCACAGTTCGGCGCTGCCTCCCGCAGGCCCTGTGCGATCATCTTTCCATGAACATCGTGAAGCCTTGCGTCGTCACCCTCACGTGGGCCCTGACCGACGCTCAGAACCGCCCCATCGACGAACTGAAGGAGCCCACCGAGTTCCTGTTCGGGGGCGAAGATCTGCTGCCCAAGATCGAGGATGCCCTGCAAGGGCAGGAGGTGGGGTTCGAGGCCCACCTGCACCTGGAGCCCGAGCACGCCTTCGGCGACTACGACGCACAACTCGTCTGCTTCGAGGACCGCAAGCTCTTTCCTGAGAGCCTGGAAGAAGGCATGCGCATCGAGGGCCTGCCCGCTGGCGCCCTCACCCAAGGCATGCCGGCTGAGGCGATCTACACGGTGACCGAGGTCTACGCCTCACACGTGGTGCTGGATGGCAACCATCCCATGGCCGGCATGGCCATCCGCATCCAACTCAAGGTGCTGGACGTGCGCGAAGCCACAGAGGACGAAGCGCAGCGCGGCACCGTGGGGCGGGAGCTCTTGGCGGTGGTGGAAGCACCAGGGCCTGGCGAGCCGCTGCACTGAGCGCGGCCGCACGAAGCACCAGTGCGCCAGCGCCAAAATCGCATAAGTGCGCGCTGGTTTGCTTCCTGGCTGCTTCAACCCCGGCCCGTGGAGCCGAAGCCCCCCTCGCCCCGGTCGGAAGCGTTGAATTCCTGCACCTCGCGAAAGCGCGCCTGCACCACGGGCACGATGACCAGTTGTGCAATGCGGTCCATGGGCTGCACCGTGAAGGCGGCCTGTCCGCGGTTCCAGCAGCTGACCATGAGCGGCCCCTGGTAATCGCTGTCGATCAAACCCACCAGGTTGCCCAGCACGATGCCTTGCTTGTGGCCCAGGCCTGAGCGGGGCAGGATCATGGCGGCCAGCCCGGGGTCGCCGATGTGGAGCGCGATGCCCGTGGGAATCAACGTCGCCTGGCCGGGCTCGATGACCAGCGGGCCCTCCGTGCAGGCGCGCAAGTCCAGTCCGGCACTGCCGGCGGTGGCGTAGGCCGGCAGGCACGCAGCCATGCGGGAATCCAGCACTTTCAGATCGATGGTCGTCATGTCGAGTCTGCCAAGTCAAACGGGCTGGGTGGCCAGCCGGCGAGCAATGTCCTGCACCAAGCTCCGCGCCAGGGTGAGCTTGTCGGCGCGCGGCATCTCGGTCTCGCCGGTGTCGTCCACCAGCACCAGTACGTTGTCGTCTTGGCCGAAGGTGGCGGGCCCGTGGTTGGCCACGATCAGCGGCACGCCCTTGCGCAGGCGCTTCTCGCGCGCATGGCGCACCACCTCGTGGCTCTCGGCCGCAAAGCCCACGCAATAGGGCCGCCGCTCTGCCGGCAGTCGGGCCACCGCGGCCAGGATGTCGGGGTTCTCGGTCATCTCGAAGGCAGGCACCCGCCCTGAACCGTCCTTCTTGATCTTCTGCTGCGCGGCACTGACCGGGCGCCAGTCGGCCACGGCGGCGGTGGCGATGAACAGATCTTGCGCTGGGGCCACAGCCATCACCGCCGCATGCATCTGCTCGGCACTCTGCACGTCAATGCGTGTCACCCCAGCCGGGGTGGGCAGGTGCACCGGCCCGGCCACCAGCGTGACGTCGGCGCCGGCCTCGGCCGCTGCGCGCGCGATGGCAAAGCCCATCTTGCCGCTGGACAGGTTGGTGATGCCCCGCACCGGGTCCAGCGCCTCGAAGGTGGGGCCTGCAGTCACCAGCACGCGCTGCCCCTTCAACACCTTGGGCTGAAAGAAGGCGCTGACCGCATCGCGCAGATCCTGCGGCTCCAGCATGCGGCCGTCGCCCGTCTCACCACAGGCCTGTGCCCCGTGGCCCGGACCCAGCAGCCCAGCGCCATCGGCCACCACCTGGGCCACGTTGCGTTGCGTGGCCGGATGCGACCACATCTCGCGGTTCATCGCCGGGGCCAGCAGCAGCGCGCAGCGCTCGCGCGGCCGGGCCAGGCACAGCAGGGCCAGCAGTTCGGATGCGCGGCCCTGCGCCAGTTGCGCGATGAAGTCGGCGCTGGCGGGCGCGACGATGAGCGCGTCAGCCTCGCGCGAGAGGTCGATGTGCGCCATGTTGGCCGGGGCACGGGCATCCCACTGATCCGTGATGACCGGGCGGCCCGTCAGGGCCTGCATGGTCACGGGCGTGATGAAGCGGCAGGCGGCCTCCGTCATCACCACCTGCACGGTGGCGCCGGCCTTGACCAGTTCTCGCGCCAGTTCCGCCGACTTGTAGCAGGCGATGCCGCCAGACAGCCCGAGCACCAGGTGCCGGCCTTGAAGGTCGAGTCTTGCCATCACGCGAAACAGCTCCCTGTGGTGGAACCCATGACTGTAGCCCTGCCGCACAGGAAATCGCAGGCGGCCCTGGCCGTCCTTGGCCGTGCTCGGTCTTCCCTGGCGAACGATGCTGGTGGCCCATGGCCAACGCCGTCAACAGGCCGCCAGCACAAGACCCATGCCTCCTGCCGCGGCCGCCAGCCTCAAGTCGTAGGTGGCCAGACCCATCTCCAGCCCTTGCAACTGCAGAAAAGCCAAGGTTGCAAGATGCAACGCATCGAGCGTGCGCACGGGCTGCGGGAAAGGTGACAACGCACGGTCGAGAACCTGCGGGGCCATCTCCACCAGGCTGACACGGTCGAGGAGGCTGCGGGCAGCCTCCCCGTGGGAGAGCCAGGCGCCACGGGCGTGCACCCGGTTGAGCACCTCGTACTCCAGCAGCCGACTGGACGCCAAGCGCTGGTTCCAGAATGCATCGGGAGGTGAGCGATCCTCGGCAAACAGCCGGGCCAGCAGCACCGAGGTGTCAAGGTAAACGATCAACGCTCGGCCCGGCTGTCGGCAAGATCTCTCAGCACCTCCTCCAGGGTAGCCAAGGGCCGCTGAGTGGGCAGGCGAGAACCTGGTACGGCCTTCGGCGGGCTCATGACACCTTGCCGCATCAACTCACCGAGCCGTTGGTCTTCCTCCGACGCGTCATCCCGTACGCGGGGGGCGATCAGTTCCGCCACCACGCGGCCCCGGTCGGTCACGAGCACAGTCTGCCCAGCGGATACGGCACGGACGTACTCGCTGAGGCGGTTCTTCAACGTTTTGATACCTACCTCGTTCATGGCCACAATGTAGCTACTGGTGGCTACTGAGTCAAACCTTCCTGCCGGTAATCTGGATCCCCACGCCGCCGCCTGGTCCAACGCGGCGGTGACGCTCGCGACATCTGCTGGTTGGCGAGGATGCGGCGGTAGGCACTGGCTTGAGGGTCGCCAGCGGCACGGACAGCGGCCAGCAAGTTGCGGTCGCTTATCCAGGCCAGCGCCCTGACGCGCAGATTGACGGTTGCCACGCTCTCATGCCCCGTGGCACTTCTTGTACTTGCGCCCGCTACCGCAGTGGCAGGGGTCATTGCGCCCGGGCGTCTCAGCCACTCGCAGCGGGGCCCGCTTGGGCGGGTGGTCGATCCACCACACACGAAGGTCCTGCACCGCAAAGCAGGCCTCGTCGACGAGTTCGTCGCGCGTGGGGTCGGCCTCTTTCCAGCCCTTGGCGGCGAAGGTGCGGAACTCCTCGCTGCGTGGGTCCATCGCGAGCGCGGCCACGGTCTCCAGCAGTTCGCCGTAGATCTCGGCGTGCTCGTCATCAGGGTCGGCATCGGGCCAGTCGGCCGCGAAGTCTTCCAGCGCCCGGAAGAACCCCAGCGCCCAACTGGCGCCGGTGTGCAACTGGGCAGCATCTTCGGCCGTGCCCAGGCCCTCTTCCACCACCTGCGGGCGGGTGGTGTCGTCCCACACCTGCATCAGCGGCGCCAGTCGCAGCTGCTCAGGATCGTCGAGCAAGGCTTCGGGATCGAGGTCGGTACGCAACTGGCTGAGTCGAGACTGCAAGGCCTTGTGCGCCCCGGTCTCGTCGGCGGGGTCTGCGAAGGCGCGCTCGAATGCGTCGCCACACATCCGCGGCAAGACCTCGTCAGGCGGGACCGCACGCCAGCTGGCCGCCACCGCCGTCAGGTAACCATCCACCCACTCGGTGTGCAGGTTGTCGTCAAAGCCGGCCAGGCGCCGGCAGACATCGTCGAAGGCCTCGACGATGGGGTCCTGCGGTTCCTGGGAAGCAAGCCCCGGTGCGTCGACGGTTTCGATGGTTTCGATCAGCTCGGCCGCCTGCTCGGGCTTGGCGGCCCCGCTCGGTGCGGCGGGTTCGTCTTGCGGGCTCAAGCCCGTTCCCCCACCCAGCCCGCCACCGAGGCCAAGGCCTTCGGCAAGGCAGCCGCATCGGTGCCGCCCGCCATGGCCATGTCAGGCTTGCCGCCGCCCTTGCCGCCCACCTGCTGGGCGACGAAGTTCACCAGCTCCCCCGCCTTCACCCGGCCGATGCTGTCGGCCGTCACCCCTGCGGCCAGCTGCACCTTGCCGCCGTCCACGGCGGCCAGCACGATGGCGGCGGTCTTGAGCTTGTCCTTGAGCTTGTCCAGGGTCTCGCGCAGGGTCTTGGCGTCCGCGCCTTCCAGCGTGGCGGCCAGCACCTTCAGGCCCTTGATGTCCACGGCCTGGGCCATGAGCTCGTCGCCCTGGGCGGAGGCCAGCTTGCCCTTGAGTGCGGCAATCTCCTTCTCCAGCGCGCGCACCTGTTCCAGCACCGCGCTGACGCGGCCCGGCACCTCCAGCGGGGTGACCTTCAGCGAGCCCGCCACGCCGCCCAGCGTGCCTTCCAGTTGCTGAAGGTAAGCCAGCGCACCCTCCCCCGTGACCGCCTCGATGCGGCGGATGCCCGCGGCGATGCCGCTTTCGGCCACCACCTTGAACAGGCCGATGTCGCCCGTGCGCTGCACGTGCGTGCCGCCGCACAGCTCGCGCGAGGAGCCGATGTCCAGCACGCGCACCTCGTCGCCGTACTTCTCGCCGAACAGCATCATGGCGCCGAGCTTCTGCGCCTCGTCAATCGGCAGCACGCGCGCCTGGGTGGCGGCATTGGCCAGGATTTCGGCGTTTACGATGGCCTCCACCTGCGCGACCTGCGCATCGGTGACCGGGGCGTTGTGGGCGAAGTCGAAGCGCGTGCGCTCGGCCGTCACCAGCGAGCCCTTCTGCTGCACATGCGCCCCCAGCACCTCGCGCAGCGCCTTGTGCATCAAGTGGGTCACGCTGTGGTTGCGCATGGTGCGGGCACGCTGCTCGCCGTCCACCCGCGCGACGAACACGTCACCCAGCTCAACCGCACCCTCCAGGACGCGGCCCTGGTGCCCATGCACGCTGGCCTGGATCTTCACCGTGTCTTCCACCACCATGCGGGCACGCGGGTTGCGCAGCTCGCCGGTGTCGCCCACCTGGCCGCCGCTCTCGGCGTAGAACGGGGTGTGGTCCAGCACGATCACCACATCGTCACCCGCCTTGGCGTGCGTGACGGGCGTGCCGTCCACGTACAGGGCCGTCACCTTGGAATGCTCACACACCAGATGCTCGTAACCGTGGAAGGCCGTGGCATCGCCAGAGTACTCCAGGCCGGCAGCCATCTTGAACTTCGCGGCGGAGCGGGCCTGCTCGCGCTGGCGGGTCATGGCGGCGTTGAAGCCCGCCTCGTCCACCGACACACCGCGCTCACGGCACACATCAGCCGTCAGGTCCAGCGGGAAGCCGAACGTGTCGTGCAGCTTGAAGGCGGTCTCGCCGTCAATGCCGCTGCTGCGCCCGGCGTCGGTGGCCAGCGCGGTCTCCAGAATCTCCATGCCATTGGCAATGGTCTGGAAGAAGCGCTCTTCCTCCTGCTTCAGCACCTCGGTCACCCGCACAGCCTCGCGCCGCAGCTCGGGATAGGCGTCGCCCATCTCGCCGGCCAGGGGCTGCACCAGCTTGTGGAAGAAGGGCTTGCGCGCGCCCAGCTTGTAGCCGTGGCGAATGGCCCGGCGGGCGATGCGGCGCAGCACGTAGCCTCGGCCCTCGTTGCCCGGGATCACCCCGTCCACCACGGTGAACGAGCAAGCACGGATGTGATCGGCAATCACCTTCAGCGAGGGCGCCAGCAGGTCGATGTCGGCGGCGCCGCCAGAAGCCACCACGGCGTCGCGCGTGGCCAGCAGCAGGTTGCGGAACAGGTCGATCTCGTAGTTGCTGTGCACATGCTGCAGCACCGCGGCCAGGCGCTCCAGGCCCATGCCCGTGTCCACGCTGGGTTTGGGCAGCCGGTGCATGGTGCCGTCTTCGGTGCGGTTGAACTGCATGAAGACGTTGTTCCAGATCTCGATGTAACGGTCCCCGTCCTGCTCAGGGCTGCCTGGGGGGCCGCCGGCCACCTCAGGGCCGTGGTCGTAGAAGATCTCGGAGCACGGCCCGCAGGGGCCGGTGTCGCCCATCATCCAGAAGTTGTCGGACATGTAGCGTCCGCCCTTGTTGTCGCCAATGCGCACGATGCGCTCGGCAGGCAGGCCGATCACCTTCAGCCAGATCTCGTAGGCCTCGTCGTCCTCGGCATAGACCGTGGCCCAGAGCTTGTCCTTGGGCAGCTTGAAGTGCTCGGTCAGCAGTTCCCAGGCGAACGAGATGGCATCGTGCTTGAAGTAGTCGCCAAACGAGAAGTTGCCCAGCATCTCGAAGAAGGTGTGGTGGCGCGCGGTGTAGCCCACGTTCTCCAGGTCGTTGTGCTTGCCGCCGGCGCGGATGCACTTCTGCGCCGTGGCCGCCCGCGTGTAAGGGCGCTTGTCGAAGCCCAGGAACACGTCCTTGAACTGGTTCATGCCCGCGTTGGTGAACAGCAGCGTGGGGTCGTCGCCCGGCACCACGGGGCTGGAGGCCACGGCCTGGTGGCCCTTGGACTCGAAGAACTTCAGGAAGGTGGAGCGGATGTCGGAGGCTTTCATGGGGAACTCGGGGTCACGTAATGTTCAGGGAATGTTCGAGCAGGGGGGTGCAAGATCTGCCGCCGGGCACCCATCAAGGATGAGCGCAGGCCGCCGGATACAAGGTCAGGTCACGTTGGGGGGTTTGAGATACAGCGGCACGCCGACCCGCCGGGCTGCTTCGCCCAGCACGCGGTCTTTGGTTGCCAAAGGCAGACGCTGGCGCAAGGCAGTGTCGAGGTAGCAGGCATCGTAGGACGTCAGCCCCCAGTCGCATGCCAGGCGCGTCCACAGGGCGACGTCCGGCGCAACGGGCACCACCCGCATCTGCACGCGCTCCAGCCGGCCCCAGGCGTCATCGAGCGCCGCAGCAGTGATGCGCCCGCGGCGCAAGGCAAGGGACAGGATGTTGGCCAACTCCAGGTGCCACAGCGCGGGCACCCAGACCTGTGTGCCGATCATGGAGTGCCACACGCCCACGGAGTAGTCGTCTTGCTCGTCCTCGAAAAAGGCCGCCAGGGCCACCGAGGCATCCAGGACAAAGGCGGGAGGCGCCGTCGACGTCACCGGCGACCCTCATCGCGCAATTCGCGCCAGTCCATGCCCAGCCGACGCCCACGGCTGGCGCCCATGAGCGCTTCAATGGCTTCGCGGCGCGCCTGGGCATCCTGGTCGATCGGCGTCACGCGCACCAGCTTGGCCACCGGCTTGTTGTGGCGCGTGATGATGACCTCCTCACCCTGTTCGGCGCGGGCCACCAGTTCAGATAGGTGAGTCTTGGCTTCGAAGAGCCCGATGGTTTCCATGGCTTGTACCGGGTGCCTGCGTTGAGAAGGGGAAACACAGTCTTGGTTGAATCAACCAGATTCTAGTTCCACCCACTGCCCGCGTAGGTCGGGCCCGACGCCTTAGCATTCCGGGTTTGCCGGACATCAACAGGACCCCAGACCCATGGCCAACGCCTCCAAGACCTCCGCCAAATTCCAGTGGGAAGACCCGTTCCACCTCGACGCCCAGCTCACCGACGACGAGCGTGCCGTCAGCGAAGCCGCCCGCGCCTACTGCCAGGAGAAGCTGGCGCCGCGGGTGCAACTGGCCTTCCGCAACGAATACACGGACATCTCCATCTTTCGCGAGATGGGCGAACTGGGCCTGCTGGGCCCCACCATCCCCGAGCAATACGGCGGCGCTGGCCTGAACTACGTGTGCTACGGCCTGGTGGCGCGCGAGGTGGAGCGCGTGGACTCGGGCTATCGCTCCATGATGAGCGTGCAGAGCTCGCTGGTGATGCTGCCGATCTTCGAGTTCGGCACTGAAGCGCAGAGGCAGAAGTACCTGCCCAAGCTCGCCACAGGCGAGTGGATCGGCTGCTTCGGCCTGACCGAGCCCAACCACGGCAGCGACCCCGGCAGCATGATCACCCGCGCCCGCAAGGTGCCCGGTGGCTACAGCCTGAGCGGCAGCAAGATGTGGATCTCCAACTCGCCTTTCGCCGATGTCTTCGTGGTCTGGGCCAAGGATGACGAGGGCGCCATCCGCGGCTTCGTGCTGGAGAAGGGCTGGAAGGGCCTGTCGGCCCCGGCCATCCACGGCAAGGTGGGCCTGCGCGCCTCCACCACGGGCGAGATCGTGATGGACGAGGTGTTCTGCCCCGAGGAGAACGCCTTCCCCGAGGTGCGCGGCCTGAAGGGCCCCTTCACCTGCCTGAACAGCGCGCGCTACGGCATTGCCTGGGGAGCGCTGGGTGCGGCCGAGGACTGCTTCCACCGCGCGCGCCAGTACGTGCTGGACCGCCAGCAGTTCGGCCGGCCGCTGGCCGCCAACCAACTGATCCAGAAGAAGCTGGCCGACATGCTGACCGAGATCAGCCTGGGCCTGCAGGGCTGCCTGCGCCTGGGCCGCATGAAGGACGAGGGCACGGCCGCCGTGGAGATCACCTCCATCCTCAAGCGCAATTCCTGCGGCAAGGCCCTGGACATCGCCCGCATGGCGCGCGACATGATGGGCGGCAACGGCATCAGTGACGAGTACGGCGTGGCCCGGCACCTGGTGAACCTGGAAGTGGTGAACACCTACGAGGGCACGCACGACATCCACGCGCTGATCCTCGGCCGGGCCATCACCGGCATCCAGGCGTTCCAATGACGGCTGCCGCACCTGCACCGCTGGCGGGCGTCCGCGTCCTGGACCTGTCGCGTGTGCTGGCCGGCCCCTGGTGCGGCCAGTTGCTGGCCGACTACGGCGCCGACGTCATCAAGGTGGAGCGCCCCGGCAGCGGCGACGACACGCGCGGCTGGGGCCCGCCCTACTGGGGTGACGCCGCCCAGGGCATGGCGGCCTATTACCTCAGCACCAACCGCGGCAAGCGCTCCATCGCCATCGACATCGCCAGCGCTGAAGGCGCGGCCCTGGTGCGGCGCCTGGCCCAGGACGCCGACGTGCTGCTGGAGAACTACAAGGTCGGGCAACTCGCCAAGTACGGCCTGGACCACGCCAGCCTGTCGGCCCTGAACCCGCGCCTGGTGTATTGCTCGGTCACCGGCTACGGTCAGGACGGCCCTTACGCGCAGGCCGCGGGCTACGACTTCGCCATCCAGGCCACGGGCGGGCTGATGAGCGTCACGGGCGAGAAAGAAGGCACGCCGGGCAGCGAGCCGCAGAAGGTGGGCGTGGCCGTGAGCGACCTGTTCACGGGCGTGTATGCCTCAGGCGCCGTGATGGCCGCGCTGATCGAGCGCGGACGCACCGGCCGCGGGCGCCACATCGACGCCGCGCTGCTGGACGTGCAGGTGGCCATGACCAGCCAGCAGGCCAGCAACTACATGCACAGCGGCAAGACGCCGCAGCGCATGGGCAACGCCCACGTCAACATCGTGCCCTACCAGGTGTTTGCCACGAAAGACGGCCACATCGTCATCGCGGTCGGCAACGACGGCCAGTTCGAGCGCTTCTGCACCCTGGCCGGCCACCCCGAGGTGGCGGCGGACCCGCGCTACGCGCGCAACTCCAGCCGCGTGGAGCGCCGCGCCGAACTGGTGCCGGTGATGGCCGCCTGGATGCTGGAGCGCACCACGGCGCAATGGGTGGCGCTGCTGGAACCCCACGCCGTGCCCTGCGCGCCCATCCTGTCCATCCCGGACGCGCTGGCCCACCCCCAGGTGGTGGCGCGCGGCATGCGGGTGGAAACAGGCGGCATCCCCATGCTGGCCACGCCCATGCGCTTTGACGGCCAGCGGCCCGTGGCGCCACTGGCCCCGCCCCGGCTGGACGAGCACGGCGATGCGATACGCCGGGCACTGGCCGGCCAAATGGGCTGGCCTGCGCCCTGAGCGCCTCAGCACTCATCCCTCGATTCACCGCCGGTCACCTGCCCCACCCGCACCGTCATCGCTTGCGCCGAGGCACAGCACGCGCCTGAACGTCACCTTGAACTTCACCTTGCACTCCTGATCGAGCAACCCAACCATGACCACCGTCGCCTCACCACTTTCCGGCCTGAACGACCCCACCCTGCTGAAGACCGATGGGCTGATCGACGGCCAGTGGGTCAGCGGCAGCAGCCGCTTCGCCGTGCACGACCCTGCCACGGGCGGGCACCTGGCCGACGTGGCCAACCTGGGCGCGGAACATGCGCAGGCCGCCATCGCCGCCGCCGACAAGGCCTGGCCGGCCTGGCGCGCCAAGACCGCCAAGGAGCGCGCCGGCATCCTGATGAAGTGGTACGCGCTGCTGCACCAGCACGCGGATGACCTGGCGCGCATCATGACCGCCGAGCAAGGCAAGCCCCTGACCGAGGCGCGCGGCGAGGTGGTCTACGGCGCCAGCTTCGTAGAGTGGTTTGCCGAGGAAGCCAAGCGCGTCTATGGCGAAACCATCCCCACCACCGACCCCACCAAGCGCTACCTGGTGCTCAAGCAGCCCGTGGGCGTGTGCGCGGCCATCACGCCGTGGAACTTCCCCATCGCCATGATCACGCGCAAGGTGGCGCCGGCGCTGGCCGCTGGCTGCCCCGTGGTCATCAAGCCGGCCGAAGCCACGCCGCTCTCAGCGCTGGCCTGTGCCGAACTCGCCCTGCGCGCGGGCATGCCGCCCGGGGTGCTGAACGTGCTGAGCGCCGACGCGCAGCGCTCCATCGCCATCGGCCATGTGCTGTGCGAGAGCGACGTGGTGCGCCACCTGTCCTTCACCGGCTCCACCGAGGTGGGCCGCATCCTGGCTGCGCAGTGCGCACCCACCATCAAGAAGATCAGCCTCGAACTCGGCGGCAATGCGCCCTTCATCGTCTTCGATGACGCCGACATAGACAGCGCCGTCGAGGGCGCCATGGTCAGCAAGTACCGCAACGCCGGCCAGACCTGCGTGTGCGCCAACCGCCTGTACGTGCAGGAAGGCGTGTACGACGCCTTCGTCAGCAAGCTCGCTGCCAAGGCCGGTGGCATCAAGGTGGGCAACGGCTTCGAGGCGGGCGTGAACCAGGGCCCGATGATCGACGCGCAGGCCATGGCCAAGGTGCAGACCCATGTGGCCGATGCAGTGGCCCAGGGCGCGCGCGTGGTCACCGGTGGTCAGCCCATCGGCGACCGGTTCTACACCCCCACCGTGTTGGCCGATGTGACGTCGCAGATGCTGTGCGCCCGCGAAGAGACCTTCGGCCCCGTGGCCCCGGTGTTCCGCTTCAAGACCGAGGCCGAGGCCATCGCCCTGGCCAACGCCACGGAGTTCGGCCTGGCCAGCTACTTCTACAGCCGCGACATCGGCCGCATCTTCCGCGTGGCCGAGGCCCTGGAGTACGGCATGGTGGGCATCAACACCGGCCTGATCTCCACCGCCGAGGTGCCGTTTGGCGGCGTGAAGCAGTCAGGCCTGGGGCGCGAGGGCTCGCGCCACGGCATCGAGGACTACGTGGAGATGAAGTACCTGGCCCTGGGCGACCTGCACAAATGACAACGGCCGCACCCGATGCACATCGGGGTGCGGCCGTGATCAGGCACGAAGCCAAGCAATTGGAGCGGGTGAAGGGAATCGAACCCTCGTATGAAGCTTGGGAAGCTGCCGTTCTACCATTGAACTACACCCGCAGGGAAGCGCGATTGTAGCGACCGGCCCGAACCCCTCCGACCCACGTTATGAGTGACCAGACCCCGCAGCCTGACCAACAAGTGCAGCCCGCAGGCTCTGCCCCACGGGCGCCCATCAAGAGCTTCGTCAAGCGCGCGGGCCGCATGGGGTCCGGGCAACAGAGGGCCCTGGAAGCACTGGGTCCGCGCTATGTGGTGCCGTTCACGCAAGGGCCGCAGACCGACTGGGCCGCCATCTTCGGCCGCGCCGCCCCCACGGTGCTGGAAATCGGCTTTGGCATGGGTGGCGCCACGGCGGCCATCGCCGCTGCGCGGCCCGACACCAACTTCATCGGGGTGGAGGTCCACGAGCCGGGTGTGGGCGCCTTGCTGAAGCTGATCGACGAGGGGTCCCTGCAGAACCTGCGCATCGTCCAACACGACGCGGTGGAGGTGCTGCGGCACATGGTGGCCCTACGGTCGCTGGCGGGCGTGCACATCTACTTCCCCGACCCCTGGCACAAGAAGCGGCATCACAAACGGCGCCTCATCCAACCCGGTTTTGTCAGCCAACTGGTGCGCTATCTCGCACCCGGCGGCTACCTGCACTGCGCCACCGACTGGGAGCCCTACGCGCAGCAGATGCTGGAGGTGCTCTCAGCCGAACCGCAGTTGCACAACACCAACGAAGGCTACGCGCCGCGCCCTGAATGGCGCCCGCTCACCAAGTTCGAGCATCGAGGCATGAAGCTTGGGCATGGGGTGTGGGATCTGCTGTTCACTGCTCGATGAGATAGCAGCAACACCCCACTGCCCTCGCTACCACCGCACCTGGGCTCTGACGTTTTCAGGCCTTCCACTCCACCCAACCGGTGTACGCGGTCAGCAACACCACCAGGCCGAAGATGATGCGGTACCAGGCGAACACCGTGAAGTCGTGCGTGGACACGTAGCGAATCAACCAGCGGATGCACAGCCAGGCGCTGAAGAAGGCGAAGACGGTGCCGATAGCGAACATGGGCAGATCTGACCACTGCAGCAGGTCTCGCTGCTTCCACACCGAGTAGGCGCCGGCGCCCATCAGCGTGGGGATGCCGAGGAAGAAGCTGAATTCGGTGGCGCACTTGCGGGAGAAGCCGAACATCATGGCGCCGATGATGGTGGCGCCCGAGCGGCTGGTACCGGGAATCAGCGCCAGGCACTGCACCAGGCCCACCTTCAAGGCATCCAGGCGACTCATCTGGTCCACGGTCTCCACCCGGGCGCGGCGCGTGCCCTCGAGGTCACGCTCGCCAAACTGGGTTCGGTGGCGACGCTCCACCCACAGGATGATCAAGCCGCCCACGATGAAGGCCAGGGCCACCGGCACGGGATGAAAGAGGTGTTCCTTGACGATCTTGCCGAACAACAGGCCCAGCACGGCCGCCGGCATGAAGGCCACCAGCAGGTTCAACGCAAAGCGCCGGGCCGCAGGCTCGGTGGCCAGCCCGGTGACCGTGGCGGCCAGGCGCTGGCGGTATTCCCAGATCACGGCCAGCATGGCGCCCGTCTGGATGGCGATCTCGAAGACTTTCGCGGTCTCGCCCGTGAAGTTCAGCAGCGAACCGGCCAGGATCAGGTGCCCGGTGGACGAGATCGGCAGGAACTCCGTCAGGCCTTCGACGATGCCCATCAGGGCGGCCTTCAGGGCCAGGGTCCAGTCCAACAAGATCTCTCCTTGCACCCGGTGCGGCCCCGCGCGACGGCTTCACGATCCGGAAAATCGCGCATGCTACATTGACCAGACACCTGCGTACGGAGCCCGGAGCGCCTGTCCTCAATGAAACGCCTGTTGCGTTGGATTCTCGTCATTGCCGTCATCGCGGCGCTTGCACTGTCTGTCTTCCGGCTCGTCCAGGAGCGCCGCCAAAGCCAGGGCAAGCCCGCCACGCCAGCAGCAGCCCCGGTGCTGGAATTGAGCAGCGCGGACGTGGTCACCCTGCGCAGCAGCATCGGCGCCACGACGCTGGGACTGTCCGGCACGGTCAAGGCGGTGGAAACAGCCCTGGTCAAGGCGCGAGTGGCTGGCGAGATTGTGCGCATCCACGCCCGTGAGGGTGAGGCCGTCAAGACCGGGCAGAAGCTCGTCGAGCAGGAGACCACCGAACTGGACCTGCGCCTGCGCCAGGCCGAACAGCAGGTGGCCGCCAGCCGGGCGCAGCTGGACATCACCCAGCGCGCCCTGGCCAACAACCGCGCCCTGGTCACCCAGGGCTTCATCTCGGCCACGGCGCTGGAGTCCTCCGTCAGCAACGAAGCCGCCGCGCAGGCCAACCTGCTGGTGGCCCAGGCGGCGGTGGACATCGCGCGCAAGGCCCGGGCCGATGCCACGCTCAGCGCGCCCATCAGCGGCATCGTCTCTCAGCGTCTGGCCCAACCTGGCGAGCGGGTCGGCCTGGACGCCCGCATCCTGGAAATCGTGGACCTCTCCCGCCTGGAGGTGGAGGCCGCGGTGCCCGCCGAGGACGTGGCCGCGCTCAAGCCCGGGCGGCCGGCCCGCTTCGAAGTGGACGGCCTGGCCGGCCGCTTCACCGGCCGGGTGGCACGCCTCAACCCCAGCACCCAGGCGGGCACGCGCGCGGTCACGGTGTATTTGTCGATCGACGCGCACCCTTCCCTGCGCCAGGGCTTGTTCGCCCGCGGCAGCGTGGTGCTGGAAGAGCGGCAGGCCCTGTGGCTGCCCGCCTCCGCCGTGCGGCTGGACCGCGCCCTGCCCTACGTGTTCGCCCTGGAAGGCGGCAAGCTGAACGCGCGCAACGTGCGCACGGGCCTTCGCAGCCGCAGCGCCGACGGTGAACGCGTGGAAATCGTCGAGGGCCTGGCCGAAGGCGCGCAGGTGCTGGCCGGCAGCATTGCCACCGTGGCCGAGGGCACGGCCTGGCGCATGTCCGGCGCCGCAGGCCCTGCCTCCAAGTTGCCTGCGGCCCCAGCCTCCGCCGTGGCTCCTGGCGCTTCGCGCTGAGCCCGAGCCCCGCTGACCCGCTGACCCGCTGAGTCGCTGAGTCGCTGAGTCGCGAAGTTTTGAGCAGCTGAGCGCCATGTGGTTCACCCGCGTCTCCATCGGCAACCCCGTCATGGCAGTGATGGTCATGCTGGCCTTCGTGGTGCTGGGTGTGTTCGGCGTGCAGCGCCTGAAGGTGGACCAGTTTCCGAACATCGAGTTCCCCACCGTCGTGGTGTCCACCGAGTACCCCGGTGCCTCGCCCGAGATCGTGGAGATCGAGGTCACGCGCCGCGTGGAGGAAGCCGTCAACACCATTGGCGGCATCAGCCAGTTGTTCTCGCGCAGCTACGAAGGCGTGTCGGTGGTGATCGTCCAGTTCAACCTGGACGTGGACGGGCGCAAGGCCGCCGATGACGTGCGCGAGAAGGTCGCCCTGGTGCGCCCGGTGTTCCGGCCCGAGGTCAAGGAATCGCGCGTGCAGCGCTTCGACCCCACCTCGCGTCCCGTGTTCACGCTGGCGCTCACCTCCCCCGACGGCACCCGCACCCCCACCGAACTCAGCACCACGGCCGAGCAGCTGGTGAAAAAGCGGCTGGAGAACGTGCGCGGCGTGGGCGCCATCACGGTGGCCGGCGCGCGCAAGCGCGAGATCAACATCTACTTGAAACCCGCGGCCATGGAGGCCCTGGGCGTGGGCGCAGACCAGGTGGTGGCCGCCCTGCGCACCGAGAACCGGGACCTGCCCGCCGGCGCGCTGCGCAGCCGCGAATCCGAGCGCGTGGTGCAGATCGACGGCGCGGTCAAGCGCCCGGAGGAATTGCGCGACATCGTGGTGGCGCGGCGCGGTGCCACGCCGCAGCCCATCAAGCTGTGGCAGGTGGCCGATGTGGTGGACGGCCCCGAGGAGGTGGAATCGCTCGCCCTCTTCAACGGCCAGCGCATGATCGCCCTGGACGTGGTGAAGAACCAGGGCGAGAACACCATCGAGGTGGTGGACGGCCTGAAGAAGGCCGCCGAATCCCTGAAGAAGGAGCTGCCCCCGGGCATGGCGGTCGATGTGGTGCGCGACAACTCCCGGCCCATCCGCGTGGCCGTGGCCAACGTGCAGCGCACGCTGGTGGAGGGCGCCTTGCTGACCGTGGGCATCGTCTTCCTGTTCCTGAACTCCTGGCGTTCCACCGTCATCACGGGCCTCACGCTGCCCATCGCCTTGGTGGGCACCTTCTTCTTCATGGACCTGTTCGGCTTCTCGCTGAACATGGTGACGCTCATGGCGCTGAGCCTGTGCGTGGGCCTGCTGATCGACGACGCCATCGTCGTGCGCGAGAACATCGTGCGCCACGTGCAGATGGGCAAGAGCCCGCACCAGGCCTCGATGGACGGCACGAACGAGATCGGCCTGGCCGTCCTGGCCACCACGCTGTCCATCGTGGCGGTGTTCCTGCCCATCGGCTTCATGGGCGGCATCATCGGCAAGTTCTTCCACGAGTTCGGCATCACCATCGTGGCCGCGGTGCTGATCTCGATGTTCGTGAGCTTCACGCTGGACCCGATGCTGAGTTCCGTCTGGCACGACCCGGCCATTGACCGCGAAGGCCAGCCCTTCGTGCCGAAGTCGCTGTACGACCACACGTTGGGGCGCATCACCCACTGGTTCGACCGCGCACAGCACCGCATGGGCGAGCGCTATGTCGCGGTGCTGGGCTGGTCCCTGCGCCACAAGCTGGCCACGCTGGCGCTGGGCTTGTCCACTCTGGTGGGCAGCCTGGCCCTGGTGCCGTTGATGGGCACCGAGTTCGTGCCCAAGGCCGACTATTCCGAGACCTCGGTGAACTTCTTCACGCCCGTGGGTTCGTCAGTGGAAGTGACGGAAGCCCGCGCCCGTCAGGTGGACGCCATCCTGCGCGAGCTGCCCGAGGTGCGCTACACCGTCACCACCATCAACACGGGCCAGGCCCAGGGGCGCATCTATGCCAGCGTGTACGTGCGCCTGGTGGACCGCAAGGACCGCCAGCGCAACGTGGACCAGATGTCGGTGCCGCTGCGCGAGCGCCTGGCCTCGGTGCCAGGCATCACGGTCACCCACGTGGGCCTGCTGGACGGTGTGAGCGGCTCCAAGCCCATCTCGCTGTCCCTCCAGGGCACGGACCTGAAGGAACTGCAGCGCCTGACCGACGAGCTGACGGCGCGCATGCGCCAGGTGCCAGGCCTGATCGACCTGGACACCAGCATGAAGGCCAACAAGCCCATCGTGGCGGTGGAGGTGCGGCGCGACGCCGCGGCGGACGCCGGGCTGTCGGTGGGCGCCATCACGAACACCTTGCGCACCCTGGTGGCCGGCGAGACCGTGGGCCAGTGGCGATCAGGCGCCGACCAGACGCACGACATCAAGGTGCGCGTGGCCCCGCAGCACCGTGACAACGTGGAAGACCTGGCACGACTGGGCCTGAGCGTGGGCACGGCCGCCGACGGTTCGCCGCGCGTGGTGCGCCTGTCGCAGGTGGCTGACCTGCGCCTGAGCCTGGGCGCCAACCAGATCAACAGGCGTGATCTCAACCGCGAGGTGGAAATCACAGCCAACACCGCCGGCCGGTCGGTGGGCGAGGTCTCGGCCGACATCCGCAAGTTGCTGGACCAAACCGCCCTGCCCCCAGGTTATGGCTACCGCTTCGGCGGTTCCACCAAGGACATGCAGGAAAGCTTCAGCTACGCGCTGTCGGCCCTGGCCATGGCCGTGATCTTCATCTACATGATCCTGGCCTCGCAGTTCCGCAGCTACCTGCAGCCCGTGGCGCTGATGGCCTCGCTGCCGCTCACGCTCATCGGCGTGGTGGGGGCCCTGGTGATGTGGCGCAGCACGCTCAACATGTTCTCCATCATTGGGGTGATCATGCTCATGGGGCTGGTGACCAAGAACGCCATCCTGCTGGTGGACTTTGCCAACCGGGCGCGTGACGAAGGGATGGAGCGCAGCGCGGCCCTGCTGGAAGCCGCCCGCGTGCGCCTGCGGCCCATCCTGATGACCACGCTGGCCATGATCTTCGGCATGGTGCCGCTGGCCTTCGCGCTGACCGAGGGCAGCGAGCAGCGCGCGCCCATGGGACAGGCGGTGATCGGCGGCGTCATCACCTCCTCGCTGCTGACGCTGGTGGTGGTGCCGGTGATCTACGTCTACCTGGACGACCTGGGCGCCTGGGCACGGCGGCTGTTCAAGTCAGGCGGGGGACAGGGGCCCACCTAAAATCAAACGCCGGCTTCGCCGCGCGGCGCCCGCCCTGTACACCGGGCGCCAAGCGAACCGTCATCCACACAGACTCATCTCCGCCCCGCCATGAACGTCGAACAGGCCCGCTTCAACATGATCGAGCAGCAGATCCGCCCCTGGGATGTGCTGGAGCCGGACGTCCTGGCCTTGCTGGCGCGTGTGCGCCGTGAAGACTTCGTGCCCGCGTCGCACCAGGCCCTGGCTTTCGTGGACACCCAGGTGCCGCTGATCGAAGGCTCCCCGCAGGGCGCCTGCATGCTGGAGCCCCGCGTGGAGGCGCGCATGCTGCAGGAACTGCGCCTGCGGCCCACAGACCGCGTGCTCGAGGTGGGCGCCGGCTCCGGCTTCATGGCCTGCCTGCTGGCGGGCCTGGCGGGCGACGTCACCAGCCTGGAGATCCACCCTGAACTGGCCGAGCAGGCGCGGCACAACCTCCGTGAGGCCGGCGTGGACAACGCCCGCGTGCTGCGGACCGATGGCAGCGCCGGCCTGGCACAGGACGGCCCCTATGACGCCATCGTGCTGTCGGGCTCCGTGGCCGAGGTGCCCCAGGCCTTGCTGGCGCAGCTCAGGCCCGGCGGCCGGCTGCTGGCCATCGTGGGGCAGGAGCCCATCATGCGCGCACGCCTGTTCACGCAAGGCAGCGGCCAGACCTTCTCGCACGTGGACCTCTTCGACACCGTGGCCCCGCGCCTGCTGAACTTCCCCGAGCCCAGCCGTTTCAAGTTCTGATCTCGCTGAACCCGAACCGGCCAAACCCGACACCCCCGAAAGGACCACCCCATGCGGACGCCGCGCCTTGCCCGTCGACTGATCGCCCCGCTGTCCGTGCTGCTGGCGGGCACGGGCCTGCCGGCCTGGGCTCAAAGCCTGCAGGAGTTGTACGACGCGGCCCGTGTCTATGACGCGGCCTACCTCAGCACCAAGGCGGCCGCGCAGGCGGCCGAACTCCGCGCAGCCCAGGCCGATGCGCTGCTGCGGCCCTCGGCCGCGCTGGCTGGCAGTGCCTCCATGGGGCTGGGCGATGCCCCCCGCGTGGGCACGCGGGACACCAATGCACTGGGCGCCACTATCAGCGGCAAGTACCCGCTGATCAACAGGGCCACCGCTCCCACCATCGAGCAATCCCGCAAGGCCGTGCAGCTGACCCAGGCCGATCTGGAAGCGGTGGAGCAAGACCTGATCGTGCGCTTGAGCCAGGCCTATTTCGACGTGCTGGCCGCGCAAGATGCCCTGACCACCACGCGCGCCAGCAAGGTTGCCATCACCGAGCAACTGGCCTCGGCCAAGCGCAACTTCGAGGTCGGCACCGCCACCATCACCGACACGCGCGAAGCCCAGGCCCGGTTCGACCTGGCCACCGCCCAGGAAATCGCAGCGGAAAACGATCTGCGCACCAAGCGCATCGCGCTGGACCAGGTGGTGGGGCGCGGCAATGTGTCACCCAGGGGTCTGGTCAAGGCCGCCACCCTGCCGGCGCCCCAGCCCGCAGATGCGGAAACCTGGGCCAGCCAGGCCGACAGCGGCCACCCCAGCGTGCGCAAGGCCCGGTTGGGCCTGGACGTGGCACGCCTGGAAACCGAAAAGGCGCGCGCTGCCGAAAGCTTCACGCTGGACGCCGTGGGCTCGGTAGGCAGCACGCACTTCGGTGGCAAGGGCGCCACCCTGCCGGGCCAGAACACCTCCACCTCCGTGGGCTTGCAACTGAACTGGCCGCTGTACACCGGCGGCGCCACGCAAAACCGTATCAAGGAAACCCTGGCGCTGGAAGACAAGTCGCGCAACGACCTGGACGCCGCCCGCCGCGCGGTGACCCAGGCCACCCGCCAGGCCTTCTTCGGCGTGCAATCGGGCCTGGCCCAGGTCAAGGCCCTGGAGGCCGCAGAGTCCTCATCCCAACTGGCCCTGGAAGCCACGCAACTGGGCTACAAGGTGGGTGTGCGCGTGAACCTGGACGTGCTCAACGCCCAGACCCAGCTCTTCCAGACCCGCCGAGACCTGGCCAAGGCCCGGTACGACGTGATCCTGGGCGGCCTGAAACTGCGCCTGGCCTCGGGCCAGTTGAAGCCGGTTGATGTGGCGGCGGTGAATGCGTTGTTGGAGCGGTAGACGCCCCCTGCTGGGACCCCCGCTGAAGCCATGAATTGCAGCAATCAGCACTGATGATCGGTTCGCCACCTCTTGGGCGCGCAACTACTGCCCCAGAGGGCAGCGAGACGGCTTACCTGCAGGGGCCGGATCGGCACTTCAGGATCATCCTGCTGATACTCCTGCTTTCCCCCATCCTGGGATGGAACGGGATCATCGTAGCCCTGATCGTTGCGTTTCGGCATTTCTTGCGCACACCGATTGACGCATCCATTGCCCAGAGCAGCCGCTCCTTCTGGATGATCTCTCTTGTATTTCTCGGGTACTACGCAACTTGCGTACTGACTGATTTATTCCACCCTCCTCACGAAGGATACTGGAATCAGTTCGAGGTACTGATTCCACTGCTGACCGCACTTTACTACTTGGCACATCGATGTAAAATAATTATTCCTTATGAGACTTTGGTTTCAACCGCCCGGCATGTTGTATTGATTATATTTATTCTCACAGGGCTGGAGTATTTGTATTTCAGCGAGATCCGACAAATACCATGGCATCGGTCGGCACTATTGGCAGGGAATACGCTGCACGTCAGTCACTGGTTGCCCACATTGACTTTGTTCTCGATAGGATTCCTGAGCAAGAACGACAAACTTGAAACTCTAAAATCTACGGCGATCCTGGTCCTCTCGGAAATCGCATTGCTATACTTCATGCAGGCACGCACCTCTCTTCTGATACTGTTGCTTCTTGGCACCCCTGTCATTCTTATGCAGGTGGTTCACCAAATCAATTTTCAGTGGGTGAGCGGCAAATTTGGAAGATATATTGCGCTCGGTATCGCGTACTTGACCCTGATATCATCAATCAATTGGTTAATGACTCACCATGCACCCGAACGGTTACGGCTGGTCTTTGCGTCCGGATTCAATATCGAGGAAATAGCACGCAAAGACATCAGCCTGGAAACCAGAATTGAGTATTGGAAAGCAGGCATTCAGGCCCTCAAAGAACAACCAATCTACGGCCATGGATCAGGTCAAGAGTATCAAATCCTGAAAAAGTATGTTCCAACGGAATTCTCTTATCACCGCCATGCACATCAGCAGTTCATTTCTTTTGGAATTGCGGGTGGTTTCTTGGCGATAATTTTTGGCGCCTTGCTTATTTTCTCGCCCGTAATATACGGATTGATGAACAGAGAGTACGTCACAAGATCTATACATTTAACCGTCTTCCTTGCCATCCCCGTCATGCTCAATGCGATGACTGATTCATTGCTGACCAATGAGCGACATGTAGCTATTTTTTTCTTATTTTTTACAATAGTTTTTTCGGTCAGGCAACGTTCCATCAAGATCCCATGTGCTAAAGAACCAAACTCAGTGCTTGAAAAGAGAGATGCTCGACCTGAGGCAAGAGAGACATAAAAACTACTGAATTATTTTCGGGAAAGCTTGCAACATGAGCAGTTGTTCAATTGTCATACCGACACACAACCGTGCTGACCTGCTAAAACGAGCCGTTCGATCCGCGTTGGTGGCCTGTCCCGTGGATGGTGAGGTTTTGGTAGTTGATGACAAGTCACGTATCCCAGCCACAGAAGCTTTGGCTGAGGTGACAGATCAACGCTTGCGAATTATTCTGAGTCCTGGCGTAACGAAAGGGGTTGCCAGTGCACGCAACTGGGGCGTTGCTCAAGCCAATGCCGATTTGATTTTCTTCCTAGACGATGATGACGAGATCTTGCCCGATTACTGTCAGCGAGTGGTGTCAGTTCGGGTCATGATAAAGGACTCAGCATGGGGGTTTGCCAGCACTGTTGAGCGCTGGGGAGATGTCAGCAATTTGAGAGATATCCCCCGAAAAAGAGTGCGTCTGAAGCGAGGAGAAGTCGGAAAGAATTCACGCCCGCATGATCTGATAGCAGCCGTGAGCGATGGTTTTTGGATCCAAAGAAATATTTTTTTGAAAATGGGCGGATTCAATCCCTCTCTGACCATTGACGAAGATACGGATCTCTGTGTGCGATTGATTGCCAACCAACATATGCCTTGGTATGAAGTACTGCCTGGTACGGTAGTCTACCGTGGATATCAACCAGTTGATCAGGCGGGAGCCCAATTGACAATTGCAACTCCAAATGTACAAGGTGTCATTTGTTATCGATTTACTCACGACAATAGCGCATTTGCATACAAATCTTTTAGTGCTATGCGCTGGTTTTTATGCACCCGTTATCTTAGAAAAGCAGCCAAGGCGGGTCTATGGAACGAAGCCATGAAATTTGCGAGCCAGCAAAACTCCTTCTTTCTACGTTGGCTGCTCATTGCTTTTGTACAAGTCAAGAAGATATCTTATCGTTAATTGGTGCACGCACAAGAAGAAAACGCGGGGTTTGTACGATGCAAGTTCGGCGGTCGCGGACTGCTCAGGCCAAGACCAGTGACAATTACCGCCAGATTTGATAGTTCTCCCGGAAATAGTCGATACAAAGATTGTTTGCAGCGGATCGGTCATGCCCCTTGTAGACAAGCTTTCGCAAGGATGCGTCCCGCACTTCGTCCGAGTTACCTTTGGTTCGAATATCGCCGTCTGCATTGAGCCATATCGGAACGTTGTTCAGCGCAAGCTGGCCGGATAACCAGATGTCATCCACAGTCCAGAGAATGTCGGGGATGTCAAACGCCGCATCCGTGAAAAAATGCGGGCGCACCAGTACGCCACCCCAGCCTTCCAGAATATCAACGTAGCCGCTGCTGGCCGCTTTTCTCGGTTTCCAGCGCCCCAGGGAAAGCAACCTCTTCAAGCGGTAACTGAGATCCTTGACGCGGCGTTCTGATCTCGGTTGCAAGCTTCCAGCATAGGCATGGGAGGCGTAGTCGGAAACCTGCCCTCCCTCTTCGACAATACAGCAATCCGGGTGTGCCTTCGACGCAACCAGAAATCGTTGGGCCCAATCCGGGTCATACACCTTGTCATCGTCACAGAACAGCAGCTTGACGTCTTGACCTCGATATGCCTGAACTGCCGGAAGGATCTTGGTAGCCGGCCCGAAGTCGGTGTCGACGTAACGGATTGAGACACCCGCTGGCAGCTCCGGCACTTCGTGCTTTTCGTAGTGAAACCTTCGATACGCTTTCGGCAGATAAAGGTGAATGGCCTCTGGTTGGGCTGATTGCGAGACCAGTGACTGAAGCGTCTCGTGGATGACCTTGAACCGAGGTGGAATCGTGGTCAGGCTGATGATCAGGCGATCCATGAATGGGCCCTATTGGTTGGCATTCCAATACTCCACCATCCAGTCCACCTTACCACTGCCATAGTGGGGAAATATGTCCCAATTGCCGGGTGGTGGCTCGATCAGATCGATCGGGCGGGGCTTGCCGTGAAAGGCCAGGACTCTTGCTGGTACTGCGGGTTTCCTCGGTGGTCGAAAGCGATCAACAAGAAGAGGCTGACGGGCATGATACTTGAAGCTGACCACCCACCCCTCAGGCCAGTAGCAGATATTCGGTACTTCTCCATGCAGGAAATCCTGCTCGATCTTGTATCTCTCAACGAAAGATTTCGGATGCTTCATGAAGTGCTCAACAATCCACTGCATCTGCCCTGCATCGAATGAAAATATGCCTGTCCCAGTCCGTGGTGAACCTTCTTTGTATCGCCAAGGCCGCGAATTGATACAGACCAAATCGCCCTTCACATCGAAGAGTTCATCTATCGAGCCAAGCAACACGGTATCCAGATCGATGAAGAGGCAGCGGCCCTGTAGCAGGCCCTCATGGGGAAGGAAGACGCCCAGTTTCGGCCAGGCACCGTGTCTATAGTTTTCCGGACCCAGACCGAATTCGGGAATCGGTCGCGTGATGATCTCGCTTGACAGTCCTGTGGCCTGATCGGTGAAGCAGACGAACCTGAAAGGCGTGGAAATAAACTTCTTGCAGGCATTGAAAAGCACGTTCACATAGGCAGCGGAATAAAGCGTGCCCCACTTCATGCAGACAACGGTCTTGTGGGATGTGCCCGGGTTGATCACTCTTTTCTCCTGAGTCCGGAATAAAGACGCCGGGTCTCGTGCAGGTACAGGATTTTCCCGCACAGGTTCGAGAGCCGCAGCCCGTACAGCGGCAGGCGCTGGTACCAACGAAATTTCCTCACGGCCGAAAACGCGCTGCCGGTGATGGTGCTGATGTTGCCGTCGTCAACATGGCTCGGGAACGGTTCCAATCCGAAATGGCGGAAATCGTGAACATGGATCCGGTCGAGTTCATGGTCGATGGGGCGGGTGATCGGCTTCATGACCGGCAGCAGCTTCGCGATGGTTCCGCGGCGGATCAGGTACGCCCCGAGACCGGTCGCCGGGCCAACATAGGCATTCAGCGCATAAGGGCCCAAAGCCTTCTGCCTCAGCGGCTGCTTGGCCCGGATCTTGTTGAGTTTCAGAAGGTCCCAATCGTCCTGGTGGGCCAAGGCGAGCTTCAGCGCGTCCACGAAATCTGGGTGAAACACAACGTCATCTTCCAGGACGAGCAGAACCTCAGCCCCGCTGTCCAGCGCCCTGTGCCAGGCGGCCAGATGTGAGAGGTAGCAGCCTATCTCGCCGGGCAGCAACGGACGCCCCACGTTGCGCACGAAGGCCTGTTGGTCCACCTCGCGGATGATGTCCGCGAAGTGGGCCGCACCGTCGATGGCGGGCTGGATTTCGTATGCAAGCCCGATCTCGCGCAGCCTGGCTTCCATGGCCTGCCGGCGCGGAGCAGATCGCTCGAGGTTGATCAGCAGGACCTTCAGACCAGGCAGGAAAAGTGGCGTCATGACCTTCCGTGGGGCGATATACGCCGAGGGCGCACCATCGGTCACACCGCAGATGCTGTTCAGCCATCTGTAGCCGGTTGCGCATTCAGCGGGCTTGGTTGCTACGGCAGGCTCGGATGATAGCCGCCACCGATTTCGACAGGGACCTGGCGGACGACAATCGTCGGGGGTTGTCACTCCCTTTCCTTGCTGCTCTAGAAAGCAGCACGACGGGTCTTCACCTGGGTCACCCGGGTTCGACACCAACTGCCTCTTTTGGCCTCTCCTTTGCGTGCGCGACCAATCAAATCAACAACTTACAGCAAGAGCGCCAGATTGTGTAGTGGCAAGCTATAGGTGACATGGTATTGGCAA
>Ga0315907_10001086_pt1 | contig 37331 bp, 33 predicted proteins | sample LakEriMetagenome_3_FD_203525 | JGI IMG/M metagenome (GOLD analysis project Ga0315907, IMG submission 203525) | Freshwater fungal communities from buoy surface, Lake Erie, Ohio, United States - Buoy 12 MA123 | ecosystem: Environmental > Aquatic > Freshwater > Lake > Lake biofilm | place: USA...
GGCCCTTCCAGCGTGGCCAGCAAACCGATCTTGATGGGCGCACCCTGCGCAAAGGCGAAACCCGTGACGGCGGCTGCTGCCGCTGCCCCGACCATGGAACGAATCCAGATTCTCTTCGTCACTTTCACTGTCGTCTCCTCAATCAATGTCGACGTTGCGGGGAAGTGACGGTCTGGTTCGGGCCGAAGCGGGAGCGAAGCTTCGCCCACAGTCCGAGCAGGCCGTCGGGGGAAAACAGCACGATGGCGAGGAACACCACGCCGATCACGAGGTTGAAGCGTTCGCGGTCGATGAGGTCGATCGCGAAGGTCTGAAGCAGCACGAAGATGACGGCGCCAAGATAGGCGCCTATGGGGTGGCGCATGCCCCCCAGCACCGCAATGACCAGGATGTTGATCTGCCAGCCCGTGTTGACAGAGCCTGGGGTGATCAGGCCGTTGTACCAGACCATCAGCACACCGCCGATGGCCGCCATGAACCCGGCCACCGAGTACGCGGCCACGCGGTGCGCCACCACGTTGAAGCCCAGCGCGGCCATGCGCCGCGGGTTGTCGCGCACCCCTTGAAGGGCGATACCAAAGGGCGTGCGCACCATCCACTTGACAGCGAAGTATCCGGCCATGGCCCAGAACAGGCTGAGGAAGTAGAACGGCAGCGGCTCACGCCAGTTCACCCCCAGCACGTCGGGCGGATACACCTTCTGGAAGCCCTGGAATCCGTTGAACAGGGTGTAGTTCTGCAGCACCAGGTAATAGAAGGCCACGCCAAAGGCCAGCGTGATCATGATGGTGTAGATGCCCTCGGTGCGCACGGACAGCCAACCGATGACGGTGGCGCACGCCGTGGCGACGAGCACAGCGAAGAGGACCGCCAGCCACCAGGGCCAGCCCAGGCTGATCGGGGTGCTGCTGGTCCCGAAGATGGCCACGCCGTAGCCGGCCATGCCGGCCACGGACATCTGCGCCAGCGACACCATGCCTCCGTAGCCGCCCAGGAAAGTGAGCGACAGGGCGATCAGGCCCAACACCAGGGCCTGCGCCGCGACCTGGAAGGTGAAGAAGGGCGTGGCCACGAAGGGAAAGACCAGGACCAGCACCAGCGTGAACACATGGCGCGCCGACAGGGAGCGCCACAGGAACTTCAGCCAGCGCGGTGCATCACTGGCCGCATAGGGATCAGGCGCGACGGACTGTGACGACGCGGCAGCGGCGCGCGCCGGCAGGCGCGCTGCATCCACAGCCGCCGATGCACCCGTCCGGCTGTTCATGGCGCGGCGCCACTGGGCTGCACTCATGCGGACCTCTGCTGGCTGCTCATGCCGGTTTGCCCAGGATGCCGCGCGGCCGGAAGGCCAGCACGAGGATCAGGATCACGAAGGTGAACACCACGCTGTAGGTGGGCGCGTAGGCCAGGCCATAGGTTTCGGCCAGACCCAGGATCACGGCGCCCAAGGCCGCACCTACCACGCTGCCCATGCCGCCCACGATCACGACGATCAGCGAGGCCAGCAGCAACCTCGTGTCCTCACCCGGCACCATCGAAAGCTCCACCGCCCCGATCACGCCGCCCAACCCGGCCAGCCCGGCGCCCAGCATGAACGTCACCGCGAAGACGAGGTTCACGTTGACGCCTGAGGCCGCCAGCATCTGCCGGTCGTCCACGCCGGCGCGGATCATGGCGCCCACGGTGGTGCGCGTGAGCAGCCACCACAGGAACACGCCGATGGCCACGCCGGCCACCAGCAGGCTCAGCCGGTAGGCCGAGTACGCCTTGATCAGCGGGATGTTGCGGATGGGGCCCTGCAGCCATTCCGGGGCTTCCATCTGGTGCACCTGCGCCGTGAAGGCCCACAGCAGCAGGTCGGCGATCACGATGGACAAGCCGATGGTGACCATGGTCTGGCGCAGGTCCTGGCCTTGCATGTGGCGCAGGATCAGCACCTGCATCAGCAGGCCGGCGATGGCTGCGGCCAGGAAGCCGGCGGCCAGGGCCAGTACCCACCAGCCGGTCTTCTCAGCCACGAAGAAACCCACGTAGCCGCCCAGCAGGTACAGCGAGCCGTGCGCGAGGTTGACGTTGCGCATGAGGCCGAAGACCAGCGTGAAACCGCTGGCGACGATGAAGTACAGCGAGGCCAGCGTCAGGCCATTGAGCAGCGTGACGAAGTACAGGCGGGTGTTGTCCACCACGGCCCACAGCGAGAACACGGCGATGGGGCCGCCGATCAGCAGCCAGGCCCAGAAGCGGGCGTCCCACTTCACGCGGCGTGCTCCCAGGCATGAGGCCGCGCCACGGGCGGCTGTTTCGCGAACACGCCGTCCTTCATCACCGCCAGGATGCGCTTCGGATCCCGCAGGATGGACAGGTTGGCCAGCGGGTCGCCGTCCAGCAGCAGCAGGTCGGCCAGGTAGCCTTCCTTGACAAGACCCAGTTCGTGCGGCCGCATCATGACCTGGCCCCCGTACAGGGTGCAGGAACGGATGGCCTCCATGGGCGTGAAGCCCAGGTGCTTGACGAAGAGCTCCAGGTCACGTGCGTTCTGCAGGTGGGGATTGAAGGCAAAACCGTAGTCGCCACCCGGCAGCACGCGCACGCCGCGGCGGTGCATGGCCTTGAGGGATTCACAGGCCGCAGCCCACTCCTCGCCGTAGCCCATGGACAGGGCCTTGGCATGGTCCACACCCCAAGGCTCGGCCTCGTGCAGCAGCGCGTACAGGATGCTGATGCCCGGCGCGACAAAGACCTCGTCGCGCGCAGCCTCCAGCATGTCCAGGGCCTCGGTGTCGGTGAAGCTCGCGTGGTAGATCAGGCGGATGCCGTGGCGCAGCGCCTGCTTGACGCTGGCGCAGGAGCGGGCGTGCACGATGATGCGCTTGCCGCGCATGCGCACCTCCTCGGCGCAGACGGCCACCTCGGCGTCGGTCATCCAGGTGGTCTTGGCATCGGCCCCGGGGACGAAGTTGTCGCCCGACAGGTTCAGCTTGACCGAATCCACACCGTACTTCAGGAACATGCGCGTGACCTTGCGCAGGTCTTCCGCGCCGTTGACCACCACGCCGAAGCTGAACTCCGGAAACGGCAGGTGCGGCAGCATCTCGTCACCCAGGCCACCCGGCACGGTGATCTCCTGGCTGGCGGCGAGGTAGCGGGGGCCAGGGATCTGCCCGGCCTCGATGGCGTTGCGGATCACCACGTCCAGGCGCGGCTTGGCGCAGGCCGCGCCCAGACAGGAGGTGAAACCGGCCTTGAGGTAGTTGTGCGCCACCTTGGCCGTCCACAGCACATGCTCTTCCAGCGGCATGGTCTGGATGCCCGCCAGCGAGGCCGCGTCGTTCCAGGAGAAGTGGGTGTGGGCCTCGGTCATGCCCGGCATCAGCGTGGCCCCTGCCGCATCCACCACCAGCGCATCACCGGCCGAGACACCGCCCGCGCTGCGGCCCACGGCCACGATGCGGTTGCCGCGCACGCGCACGCTGCCGGCATAGGGCATCTGCCCCGTGCCGTCCAGGATGCGGACGTTGGTGAAGAGGGTTTCGGTGCTGGGCGCTGCCATGTTCATCTCCCGCAGGTGGCTCAGGCCGCCCAGCGTGTGGTGCGCGCATGACGCACGGGCGGCGCACGGTGGAACTCGCCGTCCTTCATCACCGCCAGGATGCGGGCCTTGTCCTGCAGCACGGTGATGTCGGCCAGCGGGTCTCCGTCGATCAGCAGGATGTCCGCGAGACATCCTTCGCGGATGTAACCCAGCTGCTTGCCCATCTTCATCATCGGCCCGCCCCAGGCGGTGGCCGACAACAGCGCCTCCATCGGGCTCATGCCGATGATCTTGACGAAGTACTCCAGGTCCTTGGCGTTGGTGCCATGAGGGGTCCAGGCGAAGCCGTAATCGCCACCCGGCAGGATGCGGATGCCGCGCCGGCGCATGGCCTTCATGCTCTCGACGGCTGCCTCCAGTTCGCGGTGGTAACCCATCTTGCGCGTCACCTCGGGCGTCAGGCCCCAGGCGCTGGCGTGGTGGCAGGTGTTGATCAGCCAGGCGAGACCCGGGGCGACGAAGTGATTGAACTTGTTCGCTTCCAGCAGGTCCAGCGCTTCCTCATCGGCAAAGCTCGCGTGGTAGATCACCTCGATGCCGAGCTTGACGCATTGCTTGATCGACCACGTGGAGCGCGCGTGCGCCGCCACGCGCTTGCCCCAGGCCTTGGCCTCTTCCACGCAGACGCGGATCTCTTCCTCGGTGAACTGACTCATCTCCGAGGGCATGCCGGTGATGGATTCGCCCGACAGGTTGATCTTCAGCGAATCGACGCCGTACTTGCAGAACATGCGCACGCAGCGACGCATCTCCTCCGCCCCGCTGACCACCGCACCGAACGCGAACTCGGGCTGCGGCAGGTGCGGCGCGGTGGTGTCCCCCAACCCGCCCGGCACGGTGATCTCCTGGCTGGCCGCCAGGTAGCGCGGACCGATGATGGTGCCGTCGTTGATGGCGTTGCGGATGACCACGTCCAGGCGTGGCTTGGCCGTGGCCGCACCGACGCAGGAGGTCCATCCCATGTCGAGGTAGCGCTTGGCCACCTCGGCGCACCACAGGATGTGTTCCTCGGGCGGCATGCGCTGGATGGACTCCAGGCTGGGCTGGTCGTTCCACGAAAAGTGCGTGTGCGCCTCCACCATGCCCGGCATCAGGAAGGCCCCGGCACCGTCGATGACCTGGGCGCCGGCCACCGGGGCCGAGCGGGCGCCATAGCCGGTCTTGACCACGCGGGAGATGCGGTTGCCCTGGACCAGCACCTCACCCTGGAACGGGGTCTCACCGCCCCCATCGAAGATGCGCACGTTGGTGAAGAGCACGTCGGCCATTCGATGAGTCCTCGGCTTCGTCCTGGGGTTCAGACAGCGGCTGCGGGCCGCGACCAGAGGGGCGGCTGGGCCGTGGCGTGAGCAGGCCGCAAGACGGACGCCGCAAAGTCCTGCCACAGGCGGGCGCAATCGGAAGCCCGCTCCAGGGGCGTCCAGTGGCCGCAGCGCGGCAGCACCTCGGTGCGCACGCTGAACGCGGCGTGCAGGCGGTCTGCCAGGGCACGCACCGCCTGGGGCGGGGCCACGCCATCCTCGTCGCCCGTGACCAGGAGCACGGGGGCATGAATACGGTCTATCGCCGCAGGCTGCGCTTCAGCCAAGGCTTCGCAGGTACGGCCGTAGGCCGCACCGTCACAGCGCATCAGCCCGTCGCGCACATAGGCGCACACCAGCGGCTGGTGCTGTCGGGTGTGGGCTGACAGCGCCGCCTGCACCATCTGCTGGGCGATGGCGTGCATGCCCTCCACCCCTGCGCTGCGTGCGCGCTGAGCACGGTCTCGCAAGGCCTGGCGCGCCGGGTCGGCCGGCGCCAGCAGCGGCCCGAAGAGCGCCAGGCTGCGCACCAGGCCGGGATGCTGCACCGCCAGGTGCTGACAGACGATGGTGCCCAGCGAGTGCCCCAGCCAATGCGCCTGACGCACGCCCAGGCGCTCGCAGGCTTGCGCAGCCGCCGACACAAAGCGATCGATGGACAAGGGCCCTTCGGCACGTTGCGACATGCCGCTGCCCGGCAGATCGATGCGCAAGACCCGATGCCGCGCCAGTGCCGGCATCATGGGCGTCCAGGTGTTGGAACTGCCCCCCAGGCCGTGGACGCAGACCACGGGGTCTCCCTCGCCCTCGTCTTCGACAGCCACGCGCTCGAACAGGTGCAGCGTCACGCTCAGAGGCTCCCGCCGAAACACCGCGCCGGCAAGCACCACCGGGACGTAAAAATCCCGCCGCCGCGGCACTGCTGAACCCGCCACCCTCGCTCGCCAGAACGCATGGGACTGTCTCCTCGTCGTCGCGCATGTCTGGCGCCCGAGGGCGCCGCTGCGAGATCATTCCGGAAGAAATGAGACTTGCGTCTCAAATCTGGATCGGTGCATCATAGGTGCGCCTGTCATGCCCTGCCAAGGGCTGAAACCTTTCTCAGCACCCAGGACAAACCCTCATGCCCGCCACCAAGGTCGCACCCAGCTTCGGGCCTTCTCCGCCCGATCGGGGCGTGAAGGCCTCGACCTTCCGCCTGCTGCTGGACACCGCCATGGAACTGATCCGTGAAGCCGGACACGTGCCGTCCATGGCGGACGTCGCGCAACGCAGCGGGGTGTCCCGCGCCACGGTCTACCGCTACTTCCCGAGCCGCAGTGCACTGATCGCCGCCGTGATGGACGCGTCGCTCGGCCCTGTGCGCAGCTTTGCCTCGCCCCACGCGGACGGACCGAGCCGGGTTCGCGATGTCTTCGAGCAGACCTTCCCGCTGTTCCAGGCCTTCGAGGCGCAGATGCGGGCGGCTGTGCAGCTGTCCCTGGAGCAATGGGCGCAGGAGCGGGCCGGCACGCTGGAGGAGGAGCCCTACAAACGCGGGCACCGGGTGCGGATCCTGGGCTCCGCCATCGCGCCGCTTTCCGCGGTACTGGAACCCGCTGCGCAGATGCGGCTGCACCAGGCCCTCACGGTGGTGTACGGTATCGAGACCTACATGGTGCTCAAGGACATCTGGGGCCTGTCGGACCGGGCGGTGGAAAAGGTGGCGCTGTGGATGGCCGATGCGTTGGTGAACGCGGCGCTGAACGAGGCCAGATCGGCCCCGCCCGGCACCCCGGCGAACACCCCTCTCAGCACCACCTTGCCCGCCAGCACCGCCAGCACCGCCGCCACCCGCCGCAAGCCAAGAGGTACCGCATGACCAGAGGCCGCTCACCTGCGTGGCACGACGCCCAATACAACAACCGAGGACGGATTCCCGAGCATCCGCAGATCCTGCAGCAGTGGGCCGAACGTTCGGCACAAGCCCTCGCCACCTCGGCTTGCGTGCTGGATGTGGACTACCGGGCGCAGGAACCGCGGCGGGCTCGCGCACGCACCGATCCGGCATCCACCTTGGACCTGTTCCTGCCGCAACCCCAGGGCGCTGCAACCAACGGTACAGGACCAGCCGGTACAGCAGGTGCTGCAGACAGGAGGGCTGCGCAAGGCCCCGCAGACGCCGCGGCCCCCGTCCTCGTCTACCTGCACGGAGGTTACTGGCGCGCGCTGTCCAAGCGCGACCAGGCCTTCATCGCCCCGCCCTTCGCCCGCGCCGGCGCGCTGGTGGTCGTGCCCGACTATCCCCTGGCCCCGGCGGTCTCCATCGAGCACATCGTGATGCAGGTGGCGCAGGCTCTGGCCTGGACCTGGCGCCATGCCCGCCAGTACGGCGGCAACCCCGAGCGCATCGTCGTGGCCGGGCACTCGGCGGGAGGGCATCTGGCGGCCATGATGCTGGCCTTGCAGTGGCCCGTGTTCAGCCCCGAGTTGCCCAGCGACCTGGTCAAGGGGGCGGTGTCTCTGTCAGGCGTCTTCGACCTGGAGCCGCTGCGGCACGCACCCTTCCTGGCGCCGGACCTCCGCCTGGACGAACCCAGCGCGGTGCGCCTGAGCCCCGCCTGGATGCCCGCTCCCCAGGGCCCGCTGGTCGCCCTGGTGGGCGGCGACGAGAGCGAGGAGTTCCTGCGCCAGAACCGGCTGATTCGAAGGTCCTGGGGTATGCACGCCGTGCCGGTGTGCGAAGCCGTGCCAGGCCGTCACCACATGAACGTGCTGCACGATCTGGCGGACCCTGACGCCCGAGCGCATCAGTTGACCCTGAAACTCCTCGGACTGCAGGCTTAGTCGCTTCCACCGTGCACGCGTTGACGCTTGACCACAAAGTCAATTTGTACAGTTTCAAGACTCGACTTTGAACTTGTACAGACGCACTGATCTCATGCGGGTGAACTAAGCCCCATCAGGAAGCTGGGGCGGCTTCGCAAGTTCATCCACCGTCAAGCCCTGCGCCGCGAGAACCTTCTCCAGCGCCGGCAGCAGCGGCCCCAGGCGCTCGTCGAGGGCTGCGCGGACGGTGTCGACGAAGACCTGGGTCTGGCGCTCGATCTCGATGTTGAAGGCGTCGCCCTCGCGCTTGTTGCCAAAGGTGGTCATGCGCAGTGTCTCGGGGATGAGCCAGACCTCGAACCAGCCACTGCCGTCGCGCTCGCGCCCGGCCTCGGCCACGGTGAGGCTGGCGCCGTCCACGGCGATGTAGCCCTTGGCGAAGACGTAGCGCATCCAGGGTGCGGGTACGGCCAGGCGCATGACATGGTTGTTCTCGGGCCGGCGGATGGACTGCAGGCGGGCCTGGAAGTCCACGTGACCGGACAAGGGGTGTCCGCCGATCTCGGCACCGTCCTTGGCCGCGCGCTCGACATTGAGGGCGTCGCCCACGCCCAGGGTGCCGAGCGTGGTGACGTTCAGGCTTTGCAGCATGACGTCGAAGTCGGCCTGTTCCTGCTGCGGCCGCACCGAGGTGACCGTCAGGCACACCCCATTGCAGGCCACACTGGCGCCCACTTCCAGGCCGTGGCAGAAGCCGGCCGGAAAGGCCAGCGTGAAGGTGCGCAGGCCCGGCCGGTCGGCCAGGGCGGCGATGCGGGCGGTGCCCTGAACGATGCCGGTGAACATGGGCCGGATTATCCCGGTGGCCGTGGGCTATCCTGAGCGCATGGACAGCCCCGTGACGACTGCCTCATGACCTCTGCCCCCACCACTGAACCTGAAGGGCCTGCTGGACGTTCTGAACTTCCTGGGCTTCCTGGACGACCCGATCGCCCTGAGCCCTCCGCATCCGGGGTGTCCCCCGCTTCCATGGGGCAGGTACCACCCGCCTGGCTCGCCGACTTCACCCTGACCAGCCCACCCACCGGCTTCGTCGACAACCCCTACCCCTTCTACGCAGCCTTGAGGCAGCACGCCCCGGTGCACCGCCTGAACGCCAACGCCGTGCTGCTCACGCGCTACGACGACGTGATTGCCGTCTACCGCCACCCGGCCGCAAGTTCCGACAAGCAGCGCGAGTTCGCGCCGAAGTTTGGCGACGGCTCGCCGCTGTTCGAGCACCACACCACCAGCCTGGTGTTCAACGATGCGCCGCTGCACACCCGCGTGCGCCGCCTGCTGATGGGAGCGCTGAACCAGCGCGCCATCGCGCGGATGGAGGCGGGCGTGGTGGCCCTGGTGGACGGCCTGCTGGAGCGCATGGCCGGCCTCGCAGCGCCCGACCTGATCGAGGACTTTGCTGCGCGCATCCCCGTGGAGGTGATCGGCAACCTGCTGGACGTGCCCCACGCCGAGCGCGGCCCGCTGCAGGGCTGGTCGCTGGCCATCCTCTCAGCGCTGGAGCCCGCCCCCTCACCCGAGGTGCTGAGCCGCGGCCACGCCGCGGTGCGTGACTTCCTGGCCTACTTACGCGAGCTGGTGGCGCTGCGGCGCGCGCAGCCCGGTGACCCGGAGGTGGACGTGCTGACCCGCCTGATCCAGGGCGAGGTGAACGGCGAGCGCCTGACCGAGACCGAGCTGCTGCACAACTGCATCTTCCTGCTCAACGCCGGCCACGAGACCACGACCAACCTCATCGGCAACGGCCTGCACGCGCTGATGACCCGCCGCGACCAGTTGCAAAGGCTGGTGGACGACCCCTCGCTGCTGTCCAGCGCGGTGGAAGAACTGCTGCGCTTCGAGAGCCCCTTGCAGCTGAACAACCGCCTGGCCACCGCCCCCATCGAACTGCCCAGCGGCGCCGCCGTACGTGAGGGCACCTTCATCACGCTGGGCGTGGGGGCCGCCAACCACGATCCTGCCGCGTTCCCGCAGCCTCAGCGCCTGGACGTGGCCCGCAAGCCCAACCTGCAGATCGCCTTTGGCCACAGCGCACACGCCTGCGCCGGCATGAACGTGGCGCGGCTGGAGGCGCGTATCGCGATTGGGCGGCTGCTGGTTCGGTTTCCGGGGATCGACCTTGCCGGTGCGCCGGAGCGCGACCCGCGCGTGCGCTTTCGCGGCTTCAGGCGTCTGCCAGTGCGGCTGGGGTGAGGCGCGTGGGCCTGAGGGCTTCGACCAGCTCAGCCCGAACGGACTCAGCTGACCTTCGCCGCCCAAGCCGCCTCGTCAAACCCCACGGTCACCGCGCCGTCGCCCCACTCCACCACCGGGCGCTTGATGACGCTGGCCTGCGCCAGCATCAGGGCCCGGGCGCTGGCAGCGTCCACCACACCAGCCTTGAGGCCCTCGTCCAGCTTGCGCCAGGTGGTGCCCTGGCGATTGACGAGCCGCTCCCAGCCCAGCGCTGCCGTCCAGGCGTCCAGCCGCGCGGCCGGCACCCCCTGGCGCTTGAAGTCATGGAAGGCGTGGTCAACACCGCGTGAAGTGAGCCAGGCGCGGGCGCGCTTGACGGTGTCGCAGTTGGGAATGCCGTACACGGTGATCATGTCTTGGTCCTTCACAGCGCCACCACGCGCATCGGCTTCGGAAAACCTTCCACCTTGCGCCCCTTGCGCGCGCGCTTGCCCACATAGGCCGCCAAGGCCGCAGGGCGGAAGTCCTCGTCCTTGGGCTTGCCACCGCGGCCCAGACCGGCCACGCGCAGCGTCTCAGCCAATGTGCACGCCGACAGCAGCGGCGTCTCGGCGTCCACGTCCATCAGGGTCAGGCCCTTGCCGCCGTTGGGCTGCAGCTTGAGTTCGTCCAGCGGGAAGACCAGCAAGCGCCCGTCGGCCGCCAGGCACGCCACCTGGCGGTGGCCCGGCTGCAGCACCACAGGCGGCAGCACCTGCTCGCCGGCGTCCAGCGTCAGGAAAGCCTTGCCGCCCTTGCTCCGCGCGTAAAGGTCGGCGGTGCGGGCAAGCAGACCGAAGCCGCCACTGTTGGCCAACAGCAGCGTGGATTCCGCGCCGCCCGCCAGGTAGTGCAACGGCTGCGTGCCGGCCTCCAGTTCGATCAGCGTGGTGATGGGCGTGCCGTCGCCGCGCCCGCCGGGCAGTTGCGCCACGGCCACGCTGTAGCTGCGTCCGTTGCTGCCCAGCACCGCCAGCAGGTCCACGCTGCGGCAGGGCTGGACGCTGTGCAGCGCATCGCCGGGCTTGAACTGCAGCGCGGCCGGGTCCACCTCGTGGCCCTTGAGCGCGCGCACCCAGCCCTTGACGCTCAGCACCACCGTCACCGGCTCGTCCACCACCCGCACCTCGGCCACGGCCTTGCGCTCTTCCTGCACCAGGGTCCGGCGGTCGTCACCAAAGGCCTTGGCATCGGCCTCGATCTCGCGGATGACCGTGCGCTTGAGCGCCGCCGGGCTGGCCAGGATGTCTTCCAGCTTCTGGCGTTCGTCGCGCAGTTGCGAGAGCTCCTGCTCGATCTTGATCGCCTCGAGTCGGGCCAGTTGCCGCAGGCGGATCTCCAGGATGTCCTCGGCCTGGCGGTCGCTCAAGGAGAAGCGCTCGATCAGCGCAGGCTTGGGCTCGTCGGCGTTGCGGATGATGCGGATGACCTCGTCGATGTTCAGCAGCACCAGCTGCCGGCCCTCCAGCACGTGGATGCGGTCCAGCACCTTGTCCAGGCGGTGACGGGTGCGCCGCTGCACCGTGGCCTGGCGGAACTGGCCCCACTCGGTGAGCATCTGGCGCAGGCTCTTCTGCGTCGGCCGGCCGTCCAGCCCCACCATGGTGAGGTTGATGGGCGCACTGGTCTCCAGGCTCGTGTGCGCCAGCAGCGTGGTGATCAGCTCCTGCTGCTCCACCGTGCGGCTCTTGGGCTCGAAGACCAGGCGCACCGCGGCCTCCTTGCCGGACTCATCACGCACGGCATCCAGCACGGCCAGCACGCTCGCCTTGAGCTGCACCTGGTCGGTGGACAGGGCCTTCTTGCCAGCCTTGACCTTGGGGTTGGTGAGTTCCTCGATCTCCTCCAGCACCTTCTGCGCACTGGTGCCTGGGGGCAACTCGGTCACCACCAGCTGCCACTGGCCGCGCGCCAGATCCTCGATCTTCCAGCGCGCGCGCACCTTGAGCGAGCCGCGGCCGCTGGCGTAGGCCGCGCGGATGTCGGCCTGCGGGCTGATGATCTGGCCACCGCCGGGGTAGTCGGGCGCGGGCAGCAGGGCGAAGAATTCGTCGTCGCCGAGCTTCTCGTCACGGATCAGCGCCACGGCAGCAGCCGCCACCTCGCGCAGGTTGTGGCTGGGCACCTCGGTGGCCAGGCCCACCGCAATGCCACTGGCGCCGTTGAGCAGCACGAAAGGCAGGCGCGCCGGCAGCAGGCGCGGCTCTTCGGTGGAGCCGTCGTAGTTCGGCTGGAAGTCCACCGTGCCTTCGTCGATCTCGTCCAGCAACAACCGGGCGATGGGCGCCAGGCGCGCCTCGGTATAGCGCATGGCCGCAGCGCCGTCGCCATCACGGCTGCCGAAGTTGCCCTGGCCGTCAATCAGCGGGTAGCGCTGCGCGAAGTCCTGCGCCATGCGCACCAGGGCGTCATAAGCGGCCTGGTCGCCGTGGGGGTGGAAGCGGCCCAGCACGTCGCCCACGACGCGCGCGCTCTTGACGGGCTTGGCGCCCGAGGCGCCGGCAAAGGCCAGCCCCATACGCTGCATCGAGTAAAGGATGCGCCGCTGCACCGGCTTCTGGCCGTCACACACATCGGGCAGGGCGCGGCCCTTGACCACGCTCAGGGCGTACTCAAGGTAAGCGCGCTCGGCGTACTCGCCAATCGGAATGGCGTTCGACGGGTCTGCAGACTCCATCGGCGGGGGATCAAACAGGTCGTTCATCGAGGCAGGCGCAAAAAGAAGGAAGAGATCAAGGTAGAGATCAAGGTAGAGATCAAGGTAGAGAGCAAGGTAGAGGCTCAGGCCATGGCCCGGGACGGGCAGAGACCAGGACTACAAAGGGAGTTCGAAGCGAAGCCCCCTCAGCGACAGGACGGCGGCGCGCGGCCCGATGCGCTCCAGCACCAGACCTGGTGCGGGCGCATCACCCTCGCGCAGCACCTGGCCATCCAGGATCAGCAGGCGGCTGGCCGGATCGGGCGACTGCACCGCGCCGCTCACCACCATCGGAGGAAGTTCACGACGCTGGGCCTGCGGCAGGTCGGCCAGGCGCGGCAAGGTCTGGGGCGCGGTGGCGACCGGGGGTGGTGTGACGGCGGCGGTGCCGGGCGGGGCAGGCTGGGGGGCCGCAGGGGCAGACGCTTGGGGTGTAGTCGCCAGGACCGGATTGGGTGCAGCAAGCCCCGCAGGGGCCGGTACGGGAGCGGGTGCGGGTGCGGGAGCGGTTGCGGGTGCGGGTGCGGGTGCGGGTGCGGGAGCGGGAGCGGGAGCGGGTGCGGGTGCGGGTGCGGGAGCGGGAGCGGGAGCGGGAGCGGGAGCGGGAGCGGGAGCGGGAGCGGGAGCGGTTGCGGGTGCGGGAGCGGTTGCGGGTGCGGGACCGGGCACGGGAGCTGGCGAAGCCCCAGGTGCGGGCGTGGCCGCAAGTGGCGCAGGTGCTGGCGCCACGGTCAAACCCGCTGCAGGCGCGGGGCTCTGCACGCTCTGCTCAGCAGCGGGGGGCTGGACCGGGGCGGCCTGACGTTCGCGCTCTTGGGCTGGCGGCACGGCAACGCCTGGCCAGAGGCCGCGGTAAACCCACAGCACCCCCACGAGCGCCGCCGTCACCAGCAGGCCGATGATGAGGGGCAGGCGACGGCCGCGCCCCGGACCTGCGCCGGAGCCCGCTGCCGTGCCCGCCACGCCAGCCTGGTCGTGCAGGCCGGGCACGGCGCCGCGTTGCCGCTCGGCGTCGGCCTTGCGCAGGGCGTCGAGGATGTAGGACATGCGGCCGTCTTTCGCTGGATGCTTCGTGCTGGTGCTTCGTGCTGCGGGCTGTTCGCTGGCGGCTTTCCGATCCGGTCCCTCAGGGCTGTCGCATCAACTGGGACGCCAGCCACGCCGCCCCCAAGGTCAGCGACAGGCCGGCACCCACCAGCCAGACCGTTCGCTGCAGGCTGCCCGGCGCGCCCCACAGTCCGTGCGCCGCGCCCACCGGCTCACCGTCCACCTCGGCCGCGGCCCGCTCCACGATGGCCGCATCCACCTGCCGGCGCTCCGTGGCATAAGCGCCCAGCAAGGCCCGGTCGCACAGCAGGTTGATGCGGCGCGGCACGCCGCGGGAGCGTTCATGCACCCGCCTCAGTGCCGCCGCGTCGAAGGGCAGCGGTCCGCTGAGACCAGCCACGGACAGCCGGTGCTGCACATAGCGCTGCGTGTCAGTTGCCGACAGGGGGCCCAGGTGGTAGCGGGCGATCACCCGCTGCGCCAGTTGCTCCAGCCCCGGGCTCGCCACCATGGAGCGCAACTCCGGCTGCCCGATGAGCACAATCTGCAGCAGCTTGCGCTCGTGCGTCTCCAGGTTCGTGAGCAGGCGCAACTGCTCCAGCACATCGGCCGACAGCGCCTGGGCTTCGTCGATGATCAGCACGCTGGAGCGGCCCTGGGCATGGCTGGCCAGCAGAAAGGTGTTGAGTGCGTCCACCTGCGTCTTCGCGCTACCGCCCGCCGGCGCCTCCAGGCCGAACTCCTGGCAGATGGACGCCAGCAATTCGGCCACCGTCTGGCGCGGGTTGAAGACATAAGCCACCTGGCATTGCGGCGGCACCTGCTCCAGAAAACAGCGGCTGACCGTGGTCTTGCCGGCACCGATCTCGCCTGTGAGCAGCACAAACCCACCGCCACCCTGCACGCCGTACAGCAGGTGCGCCAGCGCCTCGCGGTGGCGCTCGCTCATGAACAGCGTACGCGGGTCCGGCGCGATGGAAAACGGCTCGCGCTGCAACCCGAACCAGGCGCCGTACAGCGGGTTCACCCTTGCTCCTGCCCCAACGCCCGGCGGGCCTGGTATTCGCGGTCCAGCATGCTCATCACGATCAGGCAATCGTAGCCATCGGCGCCGTCCACCGTCACGCGCACGCTCTCGCGAAGCCGGCCTTCCTCAACAAAACCTTCCGTGGCGTAAAGCGCCTGCGCCCGGGTGTTCAGGCCCTTGACGTCCAGCCAGAAGCGGTGGGCCTTCAAGTCCTTGAAGGCCATCGCCTTCAACTGCCGCACGCAGGCACGGCCCACCCCCTGCCCTTTGGGCCCCAGCACCAGGCGCTTGAGTTCCACACTGCCGTGGGGATTGCGGCAACCTTGCAGGATGACAAAGCCTGAGCGTTCATAGCCAGGCCCAGCCTCGACGATGAAGTGCCGGAAGTCGGGGAACCGCACCGCTCCTTCGTGCTGGGTGCGGTCCCAGGGCGTGATGAAGGGCAGGTTGGTGGGGTCCGCCTCCACCGAGGCCACGAAGTCCAGGTCCGACAACATGGTCGGGCGCAAGTGAATACGGGGCGCCGCCACTACACGTCCACCTCGACGCTGTCGCCGTGCAACTCCATCAGTTCACGTCGCGCCGCAGCCTCGCCCTTGCCCATCAGGCGGGTCAGGCTCTGCGTCACCGCCAGCGGGCCGGCCGCACCAAAACCCACTTGCAGCAGGCGCCGCGTCTCGGGGTTCAGCGTGGTCTCCCACAACTGCTCGGCACTCATCTCGCCCAGGCCCTTGAAGCGGCTGATGGACCACGAGCCCTCGCGGGCGCCTTCCTTGCGCAGCTTGTCCAGGGTGGCGTGCAACTCGCCTTCGTCCAGCGCGTAGATCTTGGCCGGCGGCTTGCGCCCGCGGGCCGGCGCGTCCACGCGAAACAGCGGCGGCTTGGCCACGTACACGTGGCCGCGCTCGATGAGCTTGGGAAAGTGGCGGAAGAAGAGCGTGAGCAGCAGCACCTGGATGTGCGAACCGTCGACGTCGGCGTCGCTCAAGATACAGACCTTGCCGTAGCGCAGGCCGGAGAAGTCGGGCTCGTCGGCGGGGCCGTGCGGGTCCACCCCCACCGCCACGGCGATGTCATGGATCTCGGTGTTGGCGAACAGGCGGTCGCGCTCCACCTCCCAGGCGTTGAGCACCTTGCCGCGCAGGGGCAGGATGGCCTGCGTCTCCTTGTCGCGGCCCATCTTGGCGCTGCCGCCGGCGGAGTCACCCTCCACCAGGAACACCTCGTTCAGCGTGGTGTCGCGGCTCTCGCAGTCGGTGAGCTTGCCAGGCAGCACCGCCACACCCGAGCCCTTGCGCTTTTCCACCTTCTGACCGGCGCGCTGGCGCGTCTGCGCCTGGCGGATGACCAGCTCGGCCAGCTTCTTGCCATGCTCCACATGCTGGTTCAACCACAGCTCCAGCGCAGGCTTGACGTAGTTGGACACCAGGCGCAACGCATCGCGGCTGTTCAGACGCTCCTTGATCTGGCCCTGGAACTGCGGGTCCAGCACCTTGGCCGAGAGCACGAAACTGGCGCGCGAGAACACGTCCTCGGGCATCAGCTTCACGCCCTTGGGCATGAGCGAGTGCAGCTCGATGAAACCCTTGACGGCCTGGAACAAACCGTCCTTGAGTCCGGATTCGTGCGTGCCACCGGCCACCGTGGGAATGAGGTTGACGTAGCTTTCGCGAAGCGTGTGCCCGTCGTCGGTGAAGGCCACGCACCAGGCCGCGCCCTCGCCTTCGGCCACGTTGTCGGACTCGGCGCCGCTGGCGTACTGCTCGCCCTCGAACAGCGGAATGATCGGGTCTGCGGCCAGGCCTTGCGTGAGGTAGTCGCGCAGACCCCCTTTGTAGAGCCAGGTCTGGGTCTCGGCGTCTCGGGGGTTCTGCGGGTTCTGGGCATCCTTCGAGGCGGCCTTTTCCACCATGAGCGTGACGGACACGCCCGGCATCAGCACGGCCTTGCTGCGCAGCAGGTGCACGAGCTCCTGGCGAGGCAGGTCCGCAGCCTCAAAGTACTTCGCATCCGGCCAGACACGCACCGTGGTGCCTTGGCGGCGGTCGGCCGAAGTGCGTTCGCGCACCACCAAGGGCTCGATCACGTCACCGCCGCTGAACGCCAGCGCGGCCACCTGGCCATCGCGGCAGACGGTGACCTGCAGGCGCCGGGCCAGTGCGTTGGTCACGCTCACGCCCACGCCGTGCAGACCGCCCGAGAAGCTGTAGGCGCCACCCGAGCCCTTGTCGAACTTGCCACCCGCATGCAGCCGGGTGAAGACGATCTCCACCACCGGCACGCCCTCCTCGGGGTGAACGCCGAAGGGGATGCCGCGGCCGTCGTCCTCCACGCTCACCGAGCCGTCGGCATGCAGCGCGAGCGCGATGCGTTTGCCAAATCCCGCCAGCGCTTCGTCGGCGGCGTTGTCGATGACCTCCTGCACGATGTGCAGCGGGTTGTCGGTGCGGGTGTACATGCCCGGGCGCTGCTTGACGGGCTCCAGGCCCTTGAGCACCCGGATCGAGCTTTCAGCGTAGGCGGCGGTCTTGACGGTCGGCATGGGCGCGGATTCTCCTCGACAATCCTGGAATGACTGCTTCCTCTTCGCCCGGCACCGCGGGCTCGTCAGGCGGCCCTTCAGGGCGGCTGTCCATGGCCCAGGTGCTGCTGTGCGGCGCCCTGATCCTGACGCTGTCCATGGGCATCCGCCACGGCTTCGGCTTGTGGCTGCAGCCCATCACCATGGAGCGCGGCTGGTCCCGCGAGGCCTTCGCCCTGGCGATCGCCATCCAGAACCTGGGCTGGGGCCTGGCGGCCCCCGTGGCCGGCGTCTTCGCGGACCGCTTCGGCGCGTTCCGGGTGCTGCTGGTGGGCAGCCTGTTCTATGCGGCAGGCTTGGCGGGCATGGCAAGCGCCACCTCCAGCCTGGGCTTTGCGCTGAGCGCCGGGGTGCTGATCGGGGTGGCTCAGGCCGGCACCACCTACGCCGTGATCTACGGCGTGATCGGGCGCAACGTCGCCCCCGAGAAGCGATCGCGTGCCATGGGCATCGGTGCCGCGGCGGGGTCCTTCGGCCAGTTCCTGATGGTGCCCGTGGAGAACGCGCTGATTGCCTCCTTTGGATGGCAGGGCGCGCTGTGGATGCTGGCGGCGGCAGCGCTGATCATCATCCCCTTGTCCTTCGGACTGCGTGAGCAGCGCTCGGCGTTTGCTCCAGCAGCCGGCGCTTCACAGAGCGTTACGGGCGCGCTGCGCGAGGCCTTCGGCTACGGCAGCTTCCGGTTGTTGACGGCCGGCTACTTCGTCTGCGGCTTCCAGGTGGTCTTCATTGGCGTCCACCTGCCCAGCTACCTGAAGGACCATGGCCTGAGCCCCGGAGTGGCGACCACCGCGCTGGCCCTTGTGGGGCTGTTCAACGTGATCGGCACCTACACCGCGGGCGAACTGGGCCAACGCTTTCCCCGGCGTTACATCCTGAGCGCCATCTACCTGTTGCGATCGGTGTGCATCACCCTGTTCCTGCTGGCGCCGCTGACACCCTGGAGCGTGTACATCTTCTCCTCGGCCATGGGTTTGCTGTGGCTGTCCACCGTGCCGCCCACCAACGCGGTCATCGCGCAAATCTTCGGCGTGCAGTACATGTCCATGCTGAGCGGCTTCGTGTTTCTCAGCCACCAGGTGGGGTCCTTCCTCGGCGCCTGGATGGGCGGCTGGCTTTACGGCCTGCAGGGCAACTATGACGTGGTCTGGGGCATCTGCATCGCCTTGGGCGTGTTCGCGGCCCTGATCAACCTGCCGGTGAAGGAGTCCCCCATCGTGCGTACGGCGCCGCAGGCCGCCTGAGCGGCTGGACGTTTCACGGCACGACCGAGGCACAAGCTTCTACACCTCTATGAGCGACCGCCCCTCCAGACGACTTTTCGACGCCCTGGGCGATGACCGCCCTTCGGGCACCTTGCGCCGCGTGGCGGCTTGGGCGGCGGCCGTGGTGGTGCTCGCGGCCGTGTTCGCCAGCTACCTGAATCCGCACATGGCCTTGGACATTGCCAACCGCGTGTGGGCCTGCTTCTGAGTGAACGCCCTCATTGAACCCCACGCCGCTGTGGGCGCACCCTCACAGTGGGTGACGCGCTGGGCGGCCTGGCTTCCATCAGGCAGCACCGTGCTGGACCTGGCTTGCGGCAGCGGTCGGCATCTGCGCTGGCTGGCAACCCGAGGCTTGCGCGTGACAGGCGTGGACCGCGACGCCCAGGCCCTGCAGGGGCTGAAGGACGTACAGGCACCCGCCGGACCGGCCGAACTGCTGGTGGCGGACGTCGAGAACGGCCCCTGGCCCCTGCACGGTCGGCAGTTCGATGCCGTGGTGGTGACGAATTACCTGTGGCGCCCCTTGCTGCCCGCCATCGTGGGCAGCGTGGCCCCGGCAGGCCTGCTGATCTACGAGACCTTCGCCAGCGGCCATGAACGGTATGGCCGCCCTTCAAGACCGGACTTTCTGCTGCAGCCCGGCGAACTGCTTCAGGCCGCCCAAGGGCTGCGGGTGCTGGCTTACGAGGACGGCTATCTGGACCACCCGCCGCGACTGGTGCAGCGCATCTGCGCCCGGCGCGAACCTGTCACTGAGCCGGACCGACCGGGACTGCTCCTGCCACTGCCCCTGACCCACCCTGAACCAGCCCGGTAAACTCAGGCACCATTTCAGGAATCTCCCCCATGACACCGATTGTTGGCAGCATCGTGGCGCTCGTCACACCGATGCACGAGGATGGCAGCGTCGATTACGACCAGCTGCGGCAGTTGATCGACTGGCACATCTCAGAAGGCACGGACTGCATCGGCGTGGTCGGCACCACGGGGGAGTCCCCCACGGTGTCGGTGGAAGAGCACTGCGAGATCATCCGGGTGTCGGTGCAGCACGCCCGGGGCCGTGTGCCCATCATGGCCGGGGCCGGGGCGAACGCCACCTCGGAAGCCATCGAACTGACCCGCTTCGCCAAGGAGGTGGGAGCCGATTGCTCCTTGCAGGTGGTGCCGTACTACAACAAGCCCTCGCAAGAGGGCATCTACCGCCACTTCCGTGCCGTGGCCGAGGCCGTAGACCTGCCCGTGGTGCTGTACAACGTGCCCAGCCGCACGGTGGCGGACATGCAACCCGACACCGCTCTGCGCCTGGCCCAGGTGCCGGGGATCATCGGCGTCAAGGAAGCCAGCGGCAACATCGAACGTGCGGCCTGGTTGATCAAGCAGGCGCCGCCCGGTTTTTCCATCTACTCCGGTGACGACGGCACCGCGGTGGCGCTGATGCTGCTGGGCGGCCACGGCAACGTGAGCGTCACGGCCAACGTGGCCCCGCGCCAGATGCACGAGTTGTGCATGGCCGCCCTTCAAGGTGACGTGAAGCGGGCCGTCGCGCTGCACCTGCAACTGCTGCCCCTGCACCGCCAGCTCTTCTGCGAACCCAGTCCGGCGCCCGCAAAGTGGGCCCTGCAGCAACTGGGCCGTTGCCGCTCCACGGTCCGCCTTCCCTTGACGGAACTCACCGAAGCTGGGCAAGCCGCCGTCGCCTCCGCCCTGCGCGACAGCGGACTGCTGTGAGCTTTCCAGGCACCCCACGGTCCGAATCACGCGGGATGGGCCGAACGGGCCGTCCTCTCTTGGTTCGATGGCAACCTCGCACCCCCATCACGACCCTGTCGCCTGCCTGGCGTTGATTGCCGGCAAGTGACCCGCCACCTGAACACGGAGACTCCTGCAGTGACCCGACGCCTGGATCCCAATCGTCAAGCCCGCCTGCGCACCTCGGCCAAACGGCCTGCAGTTGCCATCGCCACCACCGGCGCAGTCTGCGCGGCCACCCTGCTGATGGGGGGTTGTTCTTCCATCGATGGGCTGTTCGGCGGCAGCAAGGTCGACTACCGCACCCAGGCCGCCAAGACAGCGCCGCTGGATGTGCCACCCGACCTCACGCAACTGGCCCGAGAGGGGCGTTTCCGCGCCACTGCCGATACCGTGAGCGCGTCGGGCATGCAATCGCGTGCGGCGGCTGTGGCCACGACCACCCAGGTCGCCCCCAACGCCGTGGGCGACATCAGGCTGGAGCGGCAAGGAAACCAGCGCTGGCTGATCGTGCCGCTGCCCCCCGAACAAGTCTGGCCCGTCGTGAAGGCCTTCTGGGCCGAGCGGGGTTTTGCGCTGGAGGTGGAAAACGCTCAGACCGGCGTGTTGGAAACCGCCTGGACAGAGAACCGCACCAAGATTCCGGAAGACTTCATCCGCCGCACCATCGGCCGGGTGTTCGACGCGCTGTACTCCACGGGCGAGCGGGACCGTTACCGCACCCGCCTCGAACGCACTGCGAGCGGCACCGAGGTCTACATCAGCCACCGGGCCATGGAAGAGGTCTACACCTCTGCAGACAAGACTGGCACGACCTGGCGCGCCAAGCCGGCTGATCCCCAAGCAGAGGCCGAAATCCTGTCCGCCCTGATGGTGCGGCTGGGCACCAAGGAAGATGTGGCCCGTGAAGCCATGGCCAAGGCATCCACCTCCACTGCGCCCTCTCGTCCCACGGCCGCCGCTGCGGGCGCTGCGGCCGCTGCGGGCGCGACGTCCTTGGTGGTGGAAGACGACTTCGACCGCGCCTGGCGCCGCGTCGGCCTCGCGCTGGACCGCAGTGGCTTCTCGGTGGAGGACCGGGACCGTGCTGCGGGGCTGTTCTTCGTCCGTTATGTCGATCCGGCGCTGGCTGGGAAGGAAGAGCCAGGGTTCCTGTCCCGGTGGTTCGGAAAGGCTGAACCGGCGCCGGTTCAGCGCCTTCGCGTCCTGCTCAAGGCCGAGGGCGGCAAGACCACAGTGACCGTGCAGAACTCGCAGGGCACCCCCGAAACGGGCGCGGCCGCCCGGCGGATCATCGGGGAAGTCAGCGCGGCCCTGCGCTGAGTGGGGTGGCGACGCCGACGCAAGTCAGCGGTCGCCCCCACAGCCGAATCTCCAGACATGCGGCTCATCCTCTGGACCTTCAAGGCGCTGGTGTTCTTCACCCTGTTTGCGTTCGCCTTGAACAACCAGCATCCGGCCTCGGTGAAGTGGTTCTTCGGCGTCGAGTGGCAGGCGCCGATGGTGTTCGTGGTGCTCGCGTCTTTCGCCTCAGGCTGCGTGCTGGGGGTGCTGGCCATGGTACCCGGCCGATGGCGCCGGCGAGGTTGGCAGGCCAAACCGCCCGCCACCGAGCAGCGGACGGACCCGGGTGCCGTGACAAGCGGCGGGGAAAAGGCCCGCACTTCTGCGGACGGTGCCGACTCCGCTGTCAGCATGCCCCCGCGTGATGGACTTTGACCTCTCCTGGCTGCTGCTGGCGCTGCCCGCCGCCTTCGCGCTGGGGTGGATGGCGTCGCGCTTGGATCTGCGACAGTCGAGGAAAGAACACCGCGATGCGCCGCGAGCCTACTTCAAGGGCTTGAGCCTGCTGCTCAACGAGCAGCAGGACAAGGCCATCGACGCCTTCATCGAGGCCATCCAGAACGACCCCGACACGGTGGACCTGCACTTCGCTCTGGGCAGCCTGTTCAGGCGTCGCGGCGAGTTCCAGCGGGCCATCCGCGTGCACGAGCACCTGCTCTCCCGCCCTGACATGCCAGATGTCGAACGTCACCGGGCACGTCATGCCCTGGCGCAGGATTTCCTGCGGGCCGGCCTGTTCGACCGGGCCGAGGAAAGCTTCCGGCAGCTGGAAGGCACCAGTTTTGAGGCCGCCGCCCGGCTGGCCTTGCTGTCCCTGCAAGAGCGCGCGCACGAATGGGACCGGGCCATCGAGACGGCCCACATCTTGGAAGCCGCCAACGCCGGTTCCTTCTCCGCACGCATCGGGCATTACCACTGCGAGGCGGCGCTGGAGTTGCACCAGCGGCAGGACCACGCAGGGGCGGCCGCCCGTCTTGAAGCCGCGCACCGTGAGGCCCCCGATCTTGCACGCCCGTGGGTGCTGGGCGGCCAGTGGGCCCATCAACGCGGGGCGCTTGACCAGGCGTTCGCGCAGTGGCAGACGCTGTTGCAACAGCATCCCGTGGCCTTCGACCTTGTGGCAGTGGAATATGCCGGTACGGCGCGGGCGCTGGGCCAGGCGGCTGCGGCTGCAGCCGGCGCTGCGATACAGGCCCGATTCGATCGCGCTCCTTCGCTGGCCCTGCTGCAAGCCTTGCTGGCTTTGGATACGCAGGAGTCCACCAGGGATGCCCCCGCCCTCCGTCGGACGGCACCGGACCAGACGCCTTCGAACAGTTCAAGCGAACTTGTGACGCAAGCGCCGGCGCCGGGAGCCCAGGGTATGCAGCGCCTGGTGGCCGCGCTGCACGGCATGCCCTCGCTGTCCGCCGCGGCGCTGTTGCTGCGCCTGCCCGTGGAGCAGTGGGGGCCGCGGGGCCAGGAACTCTGCCTGCGCGCTGTGGAACGCGCAGCGCGCCCCGTGCAGCGCTACCGATGTGCGGCCTGCGGCTTCGAGGCGCAGCGCTACTTCTGGCAATGCCCAGGCTGCCTGGGGTGGGACACCTTTCCGCCCAGGACGATCGAGGAACTGGAAGGGTCCTAGCAGGGCGCTCCCTGGGGGGAGCGCAGAGCAGAGCGAACGCGTCACCCACCTTTGGGGGACCGTTCAGCGGGATGCAACACACAAGCCCGCTGCGAAGAATGGAGTCTTCATCACTCCTTCCGCAGGCCCGGCCATGAAGTTCCTCGCCCTTTTCCTGAGCATGTTCCTCTGCAGCACCGCAGCCCTCGCCAATCTGGACATCAACCGTGCCACCCAGGCGGAATTGGAGCGCCTCAAGGGCGTGGGGCCCCAGTTGTCATCGCGCATACTGGCTGCGCGCTCAAGCCAGTCCTTCAGCGACTGGGAAGACTTTCGCAAGCGCGTCTCCGGGCTCGGGCCCCTGCAGTCCGTGCGGCTGTCCCAGCAGGGCCTCACCGTGGCCGGCGCGTCATTCGCCGCCACCGATTCCATGCTGACGCCGTTGAAGAAGCCGGTCCGGCCATCCGACGCCAAGCCCTGGACACCAGCACCTTGAGTCGCCATGCTGGCACCGCAGGCACTCGCCGCGCTGGTGGGGCCTTGGCTCCCGAGGTCTGGGGAAGCGGCGCCTGGCGCACCGCCGATCCCCCGGCAAGGCATGATGCGAGGCCATGACTGCCTTGTTGCCTCCGCTGGCCGCCCAACTGGCCGCCGAACATGATCGGTGGCTGACCGACACGGACTGGCCCACCGATGCGTGGGCCCCGACGGCCACAGCCCTGACCAGCGACCTGTGGCACTGGATACGCACCAACCACCGCTTCAACACCTTGCTGTGGCGCGAGGAAGACCTGGCGCGGCGAACACGGGTGGCCGATGCCGAGATCGCGGCCAACAAGCGGGCCATCGACCGCTTCAACCAGGCGCGCAACGACGCCACCGAGCGGGTGGACGAGATCCTGCTGGCGGCCCTGGGCCTGGTGGACCGTACCTCTGCCGGCACCGACGCACCCGTGTCCACCCCGACGCCGGGCGCTCGCCTGAACAGCGAGACCGCCGGCAGCATGGTGGACCGCTTGTCCATCATGGCGCTGAAGATCCATGCCATGCGGGCGCAGACGCAACGAACCGATGCCGATGCCGCCCACCTGGCCTCGAGCGGCCGCAAGCTGGCCCAGTTGCAGCAGCAGCGTGCCGACCTGATGTCCTGCCTGGATGCGCTGATCGCCGACGCGTGCGCGGGGCGTGCCTACTTCAAGGTGTACCGGCAGTTCAAGATGTACAACGACGCGCGGTTGAACCCCGTCCTGGTGGCCGAAAGCTCGGCACCAAGCTCTCTCAGGCCGCCCTGACCCCCGCGCGTGCCGCGTCTGCGCGGGCGTCCCAGCCGAAGAACGCCCACACGTCCTCGCGCAGCGCGCAGGCGTCCGCCTCTCCCAGCGCCATGAGCTCGCGCGTGTACTCGGCCTCGAACAGCAGGTAGCTGGCCAAGGTGGCGCCCTGGGCCTCCCGGCCCTGGCCGGTCACCCCCACGCCGCGCAGCAGGGTGCGCACCGGAAGGGGCAGACGGGCCTGGTGCCGGGCGGCAATGTCGTCCAGGCGCTGTGACGGCGAGATCACCAGGGCCTGCACCGGTCGCAGCACCGTGTCCCGCAGCGCCTCCTGCGGCAGCAGCGCCAGCGTCCGGTTGATGCGCTCCAGCCGCTCGATGTCGACGGCCAGGGCGTCCAGGAAGATGCTGGACATGGCGTGCCCGGCGATTTGCGCCAGGCTCGGGTAGCCGCGGTTGGCCACCCGCCGGTCGGCCGGCTCCTGCATGCGGCCCGCGCCGATCACCAGCACCCGCGTGGCGCCCAGGTGGATGGCCGGCGAGATGGGGGCCGTCTGGCGCATCGAACCGTCGCCAAACCACTCCGCATGCCCTTCCCGATCCAGTTCGGTGGACGGGAACACAAAGGGAATGGCAGAGGATGCGAGCAGGTGGGGCAATCCGATGCGGGCCGGCACGGCGCGCCGCTGGGTGCGCGACCAGGGCTGCATGCGTTGGGCCGACTGGTAGAACGTGAAGTGATCCCCACTGGTGTAGCTTGAAGCAGTGACGGCCAGGGCCTTCAAGTGCCCCTGCTCCAGCAGCCGGTCCAGCCGCTCCAGCGGCACCGCACGCGACAACAGATCGGCCAGCGGGCTGTTGTCCAGCAGCGACTTCGGCCGCGCCCGGCGCCAGCGCGCCACCAGCCAGCCCATGCTGAGCATCGTCAGCCATTGGGCGCCGCTGCGGATCACCCCCAGCGAGTCGGAGCGGTACACCTGCTCGGCCTCGAAGTTCTCCCACACCTCGCAAAGGTCCTGTACGGCGCCTTCGGTGTCGTCGGCGCGGCAGGCCAACGCCGCGGCGTTGATGGCCCCAGCCGAGGTGCCGCAGATCACGTCGAAGGGGTTGGTGCCATCACCTGCAGCCGCCTCACGTCGCATGCGCATCAGCGCCCGCAACACACCGACCTGATAGGCCGCGCGCGCACCGCCGCCGCTGAGCACCAGGCCGGTGACGGGGGTTTCGCTCACACCCAGGCCTCCAGCGCCCGGTCAGGGCGGGACGGTACGTGCAGTGGGCTGCAGCGTGCCATCAGTCGGCCTCGTACACCACTTCGGCCTGGGCCCCTTGCGCCAACTGGCGCCAGCGGCTCAAGGCCTCATCGCAGGGCCAGAAGCGGCCCTCTTCACCCAGGTCAATCTCGGCCACGGCCGATGGGCGCTGCAGGCGCAGGCGCACGCCCAAGCCCTGGACCAGCTCACCCTGCTCGGTGTCCAGCCGCCGCGCGGGCCAGGTGCGGATGAGCTCGGCCACCGAGGGTTGGCCACCGTTCAAGGACACGGCCAGATGGCGGCCGAAGCGCGCACGCGCCGCGGGCAGGTCCCACAGCTGCTGCACCGTGAAGCGCAAGCCGCCGCTGAATCGGTCCAACTGCACGCGACCCTGGGCAATCAGCAGCGCGTCCTCGGCCAGCAGATCGCGCTTCTCGTCCAGCAAGTCCTCGTTGACCACGCTCTCGATGGCTTCGGTGCCATCGTCGAGCTTGAAGATCGCCGCCCGGCCGCGCTGGCCGTTGACCACACGCAACTCGCCCACGATACCCGCCAGCAACTGCGGCTCGCGAGAGTCGGCCAGGTCCGCGATCTGACGGCGGGCAAAGCGCCGCACCTCCTGCGCCGCCTCGTCGAACAGATGGCCGGAGAGATAGAAGCCCAGGGCCGCCTTCTCCAGCATCAGCTTCTCGCGCAGCGTCTGCGGCTCGGCGTGGGCCAGCGCAGGCTCCTGCGTGGAAGAGCCATGCGCGTCGGGCTCGTCGCCAAAGTCGAACAGGCCGCCTTGCAGGGCATGGGCTTCCTGCGTCTCGGCCCAGTCGAAGGCCAGGCTCACGCTGGCCAGCGCCGCCGCGCGATCCGGGTGCAGCGCATCAAAGGCACCCGCCTTGATGAGCGCCTCGACGGCACGCTTGTTCACCTTCTGCCGGTCCACCCGGGCGCAGAAGTCGAACAGGCTGCGAAACGGCCCGCCGCCCTGCCCGGCCGCGCCCTCACGCGCCGCCACGATGGCCTCGATGGCGCCCGAGCCCGTGCCCTTGACGGCACCCAGGCCGTAGCGCACCAGACGGTCGTTCACGGGTTCGAAGCGCCACACGCCGCGATTAATGTCGGGCGACTCGAAGGCGATGCCGAAGCCCTTGGCATCGTTGAGCAACACCTTCAGCTTGTCGGTGTCGTCCATTTCCACCGTCATGTTGGCGGCGTAGAACTCGGCCGTGCAATGCACCTTGATCCAGGCCGTGTGGTAAGCCAGGAGGGAGTAGGCGGCAGCATGGCTCTTGTTGAAGCCGTAGCCCGCGAACTTCTCCATCAGGTCGAACACTTCGTCGGCCTTGGCCGCGCCGATGCTCTGCGCGCCCGCGCCTTCGCGGAAGATGGTGCGCTGCTGGGCCATCTCCTCGGGCTTCTTCTTGCCCATGGCGCGACGCAGCAGGTCGGCACCGCCCAGCGAGTAGCCCCCCATCACCTGTGCGGCCTGCATCACCTGTTCCTGGTAGACGAAGATCCCGTAGGTCTCGGACAGCACGGGCTCCAGCAACGGGTGGGGGTAGACGATGTCCTCGCGCCCGTGCTTGCGTGCGCAGAAGCTCGGGATGTTTTCCATGGGCCCGGGGCGGAACATCGCGTTCAGGGCGATCAGGTCCTCCAGGCGGCTGGGCTTGGCGTCACGCAACATGCGCTGCATGCCGCCGGATTCGAACTGGAACACGGCCTCGGTACGGCCTTCGGAAAACAGCCGGTAGACCTTGGCATCGTCCAGCGGCAAGGCCTCGTAGCTGAAATCGGCGCGGTCGGGGCGCCGGGCCCGGATGAAGTCCTTGGCCAATTCGAGGATGGTCAGCGTGGCCAGGCCCAGGAAATCGAACTTCACCAGACCGATGGCCTCGACATCGTCCTTGTCGTACTGGCTGACGGCGGAGTCGCTGCCCGGCTGCTGGTACAGCGGGCAGAAGTCGGTGATCTTGCCGGGGGCGATCAGCACCCCGCCGGCATGCATGCCCACGTTGCGCACCAGGCCCTCCACCCGGGCCGCCAGGGCCAGCAACTCGGCCACTTCTTCCTCGGCCGCCTCGCGCTGCTCAAGCTCCAGCGCCTCCTTGCGGGCGTAGATCACGCCGGCATCGGGCTGCTCGGGCACCTTGGCCAGCGTCACGGTCTTGCCCGGCGGCGCGGGGATCAGCTTGGCAATCGAGTCCACATGGCCATAGCCCATGCCCAACACGCGGCCCACGTCCCGCAAGGCCGCCTTGGCCGCCATGGTGCCGAAGGTGGCAATCTGGCTGACCGCGTCGCGCCCGTACTTCTGCTTGACGTAGTCGATAACGCGTTCCCGGTTGCCTTGGCAAAAGTCGATGTCGAAGTCCGGCATCGAGATGCGATCCGGGTTCAGGAAGCGCTCGAACAACAGCTTGTAGCGCAGCGGGTCCAGGTCGGTGATGCCGAGTGAATACGCCACCAGCGAGCCCGCACCTGAGCCCCGCCCCGGGCCCACGGGGCAGCCGTTTGCGCGGGCCCAGCCGATGAAGTCGCCGACGATCAGGAAGTAGCCCGGGAACCCCATCTTGATGATCACGCCGATCTCGAACTCCAGGCGCTGCTCGTACTCGGCACGGAGGGCTTCCCGCTCCGCGGGATCGGGAAAGAGTTGCCCCAACCGCCACTCCAGCCCCTGCACCGACAGATCGCGGAAGTGGTCCTCAATGGGCGTGGGCGTGCCGTCAGCGCGAAGCGGCGTCGGGAAGTCCGGAAGGCGGGGCTTGCCCAGGGTCAGGCGCAGGTTGCAACGCCGGGCGATGTGCAGCGTGTTCTCCAGCGCCGAGGGCAGGTCGGCAAACAGCGACTGCATGTCGGCCGCGGGGCGGAACCACTGCTCACGAACGAAACGCTTGACGCGCCGCGGATTGGCCAGGGTCTCGCCTTCGGCGATGCACACGCGGGCCTCGTGGGCGTCGAAGTCCTCGGGCTCCAGAAACTGCACAGGGTGCGTGGCCACCACTGGCAGCCCCAGTTCGGCGGCCAGGGGCACGCTGGCCTGCACCAGGGCCTCCTGCCCGGGCAGGCCGGCGCGCTGCAGTTCGATGTAGAAGCGCCCGGGGAAACAGGCCGCCAAGCGCTGGGCGAGAGCCTGGGCTCGCGGCGCGTCGCCCGCCAGCAGGGCCTGGCCCAAGGCGCCGTGCTCCGCTCCGGACAAGGCCAGCAAGCCCGCCGACGAGGCCTCCAGCCACTCCCACTTCACCCAGGCCTGCGCCTTCTGGGTGTTGGTGGTCCAGGCCCGGGCCAGCAACTCGCTGAGGTTCAGGTAGCCCTGGGAATCCTGCACCAGCACCAGCAAGCGCGTGGCCTGGCGCTCGGTGCCCTCGGGCTGCATCCAAAGGTCCGCACCGATCAAGGGCTTGACGCCCTTGTCCCTGCAGGCCTTGTACAGCTTCACGGCGCCGAACAGGTTGGCCAGGTCCGTGATGGCCAGCGCGGGTTGGCCATCGCGTCTTGCTGCCGCCACGGCGTCATCGATGCGCAAGGTGCCATCGACCACGGAGAACTCGGTGTGCGTACGCAGGTGGACGAAGCTCATCGGGCCATTGTAGGAAGCGAGCTGCGGCCGGGCCGCCGCCTAGAATTCCGGCCGTCATGGACCCGATCCTCAATGTCAGCGCCTATCGCTTCGTGCCCGTGCAGGACACCGCCGCGCTGCAGGGCAGCATCCTGGAGCGCGCCCAAGCTGCCGGGCTGCGGGGCACCGTCCTGATCGCCGAGGAAGGCTTGAACCTGGCCCTGGCCGGGCCGGCCCAAGGCCTGCGGGACTTCTTGCGCTGGCTGCAGGCCGATGCACGTTTTGCGGACCTCCCCATCAAGGAAAGCTTCAGCTCGCAGATGCCCTTTCGCAAGCTGCTGGTCAAGGTCAAGCGCGAGATCATCCGGATGAACCGTCCGGCAGTGCGTCCCGCCGCCGGCCGCGCCCCAGCAGTCCCGGCCCGCACCCTGGTGCGCTGGCTGGCCCAGGGGTACTGCGACGAAGGGCGCCCCGTGCTAATGCTGGACACCCGCAACGCCTTCGAGGTGGACGCCGGCGCCTTCGAAGGGGCCGTCGATTGGCGGCTGGGCAAGTTCAGCGACTTTCCGTTGGAACTTGAAGCCCGTCTGGACGAACTGCGGAACAAGACCGTGGTGAGTTACTGCACCGGCGGCATCCGCTGCGAGAAGGCCGCGCTGGTGATGCGCGACGCCGGCCTGGTGCACGTGCACCAACTCGAGGGCGGCATCCTGCGCTACTTTGAGGATACGGGCAGCGCGCCAGGATGGCAGGGGGACTGCGTGGTCTTCGACGACCGCACGGCGCTGCGCCCGGACCTGAGCCCGGTTCGCAACCTCAAGCCCTTGCCTGCGCTGCACGAGGCGGCCCCTTGAGCGCCTGGCTGCTCAGGCTGGCCGGCGTGCTGCTGATGGCCACCGCGCTGGGCGTGGCCTTGTCGCGCGCCCCGGACCGCCCTGTGGAAACCCTGGTGGCCCGCTGGGCCCCCCCGCCCAGCGACTTCGTCGACGTCAAGGGCATGGTGGTGCACGTGCGCGACGAGGGCCCGCGCCAGGACCCGCTGCCGGTGGTGCTGGTGCACGGCACCGGCGCCAGCCTGCACACCTGGGAAGGCTGGGTGCAGGTGCTGAAGACGCAGCGGCGCGTCATCACCTTCGACCTGCCCGCCTTCGGCATGACCGGGCCCTTCGCCGGCCAGTACCCGTCGGGCGACTACCGGGGGGACACCTACGCTCGCTTCGTGCTGGACCTGATGGACACGCTGAAGGTGCAGCGCTTCGTGATCGGGGGCAACTCCCTGGGCGGCGAAGTCGCCTGGCGCACAGCCGTGGCCGCACCTGAACGGGTGGAGCGCCTGGTGCTGGTGGACGCCGCCGGGCCGGCCTTCACACCCCAATCGGTGCCCATCGGCTTCGTGATCGCGCGGCTGCCGGTGGTCAACCGGCTCAGCGAACACCTCCTGCCGCGATCGCTCATCCGCTCCAGCCTGACCAACGTCTACGGCGATCCTTCGCGCGTGACCTCGGCCCTGGTGGACCGCTACTTCGAGCTCACCCTGCGTGAGGGCAACCGGCGTGCCCTGGGCCAGCGGCTGGCCACCTGGGTGCCGGGTGAGGGCCAGGAGAAGATCGCCACGCTGCGCCTGCCCACGCTCATCCTCTGGGGCGGACAAGACCGGCTCATCCCACCCGAGGTCGCCCAGGTTTTCAAGAGGGACATTGCCGGCAGCGAGCTGGTGATGTTCGATGATCTGGGCCACGTGCCGCACGAAGAACAGCCCCAGCGCACCGTCCAGCCCGTGCTGGCCTTTCTGGCCCAACCCGCACCAGCCGCGCCATGAGCGACATGCGCGCCGGCCCCAACCCCTGACATGCCCCCGATGACCTCACCTGAACCTGCGTCCACCCCTGCGCCAGAGCCCATGGCTGCTGCAGCGGCCCCTCCCGATTCCGCCGCCTCGCCACCGCCGGCGGCACCCGTGCGCGCGGGGCGCAAGCTGTGGATGGTCACCTTGGGGGCGACGCTGGCGATGGCCTTGTCCGGCTACCTGTTGACCGGGCGGCCCGACTCCATCGACGGATCTCCTTCCATGGCCGCCGCCCCTCACAGTGCCGGGGAAGGGCAGCCGCAGCCCTCACCCGAGCAGATCGCCGAGATGGTGCAGCGGCTGGCCGATCGCCTGAAGGACCGCCCTGAGGACGCCGAGGGTTGGACCATGCTGTCGCGCTCCTACCTGGTGCTGGGGCGGCTGGAGGAGGCCGCCCAGGCCAGCGAGCGCGTGCTCAAGCTCACGCCCAACGATGCGCAGGCCCTGGCGGACCACGCCGACGTGCTGGCCATGCGGGCCGGGCGGGTGCTGGACGGTGAGCCGATGAAACTGATCGAGCGGGCGCTGAAACTGGACCCTGACAACCTCAAGGCCCTGGCCCTGGCGGGCGCAGCCGCCTTCGACCGTGGCGACGGCAACGAGGCCGCCCGGCTGTGGGACCGCGTGGCCCTGCTCGGCCCACCCGGCAGCCCGGTGGTGCAGCAGGCCCGCGAGGGCGCGGCCGAAGCACGCAAGATGGCCGCGGAACGCGCTGGGGCGACGGGGCGCGCCGGGCCGACGGGGGGCACCGCAGCGCCCGCTCCAGGTCAGGCCCAGGCGCCAGCGGCGGCCCCCGCCCAGGCGCCGGGTGCCACCCAGAAGGCCCCAGTGGCAGGGCCCACCGTGCGCGGCACCGTCACCCTGTCAGCGGCGCTGAAGGCGCAGGTGAGGCCGGAAGACACGGTGTTCATCTTCGCCCGCAATGCCGAGAGTGGCCCGGGGGCCAGCCGCATGCCGCTGGCCATCGTGCGCAAGCAGGTCAAGGACCTTCCGGCCTCCTTCACACTGGACGACAGCCTGGCCATGGGACCCGGCATGGGCCTGTCTTCGGCCCAGCAGGTGGTGGTGGGAGCGCGCATCAGCCGCAGTGGCCAGGCCATGCCGCAGCCGGGCGACCTGGAAGGCCTGTCCGCGCCCGTGGCCGTGGGCAGCCAGGGCGTGGTGGTGGAGATCTCGCGGGCCTTGCCCTAAGAGCCCGGGAGGGTCGCCGGGTCGAGATTCGCCCCGCAGACGATCACGCAGACCTTCTCTGAGGGGGCAGCCTGCACGATGCCCTCCCACAAGGCCGCCAGCGGCAGGGCGGCCGCCGGCTCCACCGCCAGGCGCCACTGCGCCCACATGCGCTGCTGCGCCCGAGAGATCGCTTCTTCGCTGATCAGGTGCACGCCGGCGATGTGGCGCTGGCTCACGGCCCAGGCGATATCGCCGATGCGCCGGGCTCCCAGAGAGTCCGCCGCCACACCGGACACCGCCACGTCCACCGGCTTGCCGGCCGCGCGCGCGGCGTGCAGCGTGGGGGCGTTCACCGGTTCCAGGGCGTCCACGTGGCTGCGGCTACTGAACCAGGCCGCCAACCCGGCCACCAGGCCGCCACCGCCCACGCTGACCAGCACCCGGTCGGGCAGGCCCGCCTCTTCCTCGATCTCCAGGCCCAGCGTGCCGGCGCCCACCACCACCTCGGGCTGGTCGTAGGCGTGCATCAGCAAGGCCCCGGTCTGCGCCTGGCGTCGCAGGCAAGCCTCCAGCGCCTGCGGATACAGCGCGCCTGCGACCGTCACCCGGGCCCCCAGCGCCGCGAGCCTGGCGCGCTTGGCCTGCGGCGACACCTCGGGCAGGAACACTTCGCACGGCACCCCCATGGCCTGCGCCGCGGTGGCCACCGCGATGCCGGCATTGCCGCCCGAGGCGATGACCACACCTGCGGCGGGCAGCGGCAGGCTGCGCATGCGGTTGAACATGCCCCGCGCCTTGAAGCTGCCGCTGACCTGCAGTTGCTCCAGCTTCAGCCAGACCTCGGCCACGTCCAGGCCGAATTGCCGTCCGGGCACACGCCACAGTGGCGTGCGGCGTACGTCCTGGGCGATGCGGCGGGCCGCCGATTCAATGGCAGCGCGGTCGACCATGGCCAGGGTGTCATCAGTGATGTTGTTCATCAGCCTATGCTATCGAACTGCTGGGGCAGACCCCTGCCGGTCTTGGTCACCCGCACGCCCCGTCAACCCCCGAACACGAGCCCGACCACACAAGGCCCACACGCATGACCTCAACCCAACCCTCCACCGCTGCCCTGGAATGGGCGCAGCGCCTCATCCGCTTCAACACCGTCAGCCACGAGTCCAACCTGCCGCTGATCGAGTGCATTGCAGACCACCTGCGCACCCTGGGCGTGCAGCCGCGGCTCACCTGGGACGATGACCGCCGCAAGGCGAACCTGTTTGCGACGCTGGGCGCGGGCAAGCCCGGCGGCGTCATCCTCTCGGGCCACACCGACACCGTGCCCTGGGACGGCCAGGCCTGGACCACCGACCCCCTGGGGGCCGAGTTGCGTGACGGGCGGCTGTACGGCCGCGGCAGCGCGGACATGAAGGGCTACATCGGCATTGCGGTGTCGCAGGCCCGGGCCATGCTCGAAGCCGACCTGCCCTTTGCCGTGCACTTCGCCTTCAGCTACGACGAGGAAGTGGGCGGCTTCGGCGCCCGAAACATGATTGCCGATCTGGCCGAGGCGGGCCTCGCGCCCAGCCACTGCATCGTGGGTGAACCCACCGACATGGTGCCTGCCATCGCCCACAAAGGCGTGCAGCGCTGGCGCTGCTGCGTGCGCGGCAAGGCCGCGCACTCTTCATTGACACCGCAAGCCGTGAACGCGGTGGAGGCTGCCGCGCGCCTGGTGACCCACATCGCCGACATGGGCGACCGGTGGCGCGACGAGGGGCCCTACTACCCCGGCTTCGACGTGGCCTACAGCACGGCCGCGTCCTGCGTCATGCAAGGCGGCATCGCCGACAACGTGGTGCCCGAGGAGTGCCGCGTGCACTACGAGTTCCGCAACCTGCCGGGCACCGACGAAGTGGCCATGCAACAGGCGGTGCTGGCTCGCGCAGCGGAACTGGAGCCGGCGATGAAGGCCGTGGACCCGGCGGCGGGTTTCAGCTTCGAGTCCTTCGCCACCATGCCGGCCTTCCTGGCGCCCGAGGGCGATCCGGCCGTGGCGCTGGCGCAGCGCCTGGCACGCAAGCAGCAGACCACGCTCGTGGCCTTCGGCACCGAGGCCGGGCTGTTCCAGCGCGCAGGCATCCCCACGGTGATCTGCGGACCGGGCTCCATCGGCCAGGCCCACCAGGCCGACGAGTACGTGAGCCTCGCTCAGCTTGCCGAGTGCGAGGCTTTCATCGCGCGGCTGCGGGAGGCGTGAGCGCGGTGCCGGCCGAACGCCACGCTCAGGCGGGGCGCGCGGCCGTGCGGAACGCGCGTGCTGGCGGGCGGCCTGGGGGCCTCAGGGCTTCAGATCGAAGACCATCACCTCGGCGTCGCTTCCCATGTTCAGCTGAAGCTGCGCTTCACCCGCCATCATCACCGCGTCGCCGCCTGAAAGGGCGAGGCCATTGACGGTAAGTGAGCCGCGCACCAGGTGCACATAGGTCACGCGGGCCGGGTCCAGCGCCAGCGACGCAGACTCGGCACCGTCGAACAGCCCAGCCCGCAGGCGGGCGTCAGCATGGATCGTCACCGAGCCTTCGGCTCCGTCCGGCGAGGCGATCAGCGCCAACCGTCCCCGCTTGGCCTCGGGCGCAAAGTGCTTCTGCTCGTAGCCCGGCGCGATGCCGGCTTCGTCCGGCAGGATCCAGATCTGCAGGAAGTGCGTCTGTCCGGCGGCCGAGTGGTTGAACTCGCTGTGCCGCACACCCGTGCCCGCACTCATGCGTTGCACATCGCCAGGCAGGATCACTCCTGCGTGGGCACCGCCAGGCGTGCCGTTGCCCATGCTGTCCTGGTGCGCCAGTGCGCCATCCAGCACATAGCTCACGATCTCCATGTCGCGGTGGCCGTGGGTGCCGAAGCCGGTGCCCGGGGCGATGCGGTCCTCGTTGATCACGCGCAGATTGCCCACGCCCATGTGGGCCGGGTCGAAGTAGCCGGCAAAGGAGAAGCTGTGGAAGCTCTGGAGCCAGCCGTGGTCGGCATAGCCCCGCTCGGCGGATCGGCGCACGGTGATCATGGGAACTCGCTGTTGTGGTGGAAGGTGAAGCGGACCGGATGGTGCCGCAAGAAGCGCCCTGCACCGCCAGCGGAACCTGATGACCGCCTTCAAGTCGATTGAAGGCCGTTGAGCTGCCGTGCAGGTGCCGTGCAGGTGCCGTTCAGGTGCCGTTCAGGTGCCGTTCAGGTGCCGTTCAGGTGCCGTTCAGGTGCCGTTCAGGTGCCGTGCAGGTGACGCCCTCGCCTTTCCCGAGCTCGTTCTGGCGGGCTTGTTCACAATCCCCCCATGCCCGACCGCCGACACGTGCTCACCCCCGACGCCCTCGCGATGATGGACGCCATCGCCCGCACCGGCAGCTTTGCCGCGGCCGCGCGCGAGTTGGGCAAGGTGCCCTCGGCCTTGACCTACAACGTGCGCCAGTTGGAAGAAGCGCTGGACGTGCTGCTGTTCGACCGCAGTTCGCGCCAGGCCCAGCCGACGGCTGCGGGGCTGGAACTGCTGCACGAGGGCCGGCGCCTGCTGCAGGAGCTCGAGGCGGTGGCCAACCGCGTCAAGCGCGTGGCCAGCGGTTGGGAGGCCACGCTGTCCATCAGCGTGGAGGACATCCTGTCCACGGCCACCGTATTCGACCTGGTGGAAGCCTTCTGCAGCCTACGCCCCGAGCCAGGCGCGACCCAGGGCCTGGCCACCCGGCTGCGACTGCGCAGCGACGTGCTCGCGGGCACCTGGGAGGCGCTGATCTCGGGCCAGGTGGACCTGGCCATTGGCGTGGCAGCAGAACACCCTAATCCCGGCGGCGTGGAAGTGCGGCCGCTGGGGGAGGTGCCCTTCGTGTTCTGCGTGGCACCCCATCACCCACTGGCGGAGAGAGGTCGTACCCTGTCGTCACTGCCCGCCCCCCCGCTGGAACATGACCAGTTGATCGCCCACCGGGCCGTGGCGGTGGCCGACACCGCGCAGAAGCTCCAGCCCCTGACCCGCAACCTCTTGCCCGGACAAGACGTGCTCACCGTGCCCACCATGCGCGCCAAACTGGAAGCGCTGCTGCGCGGCTTGGGCTGCGGCTATCTGCCGGAGCCGCTGGCCCGGCCTTGGCTGGCGGCCGGAAAGCTGGTGCGGCTGCAGACCGTCTCGGGCGAACCGGTGGCGAAGCTGCACTACGCCTGGCGCGCCGAGCGTGGCCCCGGATCGCTGGGCCGAGCCCTGCAATGGTGGTTGACCCAGTTGGAGAGCCCGCACACGCGCCAGGCCCTGATCGAGCGGCATCTGGTGGACGGGACGAACGCAGCGCCGTGACGGTGATCGGCCGCTTTGCCCCGTCGCCCACCGGAGCGCTGCACGCCGGTTCTGCCGTGGCCGCTCTGGCCAGTTGGCTGGACGCACGGGCCCGCAGCGGCCGCTGGCTGGTGCGCATCGAAGATGTGGACACGCCGCGCTGCTCGGCCCAGGCCGAGGCGCAGATCCTTCGCCAGCTGGCCGAGCTGCAGTTGCACCCTGACGCGCCGCCAGTGCGGCAATCAGACCGCACAGCACGGTACGGTTCAGCACTCCAGCACCTGGTGACAGCGGGCCAGGCCTACCCCTGCGCGTGCACGCGCAAGGAGATCGAAGGCGCCCTGCAAGCGGCCGGTGTGCTGCACGAGCGCCACGGCGAGCGCGTGTACCCCGGCACCTGCCGCGCCGGGCTGCAGGGGCGGCCCGCGCGGGCCTGGCGCTTCCACACCGAGGCGCGGGGTTCGCCCGTGATCGAGTGGCATGACCGTCGCCTGGGCGCACAACAACAGGACGTGGCCCAGGAAGTGGGCGACTTTGTGCTCCAGCGCGCCGACGGCCTGTGGGCCTACCAGCTGGCGGTGGTGGTGGACGACGCGGAGCAAGGCATCACCGACGTGGTGCGCGGGGAAGACTTGGCC
>Ga0315907_10001088_pt1 | contig 37309 bp, 46 predicted proteins | sample LakEriMetagenome_3_FD_203525 | JGI IMG/M metagenome (GOLD analysis project Ga0315907, IMG submission 203525) | Freshwater fungal communities from buoy surface, Lake Erie, Ohio, United States - Buoy 12 MA123 | ecosystem: Environmental > Aquatic > Freshwater > Lake > Lake biofilm | place: USA...
TTTATATTTGGTAGCTTCGACCCATCAACCCGACAATGGGGAGTCGGAGCTATGGTGCCTATACGAAGGTCAAGAGATGCTTTTTCACCTCCTGCCAATAGGTAGAATTGGTGTAATCACTTATTATCTTCTTATCAACCTCATCCAAAGCTTTCATACGGCTCATATTGGATAGCTTGCTGTAGGTCTCAAACCAGTGCAGGAAGAATATCTCTTGGGCTTTTTGCTTTGGGTCGGTCATCCTATTCTCAATATTTGTTTGCGGTTCTTGCCTCTAGCTGCATAGCTCACATGAACCCAAGCAGGATTCAAATCATCGCCATACTCCCAGATCAATTGGTCAAAGTCCACGTTTAGCTTTAGCCAATCAAATATCATTTTGTTGGTGATACCATTATGATACATGTCCGCATCAATATCAATGGCCTGACCTTTACAATGCTGGCTATTCTTGCTGCCTTTAATAGCTTTATTCAGTTCTGGGCTTCGGTAAAACGAACTAATGCCAATGGGTTTGCGCCACCACCTTCTCAATGGGTCGAAACAGTTCAACCCAACCAGCCTCATGGCTTCGATTTCTTTAGGACCTGGAGTGTTTGAAAGTCCCAACCGTATCGCCGTTTGGCTCTTGGTCGCTTCCTCCAGTGTTATGTACTTGCTGATTTGCATCTACTGAAATGAATTCTAATTGAATATTAGGAGCCATCTGGTCTAAACGGTTACGCAACTTGCGAGCATAACCGATAAGCTTCATCTTATCCGAAAAATTAATATCAGGGTCTATATCCACCAACCTCAGAACATTGCGCCGATGATCACAGAGCATATTATGAATTTCAAGATCATTCATATAAGTTCCTTTAAATTGATTTCATAATCCTTCATCATGGTCTTGATCTGCAGAAGGGTATCCTCAACCCCATCGATATAGGTTTGGGAATCCTTGTCAGTTACCACATTCTTGAAAACAAATCCACTCTGAATGTTATCCAGCAGGATAGCCATTTCAAAACTTTTGCTGTACCGCATGAATTCCTTCTTATGCTCAGGATTGGCAAGGTTAAACTCTAATTTTACCGTTATCATGGGCTAAATTTAACCACTTCCAGGTCTGTTCCAACCCCTCATAAATATTTATTTTGCTCACCCATCCTAGCTGGTTGATACGGCGCACATCCAATAGCTTGTGCAGGACTCCCTCCGACATGCTCCTGTCAAAACTGATGGAACCTTTAAAACCACTCACCTCGCAGATGGCATCCACCAACTCTTCGATGGTCATATCCCTGCCAGTGCCTACATTGATATGCAAATCATCGGAATATTCGCACATCAGAAAATGCATCGCCTCGGCCAAGTCATCAACGTGCATGAACTCCCTGCGCGCCTTGCCGCTTCCCCAAACATCGATATGCTCCATCGTTTGAGCCTTACGCATCAGGCTTGGAATGACATGGCCCGACTCGATATTGAAGTTGTCATTCGGTCCGTACAAGTTACAAGGCATAACGCTTATAAAGTCACAGCCGTACTGTCTCCGATAGCTCTCCACCATTTTGATGCCAGCAATCTTAGCCACAGCATAAGGCTCATTGGTTTGCTCCAAATAGCCACCCAACAAGTATTCCTCACGAATAGGCTGCGGACAATGCTTCGGATAGATGCAACTTGAACCCAAAAACAGAAGCTTCTTGACATCAAACCGATAAGCCATATCGATCAGATTCGTTTGAATCATCAGGTTCTCATAGATGAAATCAGCCCGATGCTGGTTGTTTGCCTTGATGCCTCCAACCTTGGCAGCACAGATGAACACATATTCGGGTTGTGCATACTTGAACCAATCGTAAACCTGCTTCTGGTCGGTCAGGTCAATCCGATTGGTAGGAGTCATAATCTTCGTGTAACCCTTGCTTGTCAGATGGTCCAACAATGCCGAGCCAACCATACCGGTATGGCCAGCGATGTATATCTTGGAACTTTTACGCACTAATCATATCGGTTATGAGTGAATCGATGTCATGCTTCGGCTCCCATCCAAGAACCTTCTTTGCCTTGGTCGCATCGCCTTGAAGGAATTCGACCTCATTGGGTCTGAAGTAACGCTCATCAACGCGAACCAATATCCTGCCTTCGGAATCCATGCCGACCTCGTTCAGTCCAAGTCCTTGCCATTTCAATTCGATGCCAAGCTTCGCAAATACCTTGGCGCAGAAGTCACGAACCGAGCAGGTCTGACCAGTGGCCAAAACCCAATCTTCAGGCTCAGGATATTGCATCATCAGCCACATACCCTTGACATAATCCTTGGCATGACCCCAATCGCGAATGGCATGTAGATTGCCAAGCTTCAGGATATTCTGCTTGCCATAATAAATGTTCTTGGCAGCATCCACAATCTTGCGCGTAACAAAAGTCTCACCGCGGAGAGGGCTTTCATGGTTGAACAGGATACCGTTCACACAAAACATCGCATAAGCCGTTCGATAGGTCTGCATCAGATGGTGAGCCATGACCTTGGCGCAGGCATAGGGTGAGCAAGGCTGAAAAGCAGTCTTGATGCTCTGCGGTGCTGGTGCATTGCCGTACATCTCGCTGGTGCCTGCCTGGTAAATCTTGCAATCCAAGCCAAGCAGACGGACCGCCTCAAGAATGCCGAGAATCGCGGTGCCATCTACATTGACCGTATAAATAGGGGTCTCAAAGCTGACCGCCACATGGCTCTGCGCTGCTAGGTTATAAATCTCATCAGGTCGGATGCGGTTAATCAAAGCCATCATATTGGCCGCATCGGTCACATCGCCATAATGCAAGGTGAAATCAGGATGCTCATAGAACCTATCGACTCTTTGAGTATTAAGGCTGCTCGACCTGCGCTTGATGCCGTGAACCTTGTAGCTTTTGGACAGCAGCAGCTCAGTCAGATACGCTCCATCCTGACCAGTGATGCCTGTGATTAAGGCTACTTTCCCACCTTGAACCATGATTCCTTCCAATTCATGTGAACGCCTACAGCTGTCAAGAACCCGGCAAAGGTGCCTACGCGCCACCAATTACGGCTGCGCTTCATTTTATCCAGGTTCTTTTGACCTTGGATGGTCAAATCAAGGTTATTCGATATCAAGCTATCGTTGTAAGACCGCAAGTCTTTCAACTGCTCAGACATTACCTGCTTGGCACTTTGAACCTTGGCAAGGTCGACATAGATAATAGCCAGCTCGGCTTTGGCTTTTTTCAGCTCAATTCGTTCCAAATCGCACTTTTCCAAGTCAGCCACCATCAACTCGAAAAGATATTGTGGCGTGTAGATCAGACTATCACTCGAATTCGTAACGCTTTGCGAGTAGCTCAATGAACCGCTCAGAAGCAGTCCCATTAACAGAAGGTTTCCTTTTGACATATTTAATGATTGTTTCAGGGGTTTGATTTTTTATTTCATTATTGGCAATAATAAGCTGGGCATTCTCATCCAGCAGCGTATCGATTTGGGCATTAAGGCTATTAAACCTTTCTTGCAATTCAACGCATTCGCCTCGCTTGGCCGAGAGTTCTTCAATCATTGATTCGGTTCTATCTTCCGCGACCTTAAGCCGTGTTCCCAGGAAGATGATACCGAGCAGCAGTACGCCGCAGGCTACTTTGTAGATCATGGGTTTGGTTTTATAGGGTTAAAATATTGCATTCGCTTTGCGCCATTCTTTGATGATATTCCTTAACTTCCTTACCGCTTCTGGGTCGAAGTTGTCATATTCGACATTATGATTAAAGGTCTCTTCATCTATACCGGTGGCAAGTAACATCAGTTTTTTATTCATTCCCAGCTCCAAGGAGTCCAGGATCAGGTCGGGTAGTTTAGTGTCAGTCATTGATAAGCTTAATGAGTATCTTTTTCTCTATTTGAAGGGCGAAAGATAATCTATCTAGCTCATCCATCGACAATAATGATGGAGCTTTTAAGGCCATGTAAAACTTATTGCGCGGAATATTAGTCCGCTTTATTATGTACTCATTCTTGAGGCCTGTACTTTTTATTAATTCTCTCAGTTTTGACATGGGCGCAAATGTATATAATTGTACTATTCAAAAACAAGAAGTAAAAATAAATAGGCTGATAATCAATAAAATAAATAAATCTAGGGTATTTTTGTTATATCAGTACAATTTTGTACTAATTTAGCGGCATCAAACTAAACCAAAACACCATGAAACCACTATTCGCATTCCTATCGACATTCCTAGCAATGGCCGCAGTAGACCAAGATCATTTCCTGACAGCACTTATCTTTATAGGTATAAGTGTTTATCTGTTCACTAAATCCCTACCCAAATGAGCATTGAGGAATTCAACTCCAGAATCATTCAAAAACTACCAATCAAAACCGAACAAAATGACACCATCGCATCCAACGTCAATTGGTCACTCATCGAGCGACTCCGAGCTTACTGGCTCATCCACGGCCCAAACACCAACGAGCAGTGCCGAGAGCATCTCAAACGTATCCGAATCCAATCCAGCATCTACCCATGAGGTCGGAAGCATCCAACCGCTATTGGACAGATTGAGAGAAATCAGGCATAACTATAACATTGATATGCCTCTTGAAGCTTCACTTAAGCTTATTGACCTTGTAGCCGATTCATACAAGAAAGGCGGTAAGGACCAGTACGAAATCTTCAAGAGATGGATGTAAAACTCAACACCTGCTACTTCAACCGATTCACAGGCGAAATAGTATTAACAAGTTCAATAGTCGGCGAGTGGGTTTACTACACCAAAAAGGGCCGCACTTTCTCAAAACCAATTACAGTATTCAACCAAACCTATAAACCATGTCAAACGAAAAACTAACGCACTGGAAGCAGCTAAAAAATCCCGATTATATCGGTGCATATGCGCTCCAACCCGGTGAGGAAATGATCCTTACCATCAAATCATCAGGAGTAGAACAAGTAGCCAACACCGATGGCAAGAAACAGGACTGCCTGGTCATCCATTTCATGGAAGCGGTCAAGCCGATGATCCTGAACAGCACCAACGCCAAGGTTATCTCCAAGGTTCACCAAACCCCATACATGGAGCAATGGGTGGGCAAGCAGATTCAAATCTATGCCAGGCGAATCCGTGCCTTTGGGGAAGATGTCGATGCCTTGCGGATCCGTGACTTCGCACCCAAAACCAAGACCATCGACCCGACCAACGCCATTGCAGCCATCAAGGCCTGCACTAGCTTGGACCAGCTCAAGAAGCTTTACACATCCCTTACCAAGGATGAGCAAGGTCACCCCGATGTCATCAAGGCAAAGGATAGCAAGAAGGGAGGTCTGGCATGATACACCACCTCCAAATCGAAATCGATAATGGCAGCCGCCTTCTAGATGCCTTGGTTGACATCAGCTACAAATGGTACGGTGAATCCGAGTTCGCATCTGGTCATTCGGACTATGGTTGGACTTGCCTATCGCTAACCGAAGTTACCGAAGATGGCACCTTGATAAAGCACAATATTTCAGATTACGAATCCCACATCGAAGAAATCGTTTCACAGCTATGATCATACACAACTGCACCCAAGGTAGCCACGAATGGCACCAACTAAGACTTGGAAAGATAACCGGGTCAAGACTTAAGAAAATGATGGCTAAGGACAACCTAGCCCTAATCGATGAACTTATCGCCGAGGAACAAGTCGGCATACCCGATGATGATGAATTCATGTCTGATGAAATGCAACGCGGTATCGACATGGAACCGCTGGCTATCCAGGAGTATTCCAACATTACCGGTCATGAGGTAGAACATCCCTGCTTGATTCAATCAGAAGATTGGGACATACTATGCCAGTCGCCCGATGGCTATGTCGGAACGGAAGGAGCTGTCGAAATCAAATGCCCCAAGACTAAGACCCACATCAAATACATTCGAATGGGCAAGATTCCAAACGAATACAAGGAGCAGGTATGGTCTTACTTTTTGGTCAATCCTGATCTTAAATGGCTGGATTTCGTGAGCTACGACCCAAGGCTTGCGGTGAAACCGATATGGATTCTCCGCATAAACCGTGAGGATATTGCCGAGGAACTCGATGCGGCCAAAGTCGAACTCATCAAATTCATTATTAAACTTGAAAAGTATAAATCCGAAATCTTCTTCTAATATGACAACATACGAAACATTCTTAAATAATAAGCAAAAATCCATAGTTTTAAGTGGATTTGATATACATGAATCTGAATTAAATGATTCAATGTTCGACTTTCAAAAGTTTATAGTAAGAAGAGCATTAAAGGCTGGTAAATATGCAATATTTGCCGATTGTGGTTTAGGTAAAACATTAATGCAACTTGAATGGGCAAACAAAGTAAATAAGCACACAAATAAACCAGTGCTTATACTTGCTCCGCTTGCCGTTGCAGGGCAAACAGTAAAAGAAGGTTCAAAGTTTAATATTGATGTTTGCAAATACGATGGGAGTAATGCACCTATACAAATTTTAAACTATGAGCAATTAGAAAATATTGATACTACTATATTTGGTGGTATAGTATTGGATGAAAGTAGTATACTAAAGAACTATGAAGGAGCTACAAAAAAACTAATCTTAGATTTGTTTTCTAAAACACCTTATAAGCTTGCTTGTACTGCAACACCAAGCCCAAACGATCCAATGGAGTTAGGCAATCATTCTGAGTTTTTAGATGTAATGACAAGAACTGAGATGCTTGCAATGTATTTTATTCATGATGGTGGAGAAACTGCTAAATGGAGATTAAAAGGTCATGCCACAAAATTATTCTATCAATTTGTTGGTACTTGGGCTATTATGCTTAATAAACCATCTGATATTGGTTTTATTATGAATGGATATGATTTGCCATCATTGAATTTAATAGAAAAACAGATAATAACTCCTAAAAGAGATAATGGTAGTTTATTTAATGATGCAATAATTAGTGCAACTAATTTTAATCAAGAGTTAAGGATAACAAAAGAAGAAAGACTTAATGAAGTCATTAGGCTTGTTAATAGTAAACCGGAAGAAAATTTCATTATTTGGATTAAACAAAATGAGGAAGGTGAAATATTAAAAAAATTAATTCCTGAAGCTAAAGAGGTAAAAGGCAGTGACACCAATGAATGGAAAGAAAAAACACTTCTTGGATTTGCAAATAATGAATTCAGAATATTAATTACTAAAACTAAAATAGCATCTTTTGGAATGAATTATCAAAATTGCAGGAATCAAATATTTGCTTCACTTGATTTCTCATTTGAAGGCTTATATCAAGCAATTCGCAGAAGTTACCGATTTGGTCAGAAAAATGAAGTAAACATTTATTTAATAACTACAGACACAATGGCTAATGTAAATCAATCAATAAATAACAAACAAAAACAATTTGAAATTATGCAAGATGAAATGAGTCAAGCCGTAAATGCAAATTTAAGCGGAAAACTAATGAATAAATCTCAACTGGATTTGACAGCAGAAAATAATGAATGGTTTAGGATTGAACGCGGAGACAGTTGCCAATTAATTAAATCAATACCGGATGAAAGTATTCATTACTCAATATTTAGTCCTCCATTTGCATCTTTATATACATATTCTGATCATTTAGAAGATATGGGGAATTCTAAAAATTATAATGAGTTCTTTGAACATTTTAAGTATTTAGTAAAAGATTTATTTAGAATACTTAAACCTGGTAGAAATGTATCTATTCATTGTATGAATTTGCCAACTACAAAAACTCATCATGGCTTTATTGGTATTGAAGATTTTAGAGGAGATATAATTAGACTTTTTCAAGAGTGTGGTTTTACATACCACTCAGAAGTATGTATTTGGAAAGATCCAGTAATTGCAATGCAAAGAACAAAGGCAATAGGATTATTGCATAAACAAGTAGTCAAGGATAGTTGTATGAGTAGACAAGGAATACCAGATTATTTAGTTACTATGAAAAAACCTGGAATAAATACTGAACCAGTTCAAGGTGAATTTGATCATTTCTGTGGTGATCAAAGTACATTTAAATCTGAAGGTAGATTGTCAATTGATATTTGGCAGCGTTACGCATCACCTGTTTGGATGGATATAGATCCTGGAAATACTTTGCAATACATGTCTGCAAGAAATGAAAAAGATGAAAGGCATATTTGTCCATTACAATTAGATGTTATTCATAGAGGTGTTCAGTTATGGTCTAATCCTGGAGATACTGTATTTACTCCATTTTTGGGAATAGGTAGTGAATTATATGAGTCTATTAAATTAAATAGGAAAGGTATCGGTTTTGAATTAAAAGAAAGTTACTTTGATTTAGCCAAATCAAATCTTAATTCATTAATTAAATCAAAAAATCAACTCGAAATCTTCTAAACATGACCCTACGCAAACACTACCGCCAATACTATTGGCAGAAACAGCACCAGGCTGAACTAAAACGCATCAAGGAAACAGGTAGGTGCCTATGCGGTGCCAAACTCGATGAACACAATCGCATCATCGACCGGGGTGCGCAATATGGATTTGAATGCGAGCAATGCCGATGAACCACCGCTGGACCCAAAAGCAAGTCGATTTCATCATAGCCAATGGCATGCTCTCAGATCGCGAAATCTCAAACCATATCGGCGTGGAACCTGCCAAAATCAAATCCTATCGCAGGCGCAACGGCATCAAGAAAGACCCAAAGTTCCTAACGACCTGCCTGACCAATATCACCAAGCACGGCGGAGGCAGGCCAGTTCGGAAATCGTTACAAGAATAAATGAAAATTACCCTTACTTTGATACATTAAAACTGCACCAAGAATGTCAAGAAGATTAAATTTTAAAATAAAAAAGAAAAAAGATGGTATATTTTATATAAAAAAAATAAATAAATGGATAGTCAGAATTAAAGAAGGTAAATATATAAGAACTATTGGTTCATATGAATCAAAATTAAATGCATTAGAAATCTATAATTCCTACACAACCACGCCATCCACTATCTGAAAAGGACTGACCTGAAACGAGCCGTCATCGTTAACTTCTACGGTGGCGGCTCCTTGGGTCCACTGGTTTAGCACTCCTGTATATCTTGGCTTCAAATACGCCAAACAACCCAAAGCCCAAGCACCATGAACCTCATCGGCAAGGTTCCTGGAAGTATCAACTTGCTGTTTATGCCAGTGTCCGAATATCACATTGACACCCACCCTCATCCTGACCTGCCGAGCAATATTAACCGTGCCACTTTTCAAACCAAGCTCATGACCGTGCGCTATCCATAGCTTACCGAACCGCGCCACTTTATGCTCAGGGACATGGATGATGTTATGGTCAGCCAACTCCAACTGAGTGGGGATATCCATACCGAACAACTTAACCAGTTCCGGTGCCTTCGAGGCCACATAAGCCTCCAACCTTTTCTCATGGTTGCCATCCTTCCAAAAGATAGGAATATCAGGAAACAAGCTCCGTAGCGACTTCACAAAGCTTCTGCCAACTTCAATCTCATCGCGCAGGTATCTTCCATCTGGCATCTTTTCAAATCGGCTCACATCTTCCAGATCCATGATATCGCCGTTAAGATATATCCCATCCACCCCACGCTTCTTAAACTCACTGAAGCAAGCCTGAACCGCAAACTTATCATGGTAAGGCAAGTGTATATCGTTACAGATACCCAACTTCTTTACACCTTGTATAACATAAGGCTCATTGATCTCACTCCAACTATTGGGAAAGTCTACCATTAAACCCAGCGGATCATTAAAGTCAGCTTCAACCATCACAGCATCACCCAATATAGCCCTTTGCACACTTTCCAAATCACGGTCATAATCCTTGATCTTGCCCTGTCGGCATCGAGCCACATAACCCCGAATAGTATTATAAGTAGTTTTAACCTCTGGGTGCATCTTCAAATACAACTTGGAAACCCTATCTATGCCAAGGTCAGAGGTCCTATGAGCCTCATCATTCTCGGTCAGCCACTTATTTACTTCCTGTCTTAAGCTCATAGATTTCTTTGATTAAGTATCCAAACAAATACGCAAACGACTCTTCACTACTCTGGTCATGCTTCAAACCGATATACCTGCCATGGTCCATCACCACATGCCAAACCTCATGAGCAATAGCTTCAATCGAAAGCTTGGTGAACATGATCACATACTGACCAGGTAAGCTATGCTCTAGATAACAGGTCTGCGCATCGGTATCGCAATCCATGGTAAACTCAGAAGGATTGAACTTTTCCGACTTGTTTCTGATTCGATTTAGCTTAGTGGCAACCTCAAAAGCCGTAGCCTTGACAAACACATGCACCACAAAGGGGCGGTCTTTCAATGCTATCTTCTTGTAAATCACGGCATAAAAATATGTTGAAAAGAAAACAAAAATACATTAAAGGGGCGACTTATCAGTTATCGACTTTGTACTTTTTGGCGAAAATCTGCATTAGTTTAGCAGCATCGTTGTGACAGACGTATTAAGAAATTGGTGATTCCCCACCACAAGTACCCCCGAAAGATGTCTGTCACCATCCTAGGGGGTTTCTTATTGTTACCAACTTAAAACAAATAAATATGGAAATCCAAGGAAAAGTAGTAAGAATCTTCCCAATCGAACAGGGAGAGTCAAAATCAGGTAAAGCCTGGAAAAAACAAAACTTTGTGATGGAGTACACCGATGGCCAGTTCGCCAAGAAGGTACTTGTAACAGTCAAAGCCGACCCACTCCTGGCGATGGTCAATATGTTCAGACCAGGTGAGCAAGTAAAATGCCAAGTCAGCGTAGAAGCTCGCGAATGGAATGACCGATTCTTTACAGATGTAACGGCATGGAAAATTGAAAAACTGATTGAAAATGTGGATAACTCGTTCTAAATATAAATACAGGTTTCCATCACTACATAAGAACTATGGTAAGCCTAGATTCGACCGAAGTGGTAAACGATGGAGCCAACCCAAGATGATTGAATTCATCAAATCAAAAACACACTGGGATGCTTATGATTTCAAATATGAACTAAGAATAACTATTGACCATAGTAGGTATCTTTTATTGTTAATACAATCGGGAAAGTAAGACACTCCCTCACTTAACATACTAACCAGCCCTGATGGGGCGGATTCATTCGGCAATAGGTTGTCTTACACCTGCCCACCGTTTGATGAAGCCTCTCAGGGTTTTTTTCTTACCACCATGAGCATAAACAAAGAACTTAACAACCTCCGTAACCGCATCAAGCAGTACGAACTGAAGCCTGATCACTCGGATTCATATCTCATCTGGATGCAAAACCTTGAACAGGCCATAACAGCCACGCTTGAGGAAATCGAGATGGACCAGGATGAAATACGATTCATGTATCAAGTCCAAATCCAAGATCTCCACAAGCAGATAGATGCCAACATTGAGGTTATCAAGAAGCTCGCCCTAATCATCGAGGCCGCAGGAATCCAATTCCCAACCATACACCAATCCCTGTCAGCCATCAAAAATTATCACCTGGTCGCGATGGGATATGCCGACAAAATCAATAGCTTCGACCCCCATTCTATTAAAGTCAGCCTATGACCCACAAACACACCAACCCGGTTAACTATTGGGACCAAGAACGCTCTTGGCAGGAATCCCTTCAAACCATCAAGGTGGAATGGATAAGCGATACCCAAATCGCTCCTGAACGGTCTTCCAAGCCGTGCTTTATAATCAAGGATGACCGACTGTTGGTGGTGGATTCAAACCCCCTTAAACTGCCTATCGATGACAGCTTCACCAAATTCGAGATGCTAACCCTGGGCAAATTCAAAGGAAACGCCCAAGCCGCTTGGACATGGGTAGGGGTTAAATACATGAACATCGGACTACCCTACCTGCGCGTGGGCGATAGCTACTATAAAATCACCCATGTCCGTGACCGATACGAGGTTCTTCGCGCCCAGATCAAAGCCTTCAAGAAAGAGGAAATCAAGACAGATCACGGACCAGCTATTATGCCCCTCATACCCAAGTATGATGACTTCTGCATAGTTCCGGATAACATGAACTACTGCGAGGTAGTAGATAATTGCTACAACCTATACCACCCATTCAGCCACAAACCTTGGTCAGCTGATCGCAGATTGAAGGACAACGATATCAAGGTTAGTATGGGACTGATGCGCCATATCTTCGGTGAACAGGTCGAAATGGGTATTAAATACCTGAAGCTTCTTTACGAAAACCCACGACAAGCCCTGCCAATCCTATGCCTGGTCAGTCGCGAGAGGCAGACAGGCAAAACTACATTCCTGAACTGGATGAACATCATGTTCGGGCAGAACTATTGCCAAATCAATCCCGAAGACCTCGGCAGCCAATTCAACTCAGCATATGCCACTAAGAACGTAATAGCCTTGGATGAGACCGTTATCGATAAGTCCCACGCAGTTGAGAAGCTTAAATCCATAGCCACAGCCAAGACCATATCCGTTAACCAGAAGTTCGTGGCTAACTACTCGGTCCCATTCTTTGGCAAAGTCATCATATGCACCAACAAGGAACATGACTTCATGCGTATCGATGAAGAGGAAATCCGTTTCTGGATCCGCAAGGTGCCTCAGATATCAGCCATCAATACCAATATCGAGAACGACCTGACCGATGAAGTACCTGCATTCCTGCGGTTTCTTATGAACCAGCCTTCCGTGGATATCAAGCGGTCAAGGATGGTGTTCACTGCCGAGGAACTGCATAACGAATCGCTCAACAAGGTCAAAGCCGAAAGCCAATCCCAGCTTCGTAAAGACTTCAATATTATTATGGCCGATTTCTTTAATACCAATGGCATGGACAAAATCCAAGCTACCATATCTGATCTCAAGGAAAAGTTCTTCAAGTTCAACAGTCAAGTCGGACCAGGTTACTTGCGCAAGATGCTGACCATGGAAATGGGATATAAACCTATCCACGGCAGATATAGGCCGATGGAAACGCATGAAATCAATAGTAAGGTTGGAGTACATTATACTTTCTTGAGGACTGATTTTGTCCAAAATGACCTGCCCCCACAGCCACCAGATGATAACTTCCCGTTCTGATTGTGGTAGAATAACATAAAAACAAGAATAACACGCTAACTAATTGATAGCGTGTTTTTTATTGCCATTTGTTATTTGTTAGGGTAGAAAAGCCAAAAGTTACAGGAGTTTTAAAAACAAATAGTATCAATAGTTTTTGTAATTTGTTATTCTATATATAAAAAAAAAAAAAAAAAATATATAATAGAGTGAAACTAAGACCCTTACAAGCCAAAAAAAATGTTATTCTAGCTGTTATTCTTTTGTTATTGTTATTTTGCAATTCTAACACCACCATTGATTATGAAGCCTTTAGACATCCTTAAACAATTAGCCACGGAAGATAACCGCAAACGCCACCCCGACTTTCCCGATGACTACCGCCCTGCCAAGAAATACAAAACCAGCAGCGCCAATGGACTGACCAAGGCAGTGGTGGATTTCCTAAACTTCTCAGGTCATTGGGCTACCAGGATAAACAATCAAGGTACTTGGGTTCGGGATAAGTTCAAGCAAGGCGGTGGATATTACCGCCCATCAACCCAAGCCAAAGGGATTGCCGACATTGATTCGCTGATCAAGGGTCGGAAGGTGGCCATTGAAATCAAAATCGGCGCGGACAGGCAATCCGAAGCTCAAAAGGAGTTCCAAGCCAAGATTGAGCGCGCTGGTGGTCACTATTGGATCGTAAAGGACTTCGACCAATTCCACGAGCTTTATCGTATCTTTGTAGAACAAAACCCTTGAATCATGCCATTTAAGTCGAAATCACAGCAGCGATTCATCTGCGCAACTGACCCTAAGCTATGTCGCAAATTCGCAGCAGAAACGCCCAAATCGGCTTATAAGAGCTTACCTGAGAGGGTTAAAAGGAAAAAGTAAAACATACTTCATAAAACTTCATGCCAGCACCAAAAGGCAATAAATACAGCACCGGTAGGCCATCAGGTTCAAAGAATGAACGCACGATGCAATGGGAAGAATTAGGCGAGGCTTTGCTAACGAAACATTCGGAGCGAGCCAATCGCATTCTTGAGACTATGCCCGATGATAAGTTCTTGGACAACTACGGCAAGCTTCTTGAATACTTCAAGCCTAAGCAGGCGCGAACCGAGATAAAGCAGGAAGGCACGCAACAAATAGAAGTCATCATCAAGCGTAAAGCTGAATGATCTGCCAGTTGATGTAATTGGCAACATCTACCTTTCGTTTGGGTAGTATGCGGGTTCGACTCCCCCACTGGCAACCATGGCAATAGAACTAGAACTTCCAAGACCCCATACGAACCAACAGTTTTTGCTGGACAATCGTAAGCGGTTCAATGTTCTGAAGTGTGGACGGCGGTTTGGCAAGACCGAGCTATGCCAGGAACTTATAGCCGAATCGTTTGAGAATGGATGGTATACAGGATACTTCAGTCCAACTTATAAGGATCTTTACGAGGTTTGGCGCACCACGCTGAACAACTTCCATAACATCATCACGCATAAATCAGAGACAGTCAAGCAGGTCGTTTTTCTTAACGGTGCCAAGGTTGACTTTTGGTCAATGGAAGAACCCAACTCAGGCCGAGGTCGCAAGTACCACCGGGTGCTAATCGATGAGTGCGAGAAGGCAGGTAAGTTCGAGGAAGCTTGGACCCAGGCGATTGCTCCGACTTTGACTGATTTCGGTGGTGATGCTTACTTCCTATCTACGCCTCAATTCGGACAGACCTACTTCAAGAAGCTCTGCAAGCAACAGGACCTAATGCCTGATAATTGGAAGACCTTTGTTTATTCTACCTATGACAATCCCCATATAGATCGCGATGAGATTGAGATGATGCGGACTATCTTACCGCCCCTGGTCTTTGAGTGCGAGTACATGGCAGCGGATGTGGATGGCAAGGCGGTCAATCCGTTCCTGTATGCTTTAAATCCTGATGTACACTTTGACAACTCGGTCAATATGGATTGGAAGAAGCAGCTGCATATCGGCATCGACTTCAACTTAAATCCATTCGCGGTGGTGTTCGCCAATATTTGGAGGGATGAGGCAGGTCTGCACGTTAACTTCGTGAATGAGTTCAGCATCGACAACGGATCTCTCCAATCCATGGCGCAGCGTATCAAGGCGATGTTTGGCAGCATCCTTCATAATGCAAAGCTTACAGGTGATGCGATGGGTAAGAATAGGAACATAGCTTTGGCGGATAATGCCAGCAACTACGAAACGCTTCGGAGGTTGCTAGGTATCAGGGATGCGCAGATGGTATTGCCTCCTAACCCCACGCATGAGGGGAGCCGTAACGACTTCAACTATTTGCTTCATATCGCCTCGGACCGCAGGAACCAGATTCATGTCAAGGTGAACCCGACCACCTGCCCAGGCTTGGCCCACGATATGCGGATGGTCCAGTGCGATGCGGTGGGTAGCATCATCAAGGGCAATCGTAAGGACTTAAGCCAAAAAGCTGACTTCCTTGACTGTGCGCGTTATATTATTAATACATTTGTGAAAGCCGAGATTGAGCGGCACCAGAAAAGCAACTTCGGACAATTAAACTTCAAGTGATGTACTGTAAAGACTGCATAAAAGTGAACCCATTGCCACGATGCGTAGAGCCAGGACAAGAGATAATTCTGACCGGTATCAACTTTCCAAACGATGTCAGCACTACGCTTTATGCCATACTTTGGGACATATCCAACAATCGGCAGACACTATTCACCATAACCGTTGATGGAAGTGGTGACATCATCGAAACGGATGGGGTGGCTTCGACAGGGCTGAACCTGACCGATGCTTACGATCTGATGGGCCATAGCTACGAGCTTGAGTTCACTACTCTTGACCTGCAATCGGTCAGCGTTACCATCGATGGGCAGACAGGCTGCTGTGCTAAATTCACGACCTTGAAGCCATTGGTTGGAGCTGGCGAGATTGCTTTGTCAACAGGTGGCTGCAATGATTGAGATACTGGCAGGCATCATCGCTTCGAGCTGCATCAGCTTGGGCGTTTACGTTTCGGCACAGTTCAACAACTTCGAGGCTTTCGATGACAGCCCTGAGATACTCCGAAAAGAGCGTATCGATGGGGCTATGATACTTTGGTGGGTTAGGTGGTATGGTAGCTACCTGCCTTACTTGATGAGAAAACCCCTGTACTTTTGCCTACCTTGCATGGGGTCTATTTGGTCGGTTCCTGCTCTTTTGTATCTATCTTTGCCCTGGTACTATTGGCCATTCTTTATGCTCGGCACTTGTGGGCTTAACGGATTTGTAAAGTACAATTTCAACACATGAAGAAGCACTACCACCGCGTTCATGGTTACCATTATATCATGCGCGGCGGCGAGTGGTATGTTTTGATTGGGGGCAAGTGGCATAAGTGCGCCCCACCAACCCAGCGTTACCCATTACTTATAAATGATGATATTCAAGAAGAAACAACCCGACCTGAAGCAGATCTGGAAGGACCACCGCGATGAGCTGTTAAAGCTCTATGCGGCCGAGGTTCCGCAAGGTGATAAGGTCAGTATGGACAAGGCTTTGGTGGATTTGGATGGTAAGGTTTACTATCGGTTCACCGGGTCAAGCACCATCATCCCATTGGAACGGATGGGCAAGATGCAGGACTTCCTCACGATGATGAGCGCGGGTCTAGATGAGAAGGAACTAACCGCCTTGATTGATGTTGCCAATGGCGAGTTGGCTATGGCATTGGCTGGCAAGAAGGCTGATGTGGTCAAGATCGGTGCGGTTCTTAACCAGATCAAGGAGCGGCAACAGATGATACTGCATGACCAACTGATGTGGCAATTCATGGCGGTTCAGTTGGTTCGTGAAGATGAGCCACCTGCCAGGTTTATCCAAAAGATTCACGATGAAAAGGTTGAAGCGTTGCAGCAGCTGTACTATCAGCACCCTGATTACGCTTTTTTTCAGACTCCCGAATTGAGGCTTCTAAACGAGTTGTTAAAGTGTTCACCACAAGATTGGGAAACATTATTGGTCAGCTCGATTCGGGAGAGAGACCGCCTAAAGAAGATGCTTTCATACTTGCGTGGCGCGAAAGGATCCGCGAGCGACAAGAAGACCACCGTACCCATGTCATGATGTTGGTGGAGGGTGATGTCAGGAACTACGAGGCTATGATGTCTGCTAGTTGCGAGACTTACCTGATTGCTATGGAGGCTTATGTCAAGAAGGTTTTATTGAGCCGACCCAAGGAAAAGTCACCCATTAAACGCTGAATTTCTTAACTTTGGAACATGGCAACAGAAGACATACTCATACGGTACCGGGCTGATGTTAGCCAGCTCGAAGGTGATATAAACAAGGTTATCCAAAGTCAGGAGGAACTGACTGCGGCAACCAAGGCCAATACCCAAGAGCAACAGAAGTCTGTTAGTGCTGCCGAGTTTGCTGCCAAGAAGCGCGTTCAGTTACTTGACCAGGAAAAGAAGACAATCAATGAGCTTAAGGATGCGCAGAAGAAAGCTTTCAATGGTGAGGAAGTATCCAAGTTCAATGCCCAGATAGCGCAGAGTGAGAAACGAGTTCAGGCATTGGGTGGCAGTTATAGACAGGCTGCAGATAATGTTCAAAATAGCAATCAACAGATATTAGGTGGCATCAATAAGATTGGTGCTGCTTTTGGTATAGCATTTACTGCCGAGGCACTTATACAGTTTGCACAGCAGGCGGTTGGTGCGTTTTTAGAAGCTGAAGAGCAGGCAGCCAAGTTAAGGTTTGCCGTTACAAGTATTGGTGGTGAAGGTGAAGAGGCATTGGCTCGATTGACCAAGCAGGCGGAAGACCTTGCTGCCGTTACTTTCTTTGGTGATGATGATATCACCGCTGCACAGGCTGCGTTGAGTGCATTCGGTTTGACTGCCGATCAGATTGAAGGCATTATTCCGAAGCTTGCCGACTTTGCTGCCGTTACTGGTGGAACGGTTACAGATGCTGCCAATACTTTGGGTGGTGCTTTGGAAGGTAGGGCTGGTGAGTTCAAGCGATTTGGAATTGAAGTAGATGCTGCCAGTACCAAGGCTGAGAATCTTGCACAGGTTAGCGCAGGTTTGGCTAAGCAGGCAGGAGCGGCTGGCAATGCTTTGAATACCGCAGCAGGTAAAGCCAAGGATTTTAAGGATCAGGCAGGAGAGTTTGTAGAGGCAATAGGTCAAGGGATAGTTATAGGCACTCAAAAGATAGGCGAGTTTTTACAGGTTGTCTTTGATGTTTACAAAGAGGCTTTAGCTCCTTTGATTGATGCTGTTATAAGGCTTAAAAATGTATTGGTTAGCTTTATTCCTGATGCTGTAATAACCAAGATAAAAGAGTTTTTTACAAATACCGCATCCTTAAAGACTGTTTTAGAAACTGCAGCTCTTCCATTAAAGACTCTTGTCAATATTTTAGCTACCTGGTATAATGGTCTTTTAAAAGCCGTTGCCGGTGTATCAGGTTTAGTCAGTGCAATTCGTGTAGGCTTCAATGAAATAGGTCAGACTGTTACCAATGTAGGTGGGGGCATTGCTGATGTGATAAATGGAATAGCAGACTTTGACCCTGCCAAGATTAAGGCTGGATTGGGCAAGGTTAAGGGAGCATTTACTCAGGCAGGTTCGGATATTGCCAATGCTTTCAATGAAGGTTATAACAAGACCTTAAAGATTGCTGAAGGTGCCGAAGAGCAGGTGGAAAAGACTACTAAGGTTGTCGAGGCTGCCAGTGAAAAGATATTCAAGTCCGATGAGCTGCGCAAGAAGTCAACCAAGGAGTTGAATGCTGAATTGGAAAAGCAAAGTAAGATCCAGAGCAATGCGGCTCGGCAGAATGTCGAATCCATCAACAAGGAATTGGAGGCTCGTAAGAAGCAAGGGGATGCAGCCAAGAAGGCTGGAGATGATGCAGCCAAGGCAGCCGAACAGTTTAAGAAGCTTATTGAAGGTATCGATGGCGAGATTACAAAGCTTCAGGCTGACCTTGAGCGCAGGAAGATTGAGATAATCCCTGCTGATTCGCAGAAGGCCCAGGAAGACCGCATCAAGGCTTTGGCTGATCTGAATGAGAAGGCTATTAGTGATGAGATAGCTGCCAAAGTTAAGTTGGTTCAGGATGATGCGAACCTAAGCGAGGCGCAGAAGAACCAAGCCATAGCCAAGTATGAAGAACTCAAGGCGGCACGATTGGCATTGGCTCAGTTCAACGAGCAGAATGAACTGAATATAATCAGTGCGCAGCAGGTCGCAAGGATAGAGGCAGCTTTCAAGAAGATTGACGATTTGAATGTAGAGCAGGCTTTGGTAATTGAAGCTGATAAGGTCGAGGCGGCTAACGAGGCGGTGGCTAAAAGCTTTGAAGACTTAAGCAATGCGATTAGCAAGAGTGATTTGGAATCCGCTAAGGAGGTTGCAACGGCAAGGACTCAACAGTTAAATAATGCTTTAAGAAGTGAAGAAGAACAAAAAAAGATTCAGATAGATAATGCTTTTCAAACTGCCAAAGCACAAATAAAAGCAGGAGATGGAGCTGCTGCCGAACTTGAAGCTATCACACAAGATAAAACCAATAAGATTGCCAATCTTGAAAAGGAAACCAAAGAAAAGATAGCTAAAAATGATGCGGAGTTAAATAATCAAATAATAACCAATACTGAGCGATCAACAGAAGCACGTATTGCCCAGACCTTTGAGATATTGGATGCCACGAAACAGTTGTTTAGTGAGCTTTCTGCCATATACGACCAATTCAGTGAGCAGCGTATTGGTCAAATCGAAGCCGAAAGGGATGCACAATTGGAATCCATTGATGCCCAGATTGAGCAGAACGCTGAATATTTGGAGAATAGAAGGATTAGCGAAGAGGAAGCGGCAGCCAATGAAAAGGCTTTGCAAGAAGAAAAGGTTAGGATTGAAGCGGCTGCACAGAAGAAGATTCGTGAAGAAAAACGCAAGCAGGCTATATTGGATAAGGCTGCCGCAGCATTTGAAATCGGTTTGGCTACAGCCGTTGCGATTGTGGCTGCTCAAAAACAACCACCACCATTGAACGCGATTTTAACGGCTATTATCGCCACTACTTCTGCGCTTCAATTGGCAGCGGTTGCAGCCCAACCTATCCCATACCGCAAAGGTTCCAAGAATACCGGAAGCAATGAGCATTTGGCGCGAGTGGGTGAGGAAGGTGAGGAATTGGTCTGGATGCCTGCAAATAGCAAGGTATTGCCAGCTCGACAAACCAAGAAGTATTCCGATGTCATCGATGCGATGTATGACAATAAGCTTGATGATTACGTTTATAAGAACTACATTACCCCTGCTTTGATGGCTCAGAAGGAGGCGAAGGAGAACCAACGCGCCAAGAGTTTCGCCGAGAATATGGCTAGCTCGATTGTCTATAATCAGGCAGGCTTAACCCCATCCGATCTGGAGGCACAGCGCAAGAGGGGTCAATATATCAGGAACGTGGATGAGATAGCCGATGCAATTGCCAAGAAGCTACCCATTAGAGACATATACCGCGCATGAGTTATAACATTACCGATTTTAGTGAGCTTGAAATAGAGATTACCGATACGGTTAGAACTTGGTATATTCCAAAGTTCAGAATCTATATGGTCGTGGATGGCGATTTCTGCTATCTGTATTGGACTGATTCGGAAAAGGGCAGACCAGGAGTAACCAGAAAACTTCCATTGGATTACAACGATGTGACCTTTGGCGTATTGACTCCGACCTCTGCCACTGAAGTCAAGCAGACCATCGAGGCTTATCAGATTTCAGCTTTCCCAAGTCTTAGCGGTTATGTCCCATATACCGGAGCGACTCAGAATGTAGACATAACGCCTTATGGTTTAACCACTGACTTTGTTGAGTTCGATTTGAATCCAGTCAGTGGTGCTGGTGCTGGCAAGATTGTTTACGATGGTCAGACAGGATCGCTTACTTATCTTCTCAATAACAGCAATGTTCCAAGCCATATTGGTCAGACCCTTCATGCCTATGTGCATAATGCCGAGGCGGTTCAGATTAACAAGGGCGAGGCGGTTTATTTATTTGCAGCGACAGGCAACAAGGCATCTGTTAAGCTTGCATATAACACGAGCGATGCCACCAGTGCCAAGACTTTCGGACTTGCTGCCGAGGATATTTCGGCAGGTGGTCAAGGCATGGTGATTACGGTAGGTCAATTGCAGGGAGTCAATACAGCTGCATTTAGTGAAGGCGATACGCTTTATCTTGGAGCTACGGCAGGCACTTTGACAAATGTCAAGCCATACGCCCCTAATCATTTGGTGTATATTGGAATAGTTGAGAAAGCCAACGCTAATGGTGAGATCTATGTAAGGGTGCAGAACGGCTACGAGCTGGATGAGATTCACGATGTGGACTTAATCACCACGCCTCCGATAGCAGGTGATGTATTGACTTATAACGGTTCGCTTTGGGTTAATCAGGCTCCTAGTGGTGGAACAGGTACGGTTACTTCGATTGCAACGACTTCCCCGATTACAGGTGGACCGATTACGACAACAGGAACTATTGGCATAAATAATGCCGCGGCTGATGGTTCAACCAAGGGCGCAGCAGCGTTTACAGCTTCTGATTTCAACGATAACGGTTCGGGAGTAATCAGCATAGACTACACCAACGGACAAGCAGCAAGCGGCTCTAATAAAGGATTTCTGACCTCGGCTGATTGGACCACGTTTAATGGCAAACAGGACTTGCTTGTCAGTGGTACCAATATCAAAACCATTAATGGCACAAGCATTCTTGGTAGCGGCTCAATTCCTATTCCTGGTTACACCTTGTCAGTCCAAGCCTTGACATCATCACCTGTCGATGCTCAAACCATATACTTTGGAAACCTACCAAAAGCACCTGTCACCGTGGCTGGTACTTCAAAGGTTTACATTCCAAAAGATGGCACAATTAAAAGGGCAGAGATTTATTGCTATAGTGGAACTGCTGGAACAAACCAAGCTTGGAGCGGTTATGTGAGGCTAAACAACTTGACTGATACATTGATTCAAACATTGTCAGTTGCAACAAATGAAAGAAGGTTTAGCAACTCATCATTGAGCATTGTGGTGGTTGCTGGTGATTATATTGAAATCAAATTTATCAATCCAACATGGGCAACCAATCCGCTAACCACTATTTTTGGCGGTTACATATATATTGAATAATGACACTACAAGCAAACCAACGAGAGATTACACCTGTAAGTATATGGACTCAGGGATACGTTTACCAAGCCAATGTGTTGAAGCTTTGCTTATACACTGGCTACGATTTCATTGCTTCACCAGGTCAGGTGCATTACGACTTGATTCAGCACGAAGAAGATGTGGATGGTTCAATATTTGAGACTGTCTTGGCTGAGGGCAACGTGCCACTCACATACGCCCTAGTGGCTAGTTGGGGCGCAGATGACCAACCCATATTTGATTATGTAGCTCAGGAACTTCAATTGATATTGGTATGATAAGAATCATAATCATACTACTATTGGCCGTTCCATGTCAAGCCCAAAAGTTCAGCTTCAAGGAGCATCGGACTAGTTTGGCTTTTGCTTTTGCCAATGGTCTTAGCGATGGGACAAGGGATGCAGCGATGTTCCATATGAATGATGCCAGTTCTAGATGGTGGAACTCGGATGAGAGTTGGGAGAACAAGTATAGGGACTATCCAAACGATATGAGGCCAGCGTTTTGGGGTTCCACCAATGTATTTGTTTGGACTACCGATGCGCCCCATTTCTTCAATATGATATCCAATCAGGCTATGAGCTTTGCGATTGTAACCTATCCCGGTAACTCAGGCAAGTTTAAGCACATGTTAAGGGATGCGGTTATTTACAATTTAACCAGGCAGGCTGGTCATTCATTAATGTATAAAGTGATTCTGAAATAATGGCATTTCGCTTCTACCTAGATGGTCGGCTGACTGATCAGCCAATGAATGATAAGGAATTGTCTACCACCATCAAACGGAACAGTTCGCTTGGTGCTTTGCTAGTTACGCAAGATGTGGAGCTATCTTATAACGGTAACAATGCTCCACAGCCATTGGAGATAAGCGGCTATTCGTATCTTAAAAGTAAGTTCGATTCGGGATCATGCCAAGAGGTCGGCATTAGGGTAATCGATGACAGCGACCCGACCCAGACTATTGAGATTTACTTGGGAGTCATCAAGGTTCCATCCATTCGATTCGATTTGCAGAGGGCATTTGCTAGATGCAAGGTTCAGGACAATAGCTTCTATGCCTACATCAACAATAACAAGTCCATCAAATATGATATCCAATCCCCTACGACAAAGAACGGCGTTGTGATTAACCCACCGCCTGCTTATGATGTCAATGTGTTTTTAGGTTGCGATGGTACCCCTTTGCTCACTCCTGCCAAAGGTTATCGGGTTTATGATGTTTTGCAGTATTTGGTCTATGCGATAAGCGATGGCAAAGTGGCATTCTTTTCCAACTTTCTTGCCACTCAACCTGAAGTATTCATATTTGATGGATTTGCCTTACAGAATCAAGGTGCTTCGCCAGCAGTTAGGGTTAGCTTCTCAGCTTTATTCAACGAGATGTCCAAGATATTCAATCTCAGCTTTTTTATCGATACTACCGATTCGACTAATCCGACCATGATTATGGAAAAGACATCGGATTTATTTACTGGATTGAATCAGTTCGAGTTTTTGGATATCAAGGATTTGGAATCCAATATCAGGGAAGATAACTTGTACGGCACGGTCAATGCTGGAAGTGATTACAATCCTGTTGGGTCAGATCAGGTTTATACCATCCCAGGTGTAAGTTATTACAGCTTTGGCGAAGAAACATTTACTCCCAAAGGTCAGTGTAATATCGACAACGAGCTGGACTTGGTGAATCAATTCAAGATATCCAATAACGCGGTTAATGATCAGATAAATGGTGGCGTTAGTGGTTACGATGATGATTTGTTTTTGATTGAATGCGACAATATCGATTACATTACCCATATCGCTTCTGCCGTAGTTTATTCTCCTTGGACACCTCCGAATCCTTCTTGCCCCAACGCTAGATACTATAACTATAATCTCAGCAATCTTCAGAAGCTTGCCAATTACGGCAATTCGCTTCAAACGACCTTATTCAATACCTTGACAGTAGGAACAAGTGGATTTCAAGCGAGTCAAGGCAGTGAGACTTTGCTGGTCAGCACCGATCCGCAGTATATTGCCAATTACATAAGCCTACCCGAAACTATTCTGACCTTTGGGGATTTGACTTCACCGGGCAATTATAATGCAGGTCAATACAGTGCAATCACAGGTCGCTACACAGCCAATGCCAACGGAACCCATAGCTTTGCTGGCAATTATGTATTTAAGTGCGATAACCTGAAGGCTTGCTTTTCCAACTTTACCATAAGCACGGCTGGCCCTGGTCTGCCTGTTGGGGCTTATTCAAACATCTACATGCAGGATGTGTTGTATATCAAAGCTTACATAAGGATTTACGACTCAACCAATGTTCTGCTATCAACCCAATCGGCTCAGACAATTGTATCGACTGGGATGGATTCAAGCCAATTAGGGATTAATTATGTGGTAGATATGGCTTCTACCGATTATGCCGAGTATAGCATTGAGGCTAATATTTATAAAAGAGTCAATTTTGGAAGCAATAACCTTACTGGTACTTTCCCATTAGGCGCGGTATTCAGCCAAGCTTTGCCATTGCATCCCAACTTCGGATATCAGATATCAGGCAACCTATGGGCCACTTGGAATTGGCCAGGATGTACAAGATTTCCTTTTGTAAATATCTTTACCCAAGCCGAATCGATTACGGCCTGCACAGGTACGCCGACTTCGGGCATAACCTTGACTGTTCCCAATCAAGGAACTTTTGAGAGTTACGAATACTCCTTCGATTACGATATCAGCCAATCAGATTGGTTAAACATAGTATCGCAGCCAACCACTTTGTTTATCTTTGAGAAAGATAATCAGCGCAGAATAGGTTGGATTGATACCATGAAGCGCAATGATTGGACAGGTTTAACCCAGATAAAATTAGTCACCAATAATGTCGTTACTACGCAATAAGTTCCAGCCATACTTCCCAGACCCCGATGCTCCCAACAACTACCAATGCGGTTCGGAGCAATATTGCCACCCTGTAACGGTTGGCGATACCGTTTGGAGCCAGTTCTATCAGACTCCTTGTAATGAATCGGAGATAGCCGATCCTGAGTTTGATGATTATGCTTTAGGATCAGAATTGATTACCAACGGTACTTTCAATGTAGATCCTGTGGCCACCTGGTCTTATGATCCAGAATGGACATGGGATGCAGGCAATACCGAGATGGATTGTTTGAATGGTAGCGGTGCTTTGTTAGAACAGTCAAGCTTGTCGCTTACGGCTGGATTGGTTTACCGAATCAGCTTTGATACGGTCATCACCAATGGCGAGTTTGTGGTTTTGTTTGGTTATGGTGACCCATTGCAGACCCAAACGCCTGCCATAACTACTTCTGGAACTTATGAGTTCGACTTGCAGTTCAATGCTACAGGATTTGAAACGATTACTTTTTTTACTGCCAATAACTTTACTGGCAGCGTTACCAATGTCAGCGTTAAGGTCATAAACTTTGCCAAGTGGGATTACAACGATAGCTGGATTTTGTCTGATGGTCAAGCCTGCCACATACCTGGTCAGATTGGCGATTTGGAAGAAACCGTAGCTAACTATTTGGATGCAGGTAGTTACTATAAGCTCGAAATAACCGTATCAAGCAGAACGGCGGGTTCAGTAACGGTGAATATCAGTGATGTCAATACCGGAGCGATAACTACCAATGGGGTCTTTACTTTTTGGAATACACCTACATTGGCAGGAGTGGTAAGCATTTCAGCTACATCGGATTTCGATGGTTGTATAACAGGCTTGGCTATTTATAAGCTTCGGAATGACTACAGTGCTGAATTGATAGATTCCAACGGCACTGAATATGATGTTTCCGATGCGTTTAGTTATTACCAAGATTATGTAACACTTGGATTCTCATTCGATGATTATGAGTTAGCTGATGGATGCTATACACTAAATGTTTATGACCAGTGCATAGTGACCTCGGATAATTTGGTTTTAAACGGTGATTTTGCCTTTGGTTTTACTGATTGGTCTAGGAACAATGGAACTTCTCAATATGCTATTGTAAGCGATGAACTTCAATTTATCTTCAGTCCATTTACGCAAGGTTATACTTCATACATTACCAATGGTGATTTCAGTAGCGGTGCGGCTTGGACTATCAATGCAGGATGGAGCATTGCAGGAGGTAAGGCAGTACATACACCGGGCAATTCTGGAACTTTGTTCCAAACCATGACATTGCCAACACCACCACCATTACAAAACTATAGCTATTGGGTAAAGTTTACGGTCACGAATTGGACTGCAGGAACAATCAACTTAAAGCTTGGCAATGCAGTAAATGGAACAACTTATACTTGGAAGGGCAATGATACATTTCTTCAATTTTATACCCCAAGACAAAGTGGTTCAGTTGACATAATTTTTACCCCATCATCCACATTTGATGGAGAGATTGACAATGTTGATGTTGTTTTAACAAGTGGTCATGTTGCTTTTCCAATCATTACCAATGCAAACCAACCCTTGTTCACAATTGGAACTTATCAAACTGAATGGGAAATTGTTGGAGTATCAGACCCAAATATTTCAGTTAGATTTTATTTGCAAGGAGGAGTGCCAACACCTCCCTATCAATCTGATATTGGTCTTCAGAGTTACACCCAAACATACAACTTGAATGGTGGTAATGTAGTTGGGGTTGCCAACTTTGGTAAGACATCCATTGACTACATCCAAACAAATTATGTTATTGGAGACATAACGGTTGACAACATCAATGTTATAAAAACCGAACCTTTTGAAGCGTCCTATACTTCCGAGTGCCTAAAATTCGATTCCAATGGATTTGAAAGAACCAAGATGATAGTGGGATGGTGCGACCAGCCAAGCTTCGGATTTGAGTTTACACAGACAGGATTCAGGCTTCAGCAAAGGGCTGAGATTCGTTCAATCGCTCCAACCTATCCCAAGGCTACCACCGTTATGAAAAGCGGAACAGGCAACGCTAGGGTAGCTTATAGCGAAGTCGAAAAGTATTGGCAGTTGCATACCAATTTTGCTTCAGAAACATTCCACGATGCAATGGCTGCCATCATTAGCTGCGACCATTTCCAAATCGGCGATACTGAAGGATCGGGAGTGGAATACGTTTCCGAGCCTGAAGATTATACACCCAATTGGCAAGGCGATGGGTCATATAGCTTGGCTACGGCAGTCATCAACTTGCGTGTTAAAGAAAAAGGCCAACAGTTCAATCGGCACATTTAATTGATTATATTTGCAACAACTGGTGCCAAATCGGGTGAGGCATTAAGTAACCCCAAGAACTCAATCTAAACTCAAAAAATCTATTGCTCTCATGGCAACTTGTTTGAATTACAACTGCGAGGCTCTTGGCGATCACGAAGTAGCCACGTTGACCTGTAAAGGTCCACGTCCTGCCGGTATTTCCGAAGTAGTCCTCATCCTTTGCGGTAACGACCTTACCGATCCTTCAGATGGAACTGAAGTAAACGCTCTTATCGCTGCTGGCGATGCAAAGCTTGTCCAACAGATCCGCATGGGTATCGGTCAGGGTGAATCTACCTTGTCTCCGAAGACCACTGCTTGCGGTCTGCCTCAGACTTTGTACATCACCTATTCAGGTAACATCATCGACTATTCCTGGAACACAACCAACTTTGACTTTTGGACAACCTTGTCTAGCGGTTACACCATCGCAGGTGCTATCGCTCGCCTTTGCCCAAAGACTGGATTTGATGATGAGTCAGTTTACTTGGATGGTGAAATCGCTTTCACAGGTGGAGCTATCATCACTGATACTGATGAAGAGCCAGCACGTTTCGAACTGACCTTTACCTACAAAGGTAACATCAGCTTGATCCCAACACCAACAGGAGTATTTAGCGCATAATCAGTGGAACTATGACCAGAGGCATCTTGCTGATGGCGTGGGGAAAAAGGGGCTATGGTTTCATGGCCCACAACCTCGCGGTTTCCATTAAGCATCACAGCCCTGGCATACCCATCCACCTTATAGCTACCGAGAAGGTTCTGAAGGAGGTCACTGACCGCTCTATGTTTGACAGCATCGAGTTGTTGGATGGCGATCCTTCAGATCCCGGTAGGTATAAAGCGGATATTTACGAACTGACCCCATTCGACTCCACTTTGTTCTTGGATGTCGATGGCATTTGTTTGAGACCTGTCGAGGAGATGTTCGATAGGTTGGATGCTTCGGGCGCATATTATGCGACCTTCATCAACGAGGTTTACGATGTAAATAGTCCTAATATCCTACCACAGATGTGGTGGGCTTATAGGCAAGACATTTGGGACCATTGCTGTTTCGACCATGAGACCAAGTTCCCAGCCACTCAAAGCTCGATTCAATACATAAGGAAGTGCGATAAGACTGCTGAGATGTATAGCATCTTCAAGGCTGAGATGGACAGTCCGATACCTTTGGAGAGGCTTAGGAATAAGTGGGGCGGTGGCCAGCCTGATGAACTATATCTGAACATTGCACTGGCTAGGATGGGGGAATGGCATCACATTGGTGAGGCTTCGATGTACTTCGGAAACACTTCAGCCAAGCGACCCCATGAGATTGCAGAGGTTTACACTTTTTTAAGTTTGTTCGGCAACCGTTCCAACATCAAGCCGATGTATTGGGAATACTACGACCGCATTCTGATGAAGATTCAGTCGGGTCGAGGTCAACGGCATAATTTCAAAGGTCATATATTACGAAGCGACAAGATTGCCAACATAAGTTCGCCCAAGACCAAGGTAGTACCTCCGACCATTGCCAAGATTGGCGATAACAATCGGACTAAGCTTCCTGGTAAGGTGGCTTTATTTACAAGCTACTTTGAGCAGCAGTATGGCGATAGGCAGCGTGAACTGAGGCAGGCGATGAACCTGAACTGCGACTGTCCCAGCATTGATGTGATTTATAATCTTGGCAAGAGTTGGGAACATCCGAAGGTGATAAATGTCGAAGGTTATGACCGCCCAACTTACACAGATTTTATCAAAGAGATGCAAGCGGTCGAGGCGGATTGGTACATTTTAGCCAATACCGATATTTACTTTACCACCGAAATCGAAGACATCAAATCGCTTCAGATGGAGGGTAAGGTACTTTGCCTAAGTCGTTGGGATGTGCTTCATAACGGCAACAGCAAGCTATTCGATTATGAATGGACCCAAGACACTTGGATATGGAAAGGCAAGCCCACAACGCTTAAAAATGTGGATTTCACTATGGGTCTGCCTGCCTGTGATAACCGCTTGGCTTATGAGATTGCTCAGGTGGGACTAAAGCCGATAAATCCAAGCAAGGATATCAAGACCTATCATCTTCATCTAACCAATAAACGAAGCTACAAGGAGCGCGACAGATTGCCTGGCGCGACCTTGCCAGTTCCACCGACCAAGGCTGATTTATACAAAAAGAAGAGGTTACTTATTAAGCAGCCGGGTAAAGTGGGTGACTTATTGATAGTTCTACCTATTGCCAATTGGTACAGTGAGCGTGGATTTGATGTATTTTGGCATTGTCCAAAGCAGTACCATTCCTTGCTGGCTTATGCCGATTATGTCCAGCCTGTCGAATCCGACCGAGGCAATTACGATAGGGTGATTGATTTGAGTTTCGGATTGGACCAAAAAAGTCCAATTCACTACCGATGGATCAAGGACCGAAGGAATGTGGACAGCTTTGTCACCTACAAATACCGATTGGCAGGAGTGCCGCTGACTGAATTGAGAAACCTTAAATACAAGCGAAATGAAATATCTGAAATGGCCCTTTGTGATGCTTTGGGAATTGATAGTAGTAGGCCTTACCATGTCGTTCACAGTAGTAGTGACTATGGGAGTCCTGCTGATATTCTGGTTTCAGACAATGTGGTCCGCTTTGAAAAGGTGGGCGATTTCACAATTTTTGATTGGCGGAAAGTCCTAGAAGGGGCTGCTTCCATCCATTGCATAGATTCAAGCCTGGCAAACTTTGTGGATGCAATCGATACCAATGCCGAGCTTCACTACTATATAACCGATAAGGTTCCGCAACAATCGGACCGAACCATACTGACTAAAAACTGGCAGCAATATGATATGGCACGAGTTTGACATTACTCTAAGCGATAAGAAGCTTGATGAGATGGGAATTGACAAGTTCACGGAAAGCAAGGCTATGGTTGCTCTAGACAATGTTTATTCATTCCACAAGTCTTATAATGAATCGAGCGATGAGGTTACTTTCATCATGTTTATGAATGGTGACACTATGCAGGTCAATTGCTCCTATGAAACCATGAAAAAAATAATGCGATGCAGATAGCCCAGCACCTGATGCCAAACGGCATGGGAGCGCATAACGACTTCAGAGATGCCATCACCGAACTTATCAAAACCAAGAAGCTTGAAAGAATTATTGAAACGGGCAGCTATCTTGGCGAAGGAACTACCCAAGGCATTGCTAATGCTTTGGTGGGAGATGAGCAAGTCTATTCTATCGAAGTTAACCCACGCCACTATGAAGCTGCAAGGAAAAGGCATCGTAATTCGATTATCACTTTCCTGCTTGGTCTATCTGTTAAGCGTTCTGATATTCCCACTGATATTAGTTTCGATGTTCCTGATGATATCGTTATTGACCATCTTGACCATAACAGGGACATTCTCTATAGACAAGAAGTGAGCTTCAAGGTGCCAGATGAGATGCTTCATTTCGCCTTGGCTAAATTGGACTTTCAACCTGATCTGGTTATCTTGGACAGTGCCGGTCACATGGGATTGATAGAGTTCAAGTATTTAATGGAAAGGGTAGAACCTGGCTTTTATTTGGCTTTGGATGATACCAACCATGTCAAGCATTACCATACTTGCGAGAGTCTCAAGACAGTCGATTGCGAACTGATATGGCAGACTGAACAGGGCTTTGGTAGCCGAATCTATTACATCAAATGAGATACGCCTTAACAATAGTTTACAACGCCAAGCATCATCTGCTTAACAACGGCTTTGCTGAAAAGATGGTTCAGATGTTTGACAAGTGGGTGATAATCGAAGGCTTCAGCAGAAACGGTGGTTCTACAGAGTGGTGTACAAGCATCAGACCGCCACATCAGTCTACGGATGGCACTATCGAGACTTGTCAAGATTTGGCAAGTCAATATCCGACCAAAGTCATATTCCATACATCGGCTCAAGGTTATGCTTCCAAGGATGACCAAGTAAACAAAGGAATTGAACTACTGCAAGGCAATCCCGATGGATGGCTTTGGCAGGTCGATTCCGATGAACAGTGGACTGAACAGGACTTGACCGAGGCTGAAAGTATGCTTGAAATAGGCTCGAATGTAGCTGGAGGCTTTCAGTTTTATCATTATCTTTGCAAGGATAGTGATGGCAAGCAGTTGGTGGGGAAAGGATCTTGGGGCGATAACATCGTAGCGCGATTGTGGTGGTGGCATGGTCAGAAGTTCAAGACCCATGAACCTGCAATCATGCACGGACAGGATGGCATCAAGTTCCTACCGCAGAAATTTCATCATTACTCTTATGTATTCGAGCAAGATGTGGAATTCAAAAGCAAGTATTACAAAGGCTACAGACCAGTGCTATCTAATTGGAGAATGCTCCAACAGAAGCGGTTCAATTACCCTATACCTGCCAAGACATTGCTCGGAAGCGGCACATCGGTTGACCTCACTAACTCTTATATAACTACGCTATGAAAGGATGTTCATCATGCGGTGGCTCAAAGCCAAGGACTAGACCTAAACCGCCCACTAAACCAAAACAATAATGCTAACAGCTGAGCAGTTATCCTATTTGGTCGATGAAATTACATCGATCCGCAACAAAGGGAATAAATCAAGAGGCATTTCATTACTTCGCCAAGATGAGGAAGTAACACCGAATATACCTGATTTCTTCCCAGGCTATGTGTTATCCGTGAAATGGCTTGACCAGATACTTATACATGCTCAGAAGGGAGTGTTTCCGGGGTTATTGTTTGCTAAGAATGCGCCGAACCAGACTCCCAAGGAGTTTGAATATGTTCGTGCCAACTTCAAGCAGACTACCTTACAAGTCTTCAAGGATATGGTCGATACTTATGGCCGTGCCTATCATGAGAATAATTGGTCAATCAGTTACACCCCTGATGCGGACCAATATGTAAACACCGATACCACTTTAGCCAAGTACCTTGATCAGGACTTTCCTGAGTATGGCAGCTTGGATAACTTCGTGTTCACCTTCCTGCCTCCATTGAAACTGATGGATGCAATGGGAGTAGTTGCGGTTATGCCATACGAACTCGATACCGTTGAAATCGAAGGCGAAGAAGTGCTTAACCCTGATGAGTTGGTTGAGCCTTACACCAAGTTCTACCATACTACCAGAGTCTTGGCATTCGATGAGGAATTCGCCATCATAGAGAGTGATGAACGCTCCAAAGTAGAATACAATAACAAGGAGGTGATGGATGGAATCGTTTATCTGATATTTGACGATGAATGGATTTACAAGGCTGTCCAAGTTGGCAAGAAAGTAGATTATCAGTTTGAGCTGGTGCCTTACTTCAACCACGCCACAGGTATGCTTCCTGTTAAGCGTGTTGATGGTATCTCGATTCAAATCGATGAGGTAATGATGCAGCAATCTCCATTCCTTTACGCTACGGATGTATTGGATGAGGTTCTTTTGGATGCCGCATTGCTTCGTGGCATCAAGCCAACCTGCACCTATCCTTACCGGGTGATGATTGGTGACCCTTGCCAATTCCAAATCAGGGTGGATGGCGAGAATCTGACTTGTGACGGTGGTTTCCATTATCGCATGGATGGCTCCAAGACTATCTGCTCGGAGTGTAGCGGTTCAGGTCTTAAGGACAGGATAAGTCCTTATGGCACCTTGCTTATCAAGCCTCAAACCAATACTTCCCAAGGCGATAACATCAGCCCCGATTCGGCTATATTCTATGCTGCACCATCGACTGAAACGCCAAGGTTCTTGCGAGAGGAAATTGCTTATAACATGAATCAAGCCTATGAGATTCTACACCTCAAGAAAACAAATAACAAGGTCCAAGGCGGTGAAGGCATCACTGCAACAGAGGCGGCATCAGACCAAAAGGCACTCATCGCTGGAATCAAACAGAACTGTATGCAGCTCTTTGATATGTATGAGTGGTGCGTTAACATGGTTGGATTGATGCGCTATGGCGAGAACTATCGCCAGCCTGTAATCAAGCGACCTGTGAACTATGACTTCTATTTGGAGTCGGATTACTTGGCTCAGATTAACGAGGCTATCATGGCCAAGCAGCCACCGTTTGTTATCCAATCCATCATCTACAAATACCTTCAGACCCTTTACTATCCCGATGTTCAAGGTCAGCAGATTTTCAACCTTATTAGCCAAGCCGATAGGTTGCTTACTATGACTTTGGATGAGATTAATCTGAAGCTTTCCAAGGGATTGGTAGATAAGTGGGAGGTTGTTCTGCATGATTCGGCTATCAACTTGGTGAACGCTCTTATGATGGAGAATCCTGCATTCTTTGAGCAGGACTTCGACACCCAATTGGCTCAGTTGATAGAACGCGCCAAGAATATTGCTGCCAGTATTCAGTTGACTACCGCAGCACCCTTCAACGCACAATCATTAGTTAGCAATATTGTAGCTGGCATCTAATGGCAACGATTAGTGAGCTGATAGCTGAAAAAACGCGGCGGCTCACCACCGTTCCTGATGAGTATTTGACCGAGGTCGAGAGGGCGCAGAAGAAACTGTTTCCTCAAATCGTTGATATCCTACGCCAGCTGACTGTTGACTCGGCAGGTAACTTGGTTCTAAACGCTTCCAATCTTGCCTTGGCTTCCGATGTGAAAGAGTTAGTTCAGCAGATTTTGGCTGATTCGGAATACATCGGAGCGGTTCAGACCTATGCCAGGCAGATGGGTGAACAGGCCAAGGTCAGTGATTCTTTGTTTGCAAAGACCTTTGATGATTATGCGACTACGGCAGTCAGTCAGCAGCTACTCAGAACCACGCAGCGCAATGCGGTTGACTTGCTTGTGAATGCCATCGGTAATCAAAGGTTCGCTGATGTGGTGCGTGAGAATATCGAAACGGCTATCAGTTCCAATGCTGGCTTTACCGAGACTGTTAAACAGCTTCAAACAATAGTTACAGGCGATGATGAGGTGGATGGGAAGTTGCTTCAGTATAACAAGCAGATTGCCCATGATACCTTTGCCATAGCCGATAGGAACTACACTTCGGCAGTCAGCGAAGAGCTGGAAGCGGAATGGTTCTTTTATTCAGGAAGTGAGATTGAAACTACAAGGCCTTTCTGTGCTGAAAGACATAATCAATACTATTATTACAAAGAAATTGAATTGTGGGGAGAAGGCAGAAAAACACCACCTTTAAGACTACCTGATTCATCAGGAGCATGGGCTGGTCAGATTCCTGGCACCAACTCATCCACGATTTATTCCTATGCAGGTGGTTACAATTGCAGACATTCCATCATACCGGTATCCATCAGGCGAGTTCCTAAAGCAGTAATATTGGAGGCGATAAACAAATATGGATTTGAGCCGAGCGCGGTCGAAACGGATTTGCTAGGATTATAAAAAGCCACCTTACGGGGCGGCAAGCAAACAACCAAACGCGATTCAAATATAATTAAGTAATAATCCACCACCAAATGATGATGCAAATACTTACTGCTATAGGCCAGAAGCAGCCTTGGAATTTGTCTTTATTATCTTCCATGCCACAATTATAGTTATAAAACAGTAATTTTGTTAAGTATATTTGTATAAAAATCACCCCTTTATGGATCATCTGAAGAAAGCCCAAAGCATGAAGACAGGTCGGGTAGCGATGCTTCCACCATCCATCTACAACAATCCAATCAGGATGGCTAATGGTCAATGGGTGATTATTGAAACGCCACCCGATATCGTGCAGGTCAGTCCTAACCGATTCGTGATACTTGATACTAACCAGACCGCTCCTGCCGAGCCGACTGTAGATACCCTAACTTCGGAGCAACCGATTGCCGAAGCCCCAAAGAAAAGAAATCGGAAACCAAAACAAACTACAAATGATAGACCTGAAGCAGCTGAATGAGTTCGCAGGTATCGAAGCCGAAAACTTCGACCAATTTAAAGAACAGTTCCAAACCAAATTCGTACTTAAAGAGAATGTCGTAAAAGACCCCGACTTGACATCAGCCATAACCGGTAAGGTGATGGGTAGCCAAATGACCAAGATCAGGCAGATGTTCAAGGAGGAAGGCATTGAGATAACCGAAGAGGAAACCAAGACCATTAAGAAGAATGAGGAACTGTTCCAACTGGGAATGAACAAGCTCAAAGGAAACTATATAAACCAGATTGAAGATGTCAAAAAATCCTCCGCACTCGGGTCAGATGAACGGCTCAAGGAATATGAATCGCGTATTCAAAAGATTGAGAAAGAAAAAAACGACATTAAAGCAGCTTGGAAAAGCACTGGCGAAGAGTTTGAGAAATACAAGTCCGACATTTCCACCTCAATGAAGCAAAAGGAAATCGATTATAAGGTTTCCAAAGCGAAAGAATCCCTGAAGCTACGCGCCAAGATTAACGAAGCAGAGCGAGCAGGATTTGAGGCAATCCTTAAAAACCGCCTTAAGTTCGATATGGATGATAGCGGATCACTGGTCATAATGAATGGCAACGGTGAGCGCATAAAGTCCAAGGTAAAGGCAGGCGATTTCATGCCAGCCGAGGAAGCCATGCAAGAGATAGTCAACGAGCTTGGCTTGGGTGAATCAAATCCTCATGCTGGCAAGGCTGCTCCACAGGTTCCGTTGACTAACCAAGGCTTCGGACTTAACAACCGCAATCCTCGCCCTATGCCGAACCAACAAGCTCCAGCGATGGCAGCAGGTAAGCGCATCCATCCGAGGGCTTCAAAATAATACGGTTTGAATTGAATATAGTGGAGGCTGTGAGAAATCACGGCCTTTTTTCGTATATTTGCCAACGGTGCGAACCACTGCAATAGTGTGGATTTGTTGCAAGCCACTGCAATAACAGGGCAAACTCAACTAATTCTAATCTTTAATCCATACTAATCATGTCATGTTCTTCAACCCTGCTCGCTTGCCCCGATGTGCAGCTAGAGCTTAATTCTTATTTCACAACTTGTAATGTTGCTACCCTTGGCCGCGATTCAGCTTTCTTGGGTATGCTTACTTCACCTGAGAACGTATCTGGAATCAACCAGGTAGTAAACCCAGGTGGCGCAAAAACCCGCACCGTTATCCTTCGCTACGATTCAGGTATTCCTGTTGCAAACGTAGAAGAGGTAACCGAGTGTAACTTGGACTGTGCTGCTACCAACCAAGGTGGTGACAACTCCGCTGAATACTCCATGGATATCTGCCAGAAGGTAAAGTATGGTGAGTCTTATTCCGTGTATGAATTGGCTAACATCTGCCGTTCTAACCAAGACTTCATCGCTGCTCGCCTGAATGCTATGGCTGGTGCTATCGAGCAGAAGATTGCTCAAAAAACCGCTGAAGAAGCTGTGCCTTTGGTAGGCGGTTGGGCTTCTGATGTATCCAACGTGACTGGAGCTGTTAAGCAAGTTGCCACCAAGAATGGCACTGCCTTGAATCCTTACTTCTTGCCTGAGATCGACTTGGCTTCCAAGCAGACTGGCTACTGCGCTCCTATCGGTATCTTCGGAGGTTCTGAACTTTACCTTTCAACTGACTTGTTGAACGTAGGTTGCTGCGGACAAGATGGAATGGACCTTATGGGTATCATGGGTCGCTACGGCAAAGTAGTTGCTTGGGATCCTTATATCGTTGATGCTTTCACTTCTAACAACATCTCTTTGATGACTCAACTTGGTGCTATGCAACTGTTGGTGTATACTGTTGGAACTGAAGCTTCTTTCAGCCCACTTGCTTCCGGTGCTTCCAGCAACTTCGAGATCATCCCATTGACTACTCCACGTTATGGCATCCCAGTTGACTTGATCGTATCAAACAACTGCGGTCAGATCAG
>Ga0315907_10001089_pt1 | contig 37305 bp, 23 predicted proteins | sample LakEriMetagenome_3_FD_203525 | JGI IMG/M metagenome (GOLD analysis project Ga0315907, IMG submission 203525) | Freshwater fungal communities from buoy surface, Lake Erie, Ohio, United States - Buoy 12 MA123 | ecosystem: Environmental > Aquatic > Freshwater > Lake > Lake biofilm | place: USA...
AAGGTGTTACTGAGGGTGGGTCTTCAGGGTCTCCTTTGTTTGATCAAAACCATAGAATCATTGGTCAATTACACGGGGGCGCTTCTGCCTGTGGAGCACCTGTATTATCGGATGAATATGGAAAAATTAGTTATTCTTGGACCCCTGCGAACAGCGATAGTACAAACCAACTCAAGTATTGGTTAGACCCAACGCAATCAAACGCTACATTTGTTAATGGATACGATCCTTCTGGAGGTGTTCCAATTCAAGTTGACCCAATAGTATCAGCCGTTGGTGGAGTTTCAGGAACGTTTTGTAGCGCCCAAGTAGCGCCAACCGTAACCATTGCAAATGGTGGAGCTCTTACTTTAACTTCAGTAACGATTACCTATGGATTTGACGGAAACAACAACCTTACTTACAACTGGACGGGTTCGCTTGATCAATGGCAATCTACCACCATTACCTTACCCGGTGTTAATCTAACAAATGGCATTCATACCTTTAATGCAAGTATAGGTAATCCCAATACTGGGGTGGACGAAAATAATGTCAATAACACCCAAAGCAGCACCTTCAATGTGGTGTTGAATGGTCAAGCGGTGGTGTTAGATTTAACGCTAGACTGTTATGGATCGGAAACCTCATGGGAACTTCAAAACGCTACAGGTACCATCATTTATTCAGGGAGCGGATATCCAGACGATGCCGCAGGATTAGTAAGCGAAACGTGGTGTTTAGATATGGGATGTTATGTTTACGTGATTGAAGACTCTTATGGAGATGGAATCTACGGCTTACCGTGGTGTCAAGAAAGCGGAAATGTATTAATTTCCTCGCTTGGTGATTCGTTAACGGGAATTTCTGAAGCTAATTCGGATTTTGGGGATTCCGAAACGTTAACTTTTTGTATTAATGGCGGTGAAATAAATTCATTGAACAAAGAAACGTTTACTATTTATCCAAATCCAAGTCATGAATTAATTCATTGGGTTTCTTCTTCACCTGTCACATCGTATTCACTGAGCGATATTCAGGGAAAACGAATCATTGAAAATCACGTGGTAAAAACTACCCAATTCAATATTTCATTAGAAAATTTAAATATTGGAATGTATTTCTTGGATTGCATATTTGAAAACGGGAGATCCGGACAAATTCAGGTAATTAAAAACTAAGCGGTTTGGCTGGGATTTATTTTCATGTCCCATTTTGTAGAAAGAAATGCACCTATTGTGATTTTCATTTTTCAACCACCTTTAGTGGATATAGAACGGAATTACTTGAATTAATGTCCCTCGAATTTAACCAACGGTTAAACGAGATAAACGAACCCATTAAGACTATTTATTTTGGGGGTGGATCGCCGGGAATCCTCACACCCAAGGAACTCGAAATGCTCTTAAAAGAACCCTTGCGAATTGCAGGTAATCAGTTGGTGGAATTAACCCTTGAAGCAAACCCGGAAGATGTTACCCAAGCCAATTTAACCGCTTGGAAAACGCTTGGTATTAACCGAATAAGCTTAGGTATTCAATCCGTAAATAAAGATATTTTGCGCTGGATGAATAGAAATCATACCGTTGAACAATCAATAAGCGCCTTAAAATTATTAGAAGCCTACGATTTTTCTTTGTCTATTGACTTAATTTATGGGGTTCCTAATCAGGAAGTTAGTGATGTACTTAAGGTAATAGAGCTGTTGGATTTATTCCACATTGAGCACCTTTCAGCGTATGCTTTGACAAAAGAACCGAATACCGCATTAGACCGTTGGATTCAACAGGGTAAAACCGCTGAAATTGATGATGAAATGCAAATCAAGCATTATTATACAATCCAACACGAACTTAAGGTCCGGAACTTTACACAATACGAAGTGTCCAATTATGCAAAAAATGGGCAAGTAGCAAAACACAACACCAACTACTGGGAAGGAAAACCATATATAGGCATTGGACCAGGAGCTCACTCATTTGATGGAGTAAGCACGCGAAGATGGAATGTATCTAATAATCAACGCTATATAAAACAGCAGGAATGGTTCGAATTAGAGACATTATCAGAAAATAATATATGGAATGAATGCTGGTTAACTGGATTAAGAACCGTCAATGGAGTGTCGCTCGATAAACTTCAATCGCTCGGGGGTATAAGTAGCAAAGAAGAAGAAGAACTTAAAAAACTCATGGTAGAGGGGTTCCTTCGCTTAGAAAACAATCAGTATAAGCTCACGGATTCTGGCTTTCTTTCTGCAGACCGCTTAGCCAGTGAATTGTTCAGAATTTAACTACACGAAATTTTAGAAACCCGATTCGCATGCCTTCCTCCTTCAAATTCAGCGGATAAGAATGCTGTTAGAATTTCTTGTGCGACCTCCGGAGAAATAAAACGAGCAGGTAAAGAAAGAATATTTGCATCGTTATGCTGCCGTGCTAAAGAAGCAATTTCTGGATTCCAACACAATGCGCATCGAATTCCTTGATGTTTATTAGCCGTCATACTGATTCCATTTCCTGAACCACAAATTAAAATGCCCAACTCTGATTTTTGCTGTTCGATTTCTTCAGCCACAGGATGCGCGTAATCTGGGTAATCAATACTATCTTCACTGTAACAACCAAAATCTCTTACTTGATGTCCTTGTGCTTCAAGGATGTTAATTAACGTTGTTTTTAATGCAAAACCGGCATGATCAGATCCAATAGCGATATTCATAAGGTATGTTTTTGTAAAATTAGTCATTTGATAACATGTGGATAGCCTTGTTAATTAGTATTGAAAAATGCTCAAAGAAAACTGTAGCTATTTTAAAATCTTTACGCTTATATACAAGTCTTTGAACTAAGGACAAAAAGTTTACCATTTCTTTCACGTATTGATGAACTACTTGTTAACGAGTAAAGGGATGCTTTTGATTAAAAGTTATACACCTATCTAACTTATAAAAGGCTGTTAATAACCATACTAAAATGTAGTATTTAAGGAATAAAAAGCCATTAATATTTGTTAATAAACCGTTGAAATCACGTTAGAAGTAATACAAGGTTAATAAAAGGCGCTTATTTTTACACAAATGAACAGCCTTAATAAGATTAATAAAATTCTTTTTAAATAAATATCTTTTAATACAACTAACAGTGTGTAAAGATTAAACTAGGTAGTATTGGAACGATTTTTTACTTTTATCCCAAGATGAGCAGCCAAAAAACAGACATTTTAAATTTATATGCGGAAATTGAAAAATTTGCAGATAAATTTTATTTGAATCGGATGCTCAAAGGTGCACTCATCTTTCTTGCTATTTTATCTGTAAGTTATTTGTTTTTTTCTAGTCTTGCTTATTTTTTTGAGTTACAAAGTTGGATTAGATTGTGTTTTTTGATCGGTTTTGTGGGGTTAAATTTAACGGTTTGCATTCGTTTGTTGTTAATTCCATGTGGACAATATTTTAGGATAATTAGACGCATGACACAGGTGGAGGCGGCCTCTTTGATTGGTAAGATTTTTCCTGATATTTCAGATCGCCTACTCAATACCTTACAACTAATTAACCAATCAAACACCGCAAATGAGCAGTTAGATTTGTTAGCTGCCTCTATTGCCCAAAAAACAGCTCAATTACAGCTGTTTAATTTTAGCTCAGGTATAGATTTGTCACTCAACAAAAAATACGCGAAGTACGCCCTTCCAGCCCTCTTGACGATCTTTCTGTTGTTGATTTTTATTCCTGCTATTTTAACCCAAGGAACGTATAAAATTATACAGTTTAACCAAGTATTCCTACCGTTTAAATTCCAGTTAGATGCTGGGAAATCCACGTATGAAGAGGGATCAGACGTTCCAATACAAGTGACTTTAAAAGGGGAACGTATACCAGATAAGGTTTATTTAGTATCCGATCAAGGGAAATTCTTAATGCAACGTGCCTTGAAAAATAGATATGATTTCACCCTAAAAAAAGTGAAAACAAGTGGCAGTTTTTATTTTGAAGCCAACGGATATCAAAGTAAAAACTATGGATATAAAATAACCGGTAAGAGTTTACTGGGTAACGTTTCTCTTAACATTCATTATCCGTCATATCTCAATAAAAAAGACGAACTCATCCAAAATGTAGGAGATATTACCGTTCCTGAAGGGAGCCAATTAACTTGGACGGGAAACACTAAATATACCGAATGGATTGAAATTCAAACGGCGAAAAAGGTGCAGCGGTTTAATAAGGCTTCGTTTACGTACGGAATTAAAGCAAAGAATTCTCATAAGCTTCGCATACGTTTAGCTAATTTGTTTTCACACAAGGTAGACTCTTCTTTGTTTAACGTAAATGTGATAAAAGATGCGCATCCAAGCATCCAGGTGGGTGAAGCAAGTGATTCAATTCAAGAAGGATTGCGCTTTTTTAGTGGTCAAGTAGGAGACGATTACGGTTTATCTGCACTGACGTTTAATTATACCATTCTCCGCAATGGAAAGGCGATTAAAACACGTAAATTGCCTGTTTCTTTTGAATCTGGAACGCGAAGTAATTTCTCCTTTGCCGTAGATTTTCGTTTAGAAGAGGTTAAGCTGGAAGACAAAATTGAATACTTTTTTACGGTGTCAGATAATGACGGTGTAAATGGAAGCAAAAGCACCAGAAGTTATGTGGGCCAATATCAATTGCCTGACCTTAAAGAATTAAACGAACAACGCGATGAACAACAAGCACAAACAAAGCAAGATTTAGAACGGATTTTGTCAAAAACTAAAGACTTCGAAAAGTCTGTTGATAAGCTAAAAAAGGATTTAACTAATTCTAAATCAAATGATTGGAATAATAAGCAACAATTGAAACAACTGCAGGAAGAACAGAAGTCCTTGGCAAATGAATTGCAACAAATTAAAGATCAACTTGAACAAACGACCCAAGAAAAAAATCAACTTTCGGAAATTGACAAAGCCTTGCTAGAAAAACAAGAAATGATTGAAAAACTCTTGGAAGAGGTTATGGATGATGAGTTAAAAAAATTATTGGAAGACCTAGAGAAATTATTCAATGAACGGGCGGATCAAGAGATTCAAAAGGAAATGACTAAACTGGACCAACAGGCAGAGAACATGAATAAACAATTAGATCGTACGCTAGAAATGCTAAAGAAATTGCAAGTGAACGAGAAAATTGACGACATAGAAAAAGAGCTAAAAGAGAATGCTAAGGATCAGGAAGCGCTTAAAGAAGAAATCGCTTCAGAGAAAATTACCAAAGAGGACGCTGCAAAGAAACAAGAGGACATCAACAAACGCTTCGATGAAATTCAAAAGAAATTAGAAGAAACTAAAGCGTTGAATAAGGAGCTAGAAAGTCCGTTGAATTTAGAGGATTCCAAGGCTTTGGAAGAATCGATAGATAACGAGCTTAAAAATGCGTCAGAAGAGGTTAAAAGCGGTAAAAAAGGGAAATCACAAGAATCTCAGCAACAGGCAGCCGATCAAATGGAGCAACTAGCCGATATGCTTGATCAGCAACAACAGGAATCAAACCAGCAGCAGGAAGAAGAAGATATGGAATTGGTGCGTCGCATATTAGAGAGCTTGATGATTTTAAGTTTCGATCAAGAAGCCCTAATTGGAAAGTTTAATAAAGTGAACACCACCGACCCTAAGTATAAGAAGTTGGGACGCGAGCAGATAAGAATTAATACGGATACTAAAACGGTTAGCGACAGTTTATTGGCCCTGGCCAAGCGACAGCCTAAAATCGCATCCTTTGTAGATAAAGAGCTATCGGATATTAATTTTTCTCAAAGCGCAGCGGTAGAAGCGATTGATGATCATCGAAAGCAAGATATTGCTAAAAGCGAGCAACAAGTAATGACGGCTTACAATAATTTAGCTTTGTTATTAAATGAGGCCTTGCAACAAATGCAGTCGCAGATGCAGTCTCAAATGCAAAGTAGTGGGAGTTGCAGTAAGCCGGGGAATGGAAAACCAAAACCTGGAAGTAGTATGTCCCCGGGTGATATGAAGGAAATGTTGAAGAAACAATTGGAACAAATGCAGAAAGGGCAAAATCCAGGGGGTAAAAAACCGGGAGACAAGGAAGGTCAGAGTCCTGGCATGAAACCTGGTCAATCAGGAATGAGTATGTTGGGATTAGGGAATAAAGAAATTGCGAAAATGGCTGCTGAACAAACGGCCATTAGACAACGATTAGAGCAATTAAAAAATGAATTGAATAAAGATGGAAAAGGTAAAGGGAATCAGTTAAATCCCTTATTGAAAGAACTAGAGCAACAAGAAAAGGATTTGATCAATAAGAATTTTTCACCAGAAATGATTACCCGTCAGAAAGATATAATGACCCGTCTTTTAGAAAGTGAGAAAGCAATGATGGAGCGTGGCTTCGAAGATAAAAGAGAATCAAAATCCGGTGTAGATCAAATTAAAAGTAACCTTATTGAACTTAAGACGTACAATCGGGATAAATTAAAGCAAGTAGAGATACTTCAGGTAGTGGATCCTGCATTCAGTATTTATTATAAAACGAAGGCCGAAACATACTTTAATTTAGTTGATTAAATTTATAGCATGAAACATCAATTACAGTTAATACACGAAGTAACCTTACCGTCAACGCCTGCTTCCATTACGGATGTAGAGAGTTTGATTGATGTGGCATGTGCCGAGTTAGCCTTGAGCGAAGACGTTTACGGAAATATCTTGATTGCCGTAACGGAAGGAGTCAATAATGCCATTATTCACGGAAACAAATTAGATGCAAGTTTAACAGTGCATGTAGGTGTTCACAACAATGAAGAATGGGTATGTTTTTCTATCACCGACCACGGAACAGGTTTTGATCCTGAAGCGATTCCAGATCCTACAGCACCCGAGAATTTATTGAAGGAAAATGGCAGGGGTATTTTTCTAATGAAAAACCTAGCAGATGAGGTGAGTTTTGAAGAAAATGGCACTGTAGTAAACGTCTGTTTTCGCCGATGATTTCGATTGAATATTATTCGGAAGAGATTCCTGGTTTACCCTTAGCTTCTTTAGTATCCAGCTTACCTTTATTGATTTCAGAAGAATCCTATGCCTTAGGTAACATAACATTAGTGTTTTGTACAGACGATGAACTGTTAGAACTCAACAAGGAACATCTATCGCATGATTATTACACCGATATCATAACATTTGATTTTACGGAGGGTAAAGCCCTCGGTGGAGATTTATTCATTTCTGTGGAACGTGTAAAAGATAATGCTAATACACTTCAGGTTACCTTTGAAGAAGAATTGCACCGTGTTTGTTACCACGGAGTGTTACATTTATTGGGATATAATGATAAATCAGCTACCGAAATCAGTATAATGCGTGACAAGGAAAACTACTACTTAACCAAGTTGTTTCACGTGAAACACTAATTAAAGGACACCATGTTAGATACCTATGATGTTATTGTAGTTGGTGCGGGTCATGCAGGATGCGAAGCTGCAAACGCCGCAGCGAAAATGGGCAGTAAGGTTTTGTTGCTTACCATGAATATGAATACCATCGCTCAAATGAGTTGTAACCCAGCAATGGGCGGTGTCGCTAAGGGACAAATCGTTCGAGAAATAGATGCGTTAGGCGGTGGATCTGGAATCGTTAGTGATAAAAGTGCACTGCAATTTAGAATGTTAAACCTTTCGAAAGGTCCGGCCATGTGGTCACCAAGAACCCAAAACGATCGAATGATGTTTGCTGCAGAATGGCGTTTTCTATTGGAACAGAATCCAAACATTGATTTTTGGCAAGACATGGGAACCGGAATACTCGTCGAGAACAACAGGGCTGTGGGTGTAAAAACCAGTTTAGGAATTAATATATACGGGAAAGCGGTAATATTAACGAATGGAACCTTTCTGAATGGAATTATTCACCTGGGTGAAAAACAATTTGGAGGCGGCCGAGCGGCCGAACGCGCTTCTACAGGTATTACAGAAGACTTAGTTTTATTAGGGTTTGAGTCAGGCCGAATGAAAACAGGAACTCCACCAAGGGTTGACGGTAGAAGTTTGGATTATACAAAAATGGAAATCCAACATGGCGATGAGCATCCTTCTAAGTTTAGTTATTGGAATACCTTACCATTACCGACCCAATTGCCTTGTTATATCACCTATACAAATCCTGAAACGCACGATAAATTACGAGAAGGGTTTGATCGGTCACCCATGTTTAATGGAGCCATCAAAAGTACCGGACCAAGATATTGTCCGAGCATTGAAGACAAGATTAATCGGTTTGCTGAACGTGACCGTCATCAAATTTTCGTTGAACCCGAAGGGTGGAATACGGTTGAAATTTATGTAAATGGTTTCAGTACCTCCTTACCAGAAGACATTCAAGTTCGTGCCATTAAATCTATCCCAGGATTTGAGCAGGCGAAATTATTTAGACCAGGGTATGCCATTGAGTATGATTATTTTCAACCAACACAATTGAAACATACGCTGGAAACGAAGCGAATCGATGGACTGTATTTCGCAGGACAAATCAATGGAACTACCGGTTATGAAGAAGCGGCGTGCCAAGGGTTAATGGCAGGAATAAACGCCCATCTTAAAATCAACGAAAAAGATCCGTTTATTCTTCAACGCAGCGAGGCATACATTGGGGTACTTATTGATGACTTAGTAACAAAGGGCACCAATGAACCTTATCGAATGTTTACCAGCAGAGCAGAATATAGGATTTTGTTAAGGCAAGACAATGCCGATTTAAGATTAAGCAGTAAAGGCTTCGATTTAGGGTTACTTACACCGCAACAACACGACCAAGTGTTGAATAAAAATGAACAAACCAATTGGTTGAAAAAAGAGTTAAAATCCATCGGAATTACTCCCCAAGAAATCAATCCAACGCTTGAACAATTGGAATCCGCACCCATATTACAACAAGTTAAATTGTCGAGTGTATTAACGCGTCCAGGAGTTAGTTTACAAATGCTTATGGATTCCTCTGAAACCCTATCTAATTCATTGAAAAACAATAACATAGGAGAAGATGTGCTCGTACAAACAGAGATTCAGGTGAAGTATGAGGGCTACATAACGCGCGAAGAAGAAATTGCTGAAAAAATGCACCGCCTAGAACGTGTTCAAATCCCCGCTGATTTGAATTATTCCCAATTGAAAAGTTTAAGCACGGAAGCGGTTGAAAAACTTTCTCACATCCAACCGGTAACCATCGGACAAGCTACACGGATTTCTGGGGTGTCACCCAGCGATATTTCTGTGCTTTTGATCTATCTTGGAAGATAAATAGCGTTTTTATTCGATTTAAGCGCATTATTCTTGCGTTGTAATAAAATCACCTTAGCGACTTAGAGAAAACAAATTAGAATTAACGTACAAAAGCCGTTTTTTTTAATGCAATGCGGTTATTTTCAACTTCAATGCCTATTTTAGTGACTTATGAAAGTTTTCTTTATTGACAAAGTTCATCCAATACTTCAAGAACGATTAACGCGCAATGGTTTTGATTGCATTGATGCGACCAACTTTTCAATGGAAGAGTTATTGATGCATCAGCATGAAGTTCAAGGAATCGTTATTCGCGCACGTTTCTTATTGAATGCAGAATGTTTATCCAATTTTCCTAACCTCTCATTTATTGCCCGTTCCGGTTCTGGTTTAGAAAACATTGATTCGGCGTATTGCATGGCGCATAACATTCATCTGTTTAATTCTCCAGAAGGAAATAGAAATGCGGTGGCTGAACACGCATTGGGAATGTTACTCGCCTTAATGAATAAACTGTGCAAGGCAAACGAACAAATTAATCGAGGCGTTTGGAAGCGTGAAGAAAACCGTGGGGAAGAATTAGACGGCAAAACAATCGGAATCATTGGATATGGAAATAACGGTGCGGCCTTCGCAAAAAAGTTAAGAGGCTTCGATGTGAAGGTGTTGGCCTATGATAAGTATAAACAAGGCTTTGGGGATGCATTTGTTCAGGAAAGCACGTTGGAAGCTATTTATAATTCGGCAGATGTTGTTTCACTTCATATTCCGCAAAATAAAGAGACGCTTTTCTATGTAAATGAAGCGTTCATTTCTTCGTTTAAAAAGCCGTTTTACTTATTGAATTTATCCAGGGGTAAAATCGTTCATACAGAATCCTTGGTGAAGGCCTTAGAATCAAAGCAAATTAAAGCCGCAGGCTTAGATGTACTTGAATATGAATCCAAAGATTTTGAATCCATTTTCGCGCATCAACTGCCTGCGGCGTTTCAGTACCTCCTCACTTCAGATCGGGTTTTACTCAGTCCACACGTCGGGGGTTGGACGAAAGAAAGTTATTTTAAACTAAGCGATGTCCTTGCGGATAAAATAATTTCCTGCTATCAACATCAATAGGATACAAACTGTTTTATCAATTCATACCCATTTCCGGTGAGTTTTACGAGGTAAACCCCTGCTTGAACCGACAGGGTCACTTGCTCGTCGTGTGTAAGTGCTTGGGAATGCACCAATTTTCCATTAAGATCGTAAACCTCTAAGGCCACAGGAAACATCAGGTTTTCAATGTGTACTATTCCATTCTGAATCGGATTTGGATATAACATAATCTCCTCCAAAGGGTTTGTTTGATTAATATTTGCTGCACTGATGTATTGCTGCCCATCTGAACACACGGTTGTTTGGAGTCCGGCATGGTTCTCACAGCTTATTGAGGTATAATATATGTTGTTGGGAGTAAGACCCATCGAGTTGAGAAGGAAGGTAGTGTTTACCGTGTATTGGTTTTGTACCAGGTCATTCCCGAAAGGAACGCTTCCAATGTCGAAAAATGTAGTATTCACTCCAGAATGAGGATCACTTACCGCCCAATTTCCTTCGAGTATTGGTTGGAAAATAGTATCAATATCGCTCACAGGACCATCATTCACATCACTAATTACCGGTGTGGTCCAATCTACTTGTACCAATGTTTCATGTGGAACGTTCCAATTGTTTACACTATCCATGGCAATAATTCGAATCTTTCCACTTTCCTGTTGTTGATCGCTCTGTTCAAAGATCGCTTGTCCGGGACCAACCGTAATTAGTGCACTGTTCGCGTGGTTTTTATATACATAAACGGCATCGAACATTACTGTACACCCGCCAGAACGCAAAGAAATGGCAGACCCTTGTTGAAGTGGATTGGCGTCGGTCCAACTGCACACGTGTACCGAATTTAAATATACCTGAATCAGGCCGCTTTGTGGGTTGTAGGTTACATACACTTGGTCCCATTGATTTACGAGAATAGTTGCTGTTTCCTCTTTCACCAGTGTAAACACATCGTTCATCACTCGATACAATTGAACTTTATCCGTTTCTTCTCTGAAGTATACAAAATAGGAGTTCCCACGATTGGGTAGGGTTGGATCACTGCAAAAGAAATGCATTCCTGCGCGCTGGTTGGCATTCGACGAAGTGATGCGCTGTTTCCATGTGTATAAGTACGTGTGTTGTAACGTTTGGGTTATTTGGGCATAGGCGTTTGAATTATTCTGTGAGGCATCGTTCAATAAGAAGCTCCCATTGGATACTTGATAACTCCCGGATTGATTGGTCCAAAACCCTGAATTTACATCGAATTCATCTTCAAAAAACCCCATGGTTTGGTTAGATTTGAATGGACTCGTTGCGGATGCTCGAGCAGCGAGGTGATAGAATTTGTAGCGTATACCTGAGGCATCGGAATCTTGAAACGAAGTGGTAAACCCTTGTGTTTGCCATACTCCTGCATAATGCAGCGAACTCGATGGTGGGGTGAGGTCTACATTCAAACTGGTGACCTGATAAGTTGCCGTCCATCCGGAGAGCTGCGTAGCACAATCCGACCGAAACTCAAGGGTTAGTGTGTTTCCTGAGGATTGTATATTTGGTGGAAGGGTGTTTCCGGTGTATGTTCCCAGCAGCGGTGAAGTAAGCGTTGCCCCGTTGTATATAAATAATTTATCAAAGGATGATTCTAAATCGAATGCGCTAAATTGGATGGATATAACACTTCCTTGGGGTGCTTGTATGAGCCAAATGCTGCGTTCATCTGCGGCATAGGGCCCATTCGGACCGCCTGAATCATAGAGGGTTCCGGATGGATTTGTAAGTATCGTTGGGGTGTAGGTGTCGTTTATTAATCCGTAATATTTATTCCAATTCCAATGTATTCCCGGATCGGTATGGCTTTGATTCGCATAATGTTGATGTCCTTTGATACGGATACAATTCCCAAGCAATTGGGTGCTGGTAGAACCCGCGCCGTCGTAGGTTCTTTTCGGGTTGATGCCATAGCCGCTTTGAGTAATATCTTTCACGAGGTTCGCGGAAGATTGATAGAGCGCTTGGGTATACCATGCGGCATTCGATACATAACCTTCATGTTCTATCCCAATGGTGTAGGAGTTTTCATTTCCCACATGCCACGCTTTATTACTTTCTAAAACCATTTGAGTTATTTGTCCATCAGAACTTCGAACCACATAATGATACGATACTTGGGCATTGCAATTGAGCCCCCAAGAAATTGCGCCTGCGTAGGTTCCTTGAACGGTGTGTATGGTAACTGCGGAAATAGGGGAGCCATTTCTGCTGCTGTAATTACAAGAAGGAGCGGCGTTCCACAGGGCAGGACCGTAGTTGAGGGATTTTACTGTATTTCCGGCCCGGTATTGGGTGTTTTCATGGTTTTTAATCCCTGTGGAATCGATTGTAATCCGTGGGGAGCTAAGGACGGAATAGTTCGTTTTACCGAAAAATTCTTGCAGGTTAATTTGATACATAGGGAACCCATAGGTCGCCGAATTGGATTCATCCATCAAAAACAGAAATACATCAAACACAGTACATTCAAAAGCAAAGCGGTTGATGCTTCCTTCTTTTGGAATCTCACTCAATTCCCACATTAAGTTATAGATTAATTCAGGGGTGTTTTCTCCGTTAACTGTATAGCTTTGAATGAGGTTTGCACAAGCAGCTGCATATGCTTCTATTTGCATAGGAACACTATTTTTTTGACTTGAAATACTGATACCACTTAGGGACTCAATGCGCTTCCCGTTTTCAATAAAGTAGTTTTTCCCATCGTCATAAACCCCCATGATTCCATAAGGCAATGGGATGCCGGAGCAGCTTATTTGTTCTTCGTTTGATGGGTCAATAAATCGAGTGTGGGTATAAGAGATTGCTTCTAAAAATCCAGGAGGGATTTCTGGGTGCTGTTGGTAGGCGGGTGAAAAAACTGGCCCCTGACTGAACACGGCCACGTGCATGGATAGGGCGAGATAAATAAAAAGTAGTTTAGGCATAAATAAAAATTTGCGAGCTAACGCAAATCTTTACTGAATAGTATATATTAAATTATATCTAATTGAAAACCAACGCTTTAAAACTTAATAGTCAAGCCTCCAAATACAGAAATCGGAATAACAGGATAATTGTAAAACCTCAAGTATCGTTGTGAAGCGATGTTATTGAGTTGAATAAAACCAGAAATCCGTTTGTTGTATCGATATTCAAGGGTTAAATTCCCATCGATTATGTTTCCTAAATCGTATACAAATTGATTGTTAAATGCGGTAACGTTGGTTCCCGCTTCATAGACCTTTGCATAGCGTCCAAATGACATATCCAAGCCGCCCTTCACTAGAAATTTATCGAACAAATTATAACTTGCTTGAACGATAATTTCTGCTTGTGGTAAATTCCAAGCTTTTGCCTCATTGAATAATTCATAGGAATGGTATCTGGCAATAACATCTACGCTTAGTTTCTTACCGGCTTGATATCCAAATTGGCCTTCAATTTTTGTGTGGTTTAAGGAGTCGTATACCAAGGTGAATTTATTGCCTGTAGAGATCAAGGTGTCGGTTACAAAAAAGGCTCTGTTGTTTTCTTTGATAAAATTAGCCTGTACTCCGTAGGTGAATTTTTTAGAAAAAGCGCCTTTAATTCCCAACTGAATGTCGTAGGGGTTGACCTCATTTTGGATGTTTAGGTTTGGCAAGACAAATTGATTTTCTTGATAGAAACTAGTCAAAGACCCTTGTTTTACTTGTCCTTTTAGGACCGCATATGGAATGAGTTGATTGTTTAATAAGGCAAATTGCATCGAAATGGCCGGAAAGAAATATGCACGGGTTTGGTTTGCTACATCAATGCTGACATTAAATCCAGCGTCGATGCTGAGTTTATTTTGTATCAGAAGGCTTTTTACACCGGGGTTTAAGTCCACAATGGTGTTCTTGTAAACAATTCCACTGTCTGAAAAAGATAAAATAGAATCTTGAATACCGTAAGAATACCCATTATATCTTAGGCCTAACCCGCCATAAAAGGTAGAAGCGCCGGTTTTATAGGTTCCTAGGGCGTGTAATTTAAATCCTTGCTCTTTTGATTTCCAATCTTTCAAACTGTCTGCCATGGGTGAGTCTGTGCCGGTGTATCTAAAATCAAGGGTAGTTTTCACGTTGAAAACGCCAGTATCTCCTCGGTTGCTTGCGAGTGCGGCATGCACATTCACTAACTGATAACGTTGTGCGATAGAGTCTTTTTCAATGGTTGGATCATTTAAGCCATAATAATGAAACCCATGGTTGGTGTATTTAAGGTGCGACTGGAGTGAAAAAGATTTTTGGAACGTTTCAAAGTTTCCTTGAATGCTGGTGTTATCGAAAGACGCGGGAGCCATAAGTTGTTTTTCTCTATTTTTAACGTCCCCAAAAAAGCTCAGGTGTTTCACGTGTAATCCATAATAATTGCTCCTCGATCGGGTAGAATTGACATAAAACTCGCCCAAAGGCATTAACGTAGAACCCATACCAAGTTTTAAATAAAAAGGATAAATTTTTTCAAGCAATTGTTCCGTTTCAATGGTGGCCGCATCAATGGTGTCTGTGGTTACGTTAACCGTTAACTTGGGACCGAGTAAGGGTCGGTTCGGTACGGCAGAGGTTTTGATGGAGTCAATAATTTTAGGGGCAGAAGCAATGCGATGGGTGCGATCAATATCTCTATTTCCTTTTCCATCGGTTTCAAATACATCCGATTGTGCAAAATACCACGGAAACCAACCACAAATTAATAAGATCAAATAATACTTCATGTTATTCCGGTTTAATTTCAATGGTTTTTTGAGGATCTATTTCAAGATTCTTTGTAGGGTTTTTAAGGTCTTCAATGGTAGCCTTGAGCGTTTGAGCTTCTTCCAGAATCCCATCGTCCTCCTTAATTGGATAAAAATCAATTACGGAGGTAATGGTTTGCTCTGCTTCTAACAATTCATTGCGGTCAATATGGGTTTTGGTTTGAAGAATTAAGCCTTTCGCTACCCAATAATTATAGCTGGGTTTCATTTTAAGCAGTTCCTTAACCAGGATAATCGTAGAATCCAGCGCCTTGTTTTTATATTGAATGTCCGCTAAGGTATATTTTGCTTCTGCGCCTTTAATCGTTCCAGTATTTTTAACTAACCAACGCAATGCGGGTTGTGAATCCGTATAATTGGCTAAATAATAGGCACTCATTCCATAGGCGTATTCCGCTTCCATTTTCAAGGATTGATTAACTCCTCCTGTTGAGCGAACTTGTTGAGCGTAGGTATTTGCTTCTTGGTATTTTCCTAATAGAAAATAACAGCGCATTAATCCAATTTTTGCGGCGTTAATATTGTTTGGTTTGGCGGCGTATTGTTCCAATTTTAGGTAATAGATTAAGGCTTCGTTGTACTTCCTTTTTTCATAGTAATAGGTGGCAATTTTATAAGCTACGGGTTCAAAATAACTTGCAGTTGGACCGGCCAAATATGCTTCGTAGTGGGGCAGGGCAGCAAGGGAGTCCTTTATTCTTAAGCAGGCATTTCCGGCATAAAAGTGTGCATCTTGCGCAAACTTTCCATTCGGGAATTTGGCTAGATATTGATTGAACTTAGGAATTGCTTCGCTGTAATTACTATCCACATAGCTTTGCAAAGCCGGATTAAAATACAAGTTTTCTTTTTCATCTGCGGACAACCCTGCACAATCGTATTCGTTGGCTACTTCCTCTGCTCGATCGGGACTTTTCATGGCTACATAGACATCCATTAACCCTTTGGCCGCAACGGCACAGATGTCTTTTTTGTTTCCATATTCCAGCAAGATGGATCGATATGCGCTTTCCGCTTGTTGGTATTTCCATTGTTTATAATAGATATCCGCCATTTCAATCCTACAATTAACCCCTTTTGGGGATTTTGGATAGTTTAATACATAGGTTTCGAATCCACTAAATGCCTGCTCGAATTCCGACTGAGCCTTGTAGCTCATCGCGAGTTCATACGAAGCGTTTTGAACATATTTAGAGTTCGGGTAATCTGCTATTAATCGTTCAAGGGTAGAGATTTTCAAAAGGGCTTGTTTATTGTACCCATAGGATTTCGCTAGATAATACGATGCACGATCAGATAATGCGGTTTTTTTAGATAAAATATCCTTGTAATACTGGATGGCTTGTTCATCTTTCCCTTGGGAATAATTGCCATCAGCAAGTTGGAACATGGCATCAAGTTTCTTTTCCGCGCTGTTCGGTTTGGATTGAATGTATATTCCGAAATATTCGAGGGCATCGCTCAATTGTTCTTGTTCTAGGTATGCATAAGCAATGCTGTAATATGCATCTGGTTTTTCTTCCAATATATTAGCCGAGGGTGCAGCAAGGAATTTTTTAAACTCTGAAATCGACTCTTTATATTTTGCTTGTTTAAAATAAATATCTCCCCTCCAATATTTTGCTTTCGCCATAATTTCTGGTTCATTGGGGTATTTTTCAACCAAACCAAAGACTGTAAAAGCAGAATCGAGCAAGTTTTTTTGGTACAGGTCAACCCCGTAATTAAACGCTACGGTTTGATACACGCTTTTCAGTTGTGCATCTTTATTGGGGATTTTATTGAGGGATTCCAAAGCTTTTGCATAATTACTGGTAGAAGCATAGACATTGACCAAATATTGAAAAATGTCTGCTTTACGGGTAGAATTGGGATATTTAGTCAAATAGTTTTCAAAGGCTCTCACGGATTCGTCATAGGGGTTAATGTCAATTTTGAATGATATTACCGCAAATTGATACAAGGCATCTTCTGAGAGCAAGGGGTTAGATTTCATGGTTGAAACGCGTTCAAACGCACTTCGAGCGGGCAACATTTTTTGTGCACTTAAATAACAATTTGCAATGTGGTACATGGCGGTTTGTCCAAGGCTATCATCCATCCTTGCTGCGCGTTCCAAATAGCTAATTGCTTGGTCATGTTGTTCGGAATTCATTAATGCAAACCCCAGTTGATAATCGTCTATCCGAGTCGTTTTTGCACGTTTATCGTAGGCTAATAAATACGTTGATGCTTCCTTATATTGATTCAACTTGAAATGAGCATCCCCAAATAAGTGTAAAATATCGGTATAGTTTCCTAATTCAGCCGTATCCAGCACAGTAGATGCATAGGCAATTACACTGTCGTACAGCCCTTGTTTATGGTTTATTTGAACAATATAATAAGGGGCGATGGTGGTGAATTCGGGGATATGCTTTAGTGCATGAAAGGTATTTTTCGCTTCGTTTAAATTCCCAAGTTTATAATTCAAGTGTGCATAATAGTATAAGCTGATTGCCCCATATTGTCCGGTAGAATTTTTTACTTCTTTGAAGGCAAGCATCGCCTCTTGCTCTAAGCCCTCCATAAAACAACTGTATCCTTTTTTGAAAAAATAAATTTCAGCATTCGCGGAGTCTAAGGCAGCTACATCAACCAGGGAATAATAAGGCAGCGCACCAAGGTAGTCCTCCTTTTGAAAAAAATAATTCCCGATTTCAAAATGGATGGTGTTTCTGTATCGGTTTTCAGGATATGTTTCATTGAATTGGCTCAGCAGGGGAATGGCATCGTCATTATAAAGTGCCAATGCAGCCATGCCTCGGTAATAATGTGCTTTAATAACAAAGGGATCGTTGCGGTCTAGCGGTTGATTCATGAAATTTTCAAATTCAATGCGAGCTGCAGTGAATTGGCTTTTTTCATACAATTCACAAGCCCGATGATAATCTCGATAGATGGAACTTGTGTTCATTGATTCTTGCCCATAGAAGCAAGAGCTTATACCTACCCATAGAAAGAATAGAAAAAAGAGACTTTTTCGCATGCAACAAAAATATACCGCATAGAACGCTTGAATTCGCAAAGGGTTAAAAGTTTTTCACGCATTTTTGTTAAGAGATATTTTGTTGTGGCGTGAATTAACTCATTCTCTATACCATCTTTGTAAAAAATCACACGTGGAACAAATTATTAATTTATCAGAGGTGAACATCCTTCAAGGAGATAAAACCATTCTTAAACAAGTAAATTTATCAGTTCAAGAGGCCGAGTTTGTTTATTTAATTGGTAAAACAGGAAGTGGAAAAAGCTCCTTATTAAAAACGTTATATGGTGAGCTTCCCATTGCCCAAGGAACCGGTATGATTGCTGGGTATGATTTAAAGGCCTTAAAACCCAAAGAAATCCCGTTTCTCAGAAGGAAATTAGGCATTGTTTTTCAAGATTTCCAGCTCTTAATGGACCGTACGGTAATCCAAAATTTATATTTTGTATTGAAGGCAACCGGATGGAACAATAAAGCGGAAATTCACAAACGCGCCATGAGTGTATTGCAGTTGGTGGGTATAGAACAAAAAGCAGATCAAATGCCACATACCCTTTCTGGTGGAGAACAGCAACGGGTTTCCATTGCACGCGCCTTATTAAACGACCCCAAAATTATCTTGGCGGATGAACCAACCGGTAATTTAGATGAAGAAACTTCCGAAGAAATCATGCACTTGTTGGTGGCTCTTTCTAAAGAAGAGAATACGGCCGTGTTAATGGCCACTCACGACCTTCAAATGGTGAAAAAGTTCCCTGCTCGCACCTTGCGTGTGGAAAACGAGGAGGTTTGTAGTTAATTACAGCAGGTCGTTCGCAAGATTTGCTAATTCGGAGCGCTCCCCTTTTTCAAGTTTTACGTGTGCAAATAAGGGTTGATTATTTATTTTCTGAATTAAATAGGCCAGCCCATTGCTGTATTCGTCTAAGTATGGCGTGTCAATTTGATGCACATCTCCCGTGAATACAATTTTAGTGTTCTCACCAGCACGAGTAATGATCGTTTTAATTTCGTGGGGCGTTAAATTTTGCGCTTCGTCAATGATGAACATGATGTTCGAAAAGCTTCTCCCTCGAATAAACGCGAGCGGAGTAATCACAATTTTTTTGTTTTCTTCCATTTCACTGATCGCCTTGTGCTTTTTTTCATGTTCGCCATACTGCGCTTTTATGAACTTTAAATTATCCCACAAGGGCTCCATGTAAGGACTAATCTTATCGTTGGCATCTCCCGGAAGAAATCCAATTTCTTTATTCGATAAAGGAACGATGGGCCGAGCTAAAATAATTTGGTTGAATTTTTTTTCTTGTTCTAAGGCAGCGGCCAGGGCGAGTAGGGTTTTACCAGTACCAGCAACCCCTTGTAGCGCAACCAACTTAATATCAGGATTCGTGAGCGCATGCAACGCAAAGGCTTGTTCTGCATTTTTTGGTTTAATCCCATACACAAATTCCTTTTCTATACGCTCGAGCATTCCCGAGGTTTGGTTGTAATAAACCAAGGAGGATGTTTTTCCATTTTTCAATATATAATAGCCATTGGTTCGCTTTAGCTCACCAAGAACCCCTTTTTCTTCGCAGGTTCCTCGGGTAAACACTTCACGGATTAAGTCGCTATCTACGTGGTCAATAATGTAGTCAGGTGCTAATTCATTTTTTAGCTCATACACTTTACCCGTTTCATAATCTTCTGCAGCAACCCCTAAGGCTTTTGCTTTTATGCGGAGGTTAATGTCTTTAGTAACAAGAATCACGTTGCGTGTAGGGAATTCTTCCTGTAAAATAAGCGCAGCATTGATGATTTTGTGATCGTTTTTTGATGAGGCATATACTTTTTCAGCATTAAGGATTTTCGGATCCTGGTCCATGATGATTTTGAATTTCCCTAAGGATTTTTCGATGTCAATCCAATTGCTTAGACGCTCATTTCCCACGAGTTTATCAATAAAACGAATTACTTCTCGTGCGGAAAAATTCTTGGTATCATTTCCCAATTTGAATTTATCTAATTCTTCCAACACCGTGATGGGTATAGCAACGTCATGTTGTTTGAAATTTATTATGGCGTGATGATCGTGAATTAAGACCGAGGTGTCCAGTACAAAAATCTTAGTTTTCTTTTTCATAGAGTAAGTCGGATAGGTTATTAAATCGAACGTTATACCCAGATTGGGCCAGTTTAGTGTGGTCAATTTGAATGGACTCCGTGAGTAATAAGCCCATTTCTCCAAAAATTAAACGAATAATTGGCGCGGGAATGTTTGGGAGAAGGATAACAGAACGCTCTTTTTGGGCAATCGTTTTTGTTAGTTCACGCATGCTTGAATTGTCACTTACCACATGAATCAATCCCAGAGCGTCCCCTTGCAAGACCTTCAACGTTAAGCCAATCACATCGTCTAAATGAATCCAAGGTACGAGCTGTTTTCCGCTTCCTGGAACAGCCCCCATGTAAAACTTCATAGGTGCCGCAATTTTTCGATACGCCCCCCCGCTACTAGACAAGACCATTCCAAGACGGAAGATGCTAAATGAGGGCAGTTGCTCAAAAAGCCGGTGGGCTTGTTCCCATTGCGCAACTAACTGAGATAAAAAATCCTCCCCGAATGGGTGCGACTCGTTGTATAAAATGTCCTCTTTAAACCCAAAGGCATTGACTCCAGAAATACCGATATAACCGATTAATTTAGGACAGTGTTTACTGCACTCTTTGTATAGGAATTCTGTGGAATCGATGCGAGAAGTTTTTAATTCTTCTTTCCTGTGTTTCGTCCAGCGTTGGTCTGCAATGCCCGCCCCTGCTAGATTAATAATGTGGGTAATGGAGCCCAATGAAGTATGATCCAATTGATGCTTATCCGGGTCCCAAAAAATGTGTCTGGCAGATTTTTGAGTTCTGCTGAGAACTTTATACGGCACATGAATGCCATCAAGTGCTTTTTGGAGTGCTTTTCCAATAAACCCCGTGCCACCAACAATCAAGATCTCCATCATAATTTTGGCTGTTAAATTAAAAAATATAGGGGTTTGACAAACTCACTAAAGAAAATTAATATGTTCGTAATCTAGGCTACATGCGTAGCTTTTCTATTTTTGTATTCCATGCGAAATTTTTTATGGTATTGTTGCCTTATTTTATGTCTTCCCACGGGGTTTGCTCAATCTTGCAAGTCCTTTGTTTTTAGGCATAATACCGATCCGGTTCGGGATAAAATTTGTTCATCCGCGCTTATTGAAGACCTCAAAGAGTTAAAGGAACGTCTGTATGAAATTCACCCGGATATCTATCGGTATACCACCGCCCCGGCCCTAGACTCGTCGTTTTTACAGGCTATACAGCGTTGCGCCACCGACAAAACACTGTTGGAGTTCACCCAGATTGTAAACGATTACCTGTTAGAAATCAGGGATTCACACACCTTTTTTAATGTTCGGGAATTGTTATCTTATTCGAGGTTTTCTCGACACTATCTTCCGTTTTTACTCTGCCGTGTCAATGCGAATTATTTTGTTGTTAAGTCGTGGAATTCAAGCATCCCAATGGGTTCAGAATTGTTAGCGTTCAATCAACGACCGCCGCAGTATTTTTACCAAACGGCGCTGAATTTTTCTCCCATTGAAGCCTATGCAGAGCACGCCAAAGAAGAGCTTTCAACACATGTGATTACCGGATTGTATAACCTCCAAAGTCTTGAAAAATCAATACAGGTTCATTACGTGTATAATGAAGATACAGTCTCTAAAGAGATCGTTCGTCCGCGTTTGAGAAAGGCCCTTAAGGCTTCGGAGTTTTTAGGGGAGGATGCAAAAATAACGTATACCCGGTTTGAGAAGAAAGGGGTATTGAGTATTTCGTCATTCTCGCCGAATTCTCTTGGTTCCTTTAAAAAAAGAATGGATGAGGTGTTCGAACACATTGCATCGGATAGCATTGAATCCTTAGCAATAGATTTGAGAAATAATACGGGAGGGTATATTCTTTTACAAGAATACGTAATGAGTTTTCTTGTCCCCGAAGGCACAAAATACAGCAATAATTACGTATACAAACGCAGTGATTACGACCGCTTTGAGCAGTTGTCGAAAGTTCAGAAATGGAGATTTAAACGCACGGCGAAGCGGTATTATCCCAATGGGGCAATTGCGCAAGAATGGGATTTTTATAACAGCCCAAAAGGTACGGTGGATACGGTATTAAATGACCCCGTTTTGACTAATAAAAACAAGAGAACCTTCACTGGTAAGTGCAGCTTATTTATTAATGGAATGTCGATGTCCGCCTCGGCGAATTTTGCCGCATGGTTTACGACGTTAGATAGAGGAAGTATTATTGGAACACCCGCTTCAGGAACCCAAACAGGTACCTTTGCTAATCCGGTTACCGTTTATTTGAACAATACAGCCCTGCCCATTATGATTTCTACCATGAAAGTTAATGCACTATCCGACCCCACGAGTAATAAACCAATTTTACCTACGGTTTTACTTACTCCGACTTCAAGCGATATTAAATCGGGGAAGGACATTCATTTATCCTATTTTCTATCTCACTAATGTCCACACTTTCAATCCCTTCTACGCCAAGTATTTTTTCGGTAATGACACAATTAGCGAATGCCCATGGCGCGATTAATTTAGCCCAAGGATTCCCTAACTTCCCCATAGACCAATCGCTGCGCGATGCGGTCTCAGAGGCGGCACAAAGGGAAGTACATCAATACGCGCCGTATCAAGGGCAGTTGTCATTAAGAACCGCAATTAAACACTGGACTGAACAACACAACGGATACCCAATAACTACGGATGAAATTTTAATTACTGCGGGCGCCACGCAAGCAATTTTCACCACGGTTCAAGCCTTGGTTTGCGCAGGGGACGAGGTCGTTTTATTAGATCCGTGTTATGATTGTTATGAAACCCCAGTATTGTTAGTAGGAGGCAGATCGATTCACGTGGAACTTGGTCAAGATTTTTTACCCGATTGGCAAGCAATTATTTCGGCAGTAAACGAGAGAACCAGATTACTGATAATCAATAGTCCACACAATCCAAGCGGTCGTGTTTGGGCAGAAGCGGACTTTTTACAGCTGATTGATTTGGTGAACAGGTTCCCTAGGCTTACGATATTATCAGATGAGGTATATGAGTATTTAACCTATTCAAGCGCACATATTTCTGTCAGAGCTTTTGAGGCGTTGAGGACCCGGTCAGTAGTGGTTTCCTCTTTTGGAAAAACGCTTCAGGTTACCGGGTGGAAAATGGGTTTTTTGAGCGCCCCAGCGCCCTTAATGCAGCGCATATTAAACGTTCACCAGTATTTAGTGTTTAGTGTGAACTCGGTCATGCAAGAGGCGATTTCTAAGTATTTACCTACGTTTAATCCCGCATTAATTCGCGCAGAATATGAAGAACGAATGAGGTTTTTTAGACAAGGGCTAGCCGCGAGCAGGTTTAAGTGCTTACCCTGTGAGGGCACCTATTTTCAAACGGTTGATTACAGTCAGATTTCTACTGAAAATGACGTGGATTTCTGTGTATGGTTAATTAAGGAACACGGCGTAGCGGCCATTCCTCTTTCGGTATTTTATGAATCGAAGAAAGACCTCAATCACATTCGTTTGTGTTTCGCTAAGGATCACGAAACGCTCACTAACGCCCTAGAAAAACTATGCAAGATTTAGTAATTGGCTTGCTTCAATTGGACCAAGCGTGGCAAAACCCAACGGAAAACAAGAACAGGATTGAATCCGCACTTACAAAACAATCCGGAGCGGACATCATATTAATTCCCGAAATGGCTTTTACGGGATTTAGCATGAACGCCGAGGAACATGCGGAGGAATGGGATAGCTCAGCGTCTATTTCTTGGTTAAAAGAACAATCTTGCCGATATAACACCGCGTTTTATACTTCTTTACTCATTAAATCTGAAGGGAAATTCTATAATCGAGGCGTTTTTATTTCAGAAGGAACGATACTTGCGCACTACGATAAACAACATTTATTCGCCTTTGCTGGTGAAGACGCAGTGTTCGAATCGGGAAACAGTCAAACCATTGTTTCATTTAAAGGCTGGAACATTAACCTCCAAATTTGTTTTGACCTTCGTTTCCCCGAAGGAGCCAGAAACCAAGTTATAGCCGGCAATCCACGGTATGATTTGCTCGTATATGTTGCGAATTGGCCCAGTCGAAGAATTGCTCACTGGGATTCATTGTTGGTTGCTAGAGCCATAGAGAATCAATGCTATATTGCTGCCGTGAATCGGGTTGGTATCGATGGAAATCAAATTGCGTATGAGGGGCATTCGTGTTTAATTGCCCCCGATGGCACCTATATTGAACCTCCGAGGGTAAACGATGCTGTCCTAATTCTAAAAACGATTTCAAGTGCTCAACTGCAGGATCTTAGAAAATCAATTCCCTTTCTAAAAGAAAGAAAAGGATAATATAATTTTTTGCCTTATTTTTACCATACCTAAATAAAATTAACCCATGAAAAAATCTTTACTCTTTTCTTTAGTGGCGCTTGGCTCAATGGCCTATGCACAGAAGAAGCCGCTTGTCCCAACAGCGAATGCCTTAGTTCCTTCTGCGCATGCAATTACAGCTAAACCTGCAGCAAATACGAAGTCCCTTGGTGTAACATTATGGTCTGATAATTTCGATAACGCAGCTAACTGGACAGTGGACAACAGTGGTCAGGCTGGAATTGACTTTGGTTGGAACATCAATAACACCTCTGATGGTTGGTGGTCAGCTAACGGAATCACATCCACTGGTGGTGGAAACTATGCGGAATTAGTGAACGGTGACCCAACACAAACCCCAGGAACGCAAGCCTTAGCCGTTACCTATAACCTAACGACAGCAAACCCAATCAACATTGCAGCGCTTGGTGGAACGAACCAAGTGAGCTTAGAGTTTGAGCAATTTGGTGCCCGATTCAATGACCTTCAAGACATTCAAATTAGTACAGACGGTACTACGTTTTTCTCTGTTGGAAACAATTTAGATAAACCAGTACTTTCTGCTTCTGGGGGTGCGCCTTTCACAAATCCGGATCTTAAAACCATCAATCTAGCAACCATATTACCTGCGAATCCAGGAAACGTTTGGATTCGTTTTAGTTGGACTACGAATTTCCCGGCTCAAGCAGCAAATGCGAATGTTTGGATTACCTATGGTTGGTATATTGACAACGTTAAGATTGTGACTAATCCAACAAACGACCTGAGTATAACGTCAAAATATTGGGGAACGGCCGGTCTTCCATATTATCAAATCCCAACGACCCAAACCGCACCAATTGATTTCGAAATTGCTGCATTCAACGGCGGTATAAATAATCAAACAGGCGTAGAATATAGTATCAACGTGAATGGTGGTGCGTTTACTTCTTCAAGCCCTTCAACCACGATTAATTCTTTAGATACTGCTACCCTAACCGTAGCCAATTCATTTACTCCAGCGGCAATCGGCAATTACACGGTAGTTCATGCATTAACCGCAGACTCAACAGATGATGTTCCTGCGAATAACGCAATCGCGAATACCGCATTTAGTGTTACTAATTATATCTATGCCCGCGATAATGGAACCCCAGCAGGTTCCACGTCAAACGGAGCAGATGGTTTTGAATCAGGTAACTTATTTGACATTTGGACCGCTCAAACCTTAAAAGGAATTGACGTTAGAATGTTAGGTGGTGCAAGCGGTACTACGGTAGGGACTGAGGTTTTTGTGAAATTGTATTCTGTTGATGCCACGACAGGAGACTTTGTTTTTGAATCTGAATCAGATCCATACATTGTAACCGCTGCAGATTTGAACGTAAATAAAATGCTCATGTTGAATGTTCCGGTAAACATGCTTCCAAACACCACTTATTTAGCGGTTATGGGGGCATATAGTCAAGGCTTGAAAGTGGTTAACGCAGGTTCATCTGAACCTCAAACTTGCTTCTTCTTTGATTATTTTGACAATACATGGTATTATCAAACAGGTACTCCTTGGGTAAGATTGAATTTTGACCCAACCATCGGTATTAACGAAGAAACAGCAAGCATTGCTACCTTGGTTTATCCAAATCCAGCGAATGAGGTGTTGAACGTAAAAATGGAAATTAACAACGCAACTACTGGTGTAATAGCAATTTATAATGCAGCAGGAAGTAAGGTAAAAGAAACCTCGTTCAATGCTGCCAATGGCATATCGGTTGAGCAGGTGTCGATTAATGATTTATCTGCAGGCTTGTATACGGTGAAGATTACAACAAATGATGGATTTGCTACTCGCAAATTCACCAAAAAATAGTAAATAAGCACATCTAATTAAGGCCGGTTATCCGGCCTTTTTTTATGGATTGGATTGAATGGGGATATATTGGTTTGTTTATTGCTTCTTTTCTGGCGGCAACTATACTTCCCGTGGCTTCAGAAGCCTTGTTCGTTGCCATGCTGTTTTCATTTAACCCCTGGCTTTGTTTGTGTATTGCAAGTGTAGGAAACACCCTAGGGGGGTATTTGAATTATGGGATTGGTTATTTGGGGAAACCCGAATGGCTAGCCAAAATTCGCGTCTCACAAGATCAAATTTTACGCTGGGAGGATAGGGTTAAGCGCTATGGGGTTTGGTTAGCCCTTGGGACTTGGTTACCCTTTGTTGGTGATGTAATCGCTGTAGCCTTAGGGTTTTTCAAAACAGCGTGGAAGCCAACCTTCTTTTTTATCTTTATCGGTAAGTTTGCTCGGTATTTATTAATACTTCTCTTTTATTTATATGTTCAATAAGTGGCCAGGTTGGGTTATTAAAGGCGTTGTAGTGTTTCTTTTCACACTGGGTTTGTTTCGATATTTCTCGAATTCAGAACCCTATGCTACCGGGGATGGAATCGAGTATATTTTAACCACAGAGGCATGGTATAATCACGGTACACCAAGCATTAAGCTTGGAGATTTTAATTCATTTAAAGCTGATTTTGTGGCGCATCAAACATGGCAATCGAATTATAAGGCGGCGGCGTTTGATGAGGTTGAACGCTTTTTAAAAGAATCTCAAGCTCCGGTTAACACGAAGGTTCGAAAAGAATTCGGGGGGTTCTATCGGAACAAGAAAGGGAACGTTTACGGGTATCATTTTGTGTTTTATTCCTTGTTGAATGTTCCTGCTCGGGGCATAAGCGACTTGTTAAATGTGCATCCCATACATGCCTTTAAGTATACCAATCTTGCTTGTTGGATAATGCTATTGACATTAATTCTATTCCTTCGTAAAGAGCTTGTTTTTGATGAGGTATTGCTGTTTTTAGCCGCGTTTTTCAGTGCCGCGTTTTATTATAATACCTGGACGCATCCTGAACTAACAACGGTTGTTTTATTAATGGCGAGTTTTATTTTTCTCAACCAAGAACGATTTCACCTTGCATTACTTACATGTGCCTTAGCGACCCTGCAGAACCAACCCTTGGTGTTCCTTTTGCTTTGGATGTACGTATACGTATGGAATAAACAGCGATACGCCATTAAACCCTTATTACTTTATGGACTTTATGGGTTGATTATATGTATTCCATCCCTCTATTTTTATGGGTTATTTGGTACCACCAGCTTGATTAAGGATGCGGGATTTCTTGCCATGGAGAACATTACATTGAATCGAATAATAGGGTTTTACCTAGATTTAAATCAAGGAATGATTTTAAGTGTAGGATTATTTCTGCTGTTATATATGGTGTTGTTAGTACAACGATGGGTTAAAATCATCAAAACGCGTAAAGCGGAATGTTGGGATTTGATGCCGCTTGTTTTAATGTCAATGACTTTATTAGTTTCTGCTATGAACAATTGGAATCATGGAATGGCCATCGTTAATCGGTATGCGGTATGGATGGGCGTGCCCTTGCTTTTTCATGTGTTTCATTTAATGCGTGATTTTTCAATCCGAGTTCGGGTTCCGCTAGTTGTTTCGGCCTTAATTTCTCAGGTGTTTTTACTCAGTGTACATTTGCCTTACAACCAATTTGATTGGTCTAACCTCCAACACATGCCCATTGCGAAATGGGTGCTTGACCATCATCCCTCATGGTACAATCCCGACCCACAGATATTTATTGCCCGAACACAGCGGGTGTTTGATTTTACTAAAAACAGCTCACCAGTCCTATATTTTAATACTTACAACAAGTTGGTAAAACTTGCGGTCCACGTTGAAAACATAGATACCCTTTCTATATTTGGTTATAAACCGATCGACTTGAGCGCTTATCCCAAGGTAAGAAGCGGTTCAGAGACCTGGATTTATATAAATGACATCGAAGAAAGATCAACCAAATCAAGTCTTGAGTTGTTGCGAATCATTCAAAAGTCAGAGGAGGAACGAATTATACGTGAAATGCGCTCCAATCCTTCTTGGATGGAAGAATTAACGAGGAAAGCAGCCAGTAATCACATCGGTCTTGAGGAACAGTTAAACCGAGATGCAACATATCTGTTTATGGAGGCGCATGGCCTCAATGAACGGCAATAAGGGTGCCATTTTTAATAAGATATCCGTGTTCTGCTAATTGCAATAAGGCAAAATCATCGGAGTTGTCTGAATACGCAACATGTATGGTGTGCGTTGGAAAAACATCGCGCAGGCGTTTTATTTTTTCCTCACCCCTGCAGTTTGTCCCCAATGAATACCCTTTTTCGGTAACGTGCAAGGAGGTTGCAATAACGTGTTTAATCCCCAGGTTTTGACATGCGGGAAGAATAAAAAGATCCGGCGAAGCCGAAACAACTACCGGAAGGACCTTGTTCGCCTGACAGGTTTGTAATTCAGTTAACAGTTTTGGATTAAATGAAGAACTCTTGTTCCAAAATTCTGTTGCTATACGTTCGATTTCTCCTGCAGAATCTTTAGCGATAAAACAAATGAATCGGGCTTTAAATTCCCGGGTATCACGCAGGCCTAACTTCCAAAAAAACCAAGAAAACACTTGGATAACTACCCGCCAAACTCGCCATGGTTTTTTTTGATAGTAGAACAAACAGAAAGAAAGAATACTGTCGTATTTATAGAGGGTTCCGTCAAAATCAAACAGCGCAAGCTTCTGGGAACGTTCAGACATAGATGATCCCGATTAAGTACAAAATCCAACAGCAGACAGTTCCTTGTAAAAATCGATCTTTAAATAATAAAGTCGTTGGGTCACCCTCTCCTTCATACAACCCCATTTCGCTAATTTGAATAAAACGAATTACCCCCATCAACACAAATAAGGAGCTGTACATTAACCAATCCGTACCTAAGGCTTTCACAACATTTTGGTCTATGGAGTATAACAAATATGCGGTAATCGTTATGGTAGCCGCAATGTACGTGAGGGTATTTAAAAAACCAACGCTATAGGCCGATAATACTGCCCGGTGTTTAATGGCATCCCCGTCTAATTGCATGATTTCCGCTTTTCTTTTTACCACAACCATGAGAAAGGCCAGGAAAAATGTGACCACTAAAATCCAGTGAGATGGAGAAACTAGAATAATTGCGCATCCCGCCAGCACACGAAGAACAAAGTTGATGGCTACAATAAAAAGCTCTAATAAAGGAAGCGTTTTCAAGCCAAGAGAATAAAGGATATTCAAGAGTAGATACGTGCTAACAATCGCTAAAAACCCTAGGGGTAATCTCGCTATAAACATAATTAAGTAGGCAGTAATGAGTATGCCAAAACCAATCATTAAGGCAAGTTTTTTAGATATTTTTCCCGCAGCAATCGGACGGTTTTTTTTTCGAGGATGTAGGGCATCTCTATCGGCATCTTTAAAGTCATTCGTCACATAAACAAAGGAACTTACGAGCGAAAAGACAAGTACACCTAGCAACAAGGAAGACATAAACTCAAGCTCCATAAGCTTAAGCGAAAAGATGGCAGGCAAAAACAAAAAACCATTTTTGATCCAACTTTTAACCCTAAGTAAATCTAATACTGTTTTCATTTGTTTTCCTTCATATATTTCCATCCACTAAACGAGTCTCCTAAAAACGGTTCATATACGGCATTTGTGTCAAGGGTATAGATTGGAGTAATGTGGTTCGTTTTTAGCTTCAACTCAAACGACTTCATCCACCCCGCTTGTACCTTAACGGAAGAATTTTGCATTGGTTCCAATTGCTTTCTTAATTCCCGGTTGTTTTCAAAAACCCAGCGCCAATTTTGACTAACAGCAAGAACGGAATTAATTATAAATAAAAAGGAAAAAAACAAAGCGTAACTGCTCACCCAACTGCTTTTGTGTTTCATGGAGGCAGCTAAAAAGACAGCGAGTAAAAGCAGCAACTGAGGAGCATATCGCAAATTCCAAAACTCGGGTTGTATCAATAAAGAACCTAAAAGAACCCCCAACAAAACGTATAGTTCCAGGGGTTGTTTACGAATAAAAAACAAGAGCAATATCGGGATAAATAACACCCACAGTTCCCCTTCGAAAGGCCCGAAAGGACTCATAGTTACGGGTTGATGGTTCTTAAAATATGGAATAGAACCTTGAATCAAGCGGGTATTAAACAACGGTTTCCGTACAGAAGCATGTTCATGATCGGTATATATCGGAATAGACCCATGTGCTGCGACGAATTTCTGAAACCGATTTTTTTTAAAGAAATCGAGGGGGTATTGAACCTCAGCAATCATTTTCCCCTCATTCTTTTTACCCATAATCGGAAATAAGGGATGGCCCTTAGAAACGGTGTTTCGTACGTAAGTTGGATACCCAATAATACCAACGCCAATGACCACGGTAAGGGAAAATCGAGCCAGGCTCTTTTTAAGCAGCGATCTTTGTTGAGCAAACACCCAGATGGTCGCCCCAAACATCAATACCACGCCGTAAACCAAGCCCGTAAACTTAATGTTTACTAACACGAGGAATGCACCAATTAAAAGCCATCCCGTAGGCTTTTTGAAGTAAATAAAGTCTATTAAAAACAGACAGAAAATACCAATCAAACTATACAAGAGGCCGTCTACGTAAAAGCTGTGTACTTGTCCAAGGCTGACGGTGCTTGTTGAAACAACTAAGACCAAAAGGACTGTTTTTATCCAAGAAAACGATAAACGGACGCTAAAAAAATGTGTTAGAAGACCCATAAAGGACAACCAATAAAAAAACTGTAGTGACTTTCCTGATTCAATATTTCCAGTAAGCCGGAACAACACCGCTTGAATGGCCCAAGAAGCCTTCGGATAATGATTTACGTAGTTCGCATTTAATCCAGAAACATCCACGTCGGCAATTAAATTATCCCAAATGGGATTCCATCCTTCAGACATTAATATGACGGCATCTTGATGATACCATTGTCCATCGAACGAGCAGTCGTAGAATAAACTGGAAATATAGATGCTGCCCCACACAAGAATCAAGGCAACCGACAAGCCTGTGATATTAGTCCATAGGGCTTGTTTTTCAAAAAGAACAATAATGGCGGCACTTATTGCTAAACTGATTATAAAAATCCAACCACTAAGTTCTATTCCCAAAAACCAAGCGGCATGCGTTAATACCAGGACGATGCTTGGTAAAAGAAACAAAAAAACACTAATTGCGTATAGCGGTTGATGGGATCGATTCATATATGGCTCGAAATTAAAAGGAATTTGAATCATAATAATGTTAAAAGAACGAGGAATTTAATTAAATGGGAATAAATTTGTTTAAAATACGTTGCATGCCCATGATTAGGCTCTTTTTGTTTTACGCGCTGCTGTTTGGTTCTTTTTGTGTGTCCGCACAAATTGAAACAGGTATGTGGCGTTTACATACGGCCACAATGAGGGCAATAGACATAGCTAAAGATGACGATTTTGTTTACACTGCCTATGAAAATGGCTTGATGAAGTATCACCTTGACTCGAAAGAAAAAACGCTTCTGAATAAAATGAACGGACTTTCGGATATTCTGCTGTCCAGTATTTATTATGACAGCATAGATCAGGAACTTTACATTGGCTACAAAAACGGAAACATTGATAAGCTTTCAGGGGATCGAGTGATTAACATCCCCGCCATCAAGTTAGCATCGATCTCTGGTAGCAAAACAATCAATCGTTTTTATCGCTACGGAAACACTTTATATGTGGCTACAGATTTTGGAGTAGTATTGGTAAATCCATTGAAAAATGAAATAAAGGATACCTATTACCCAACCAATGGAATGGAGGCCATTGTTGATTTAACGGTAAAAGATCAACAGATTTTAGCGCTCAGTCCAACAAAACTGCTCACAGGAAGCATCGGAAATGTACTGTTGCCTTCTGTTCAAGGGTGGAATATAGACCCTAGAGTCCCTCCCGTTGGTAATGCTTCATATGCAGCCATTGAAAAGGTGAATGAGGATGTGTTTGTGCTACAAAAATCTGCTGCCTACGGCAATGATACCATTTTGAAATTACTCCCGACAGAGTACGTGTATTTTGACTATTATTCGGTGGGGTTAGAAATTATCAATCTTACGCAACACCGGAATCAATTAGATGTGTTGGCAGACGGCGCCTTATTGACCTATGACAGCGGGGGATTATTGGTTGAATCTGCTTTAGCGTTTTATTTGGGGATATTTTTCCGTCCAAATCAAATGGTCGTGCTTGAAAATGGTGAAAAATGGATTGCAGATGAATTCACCGGTCCGATCCGAGTCATTGGAGGTTACTCCTTCGAAAAGGTAAGTTATCCAGGACCACCGAGGAATGATTTCTTCGCTATGGATTGGAATAAGGGTAAGTTGGCAATTGCCAGCGGTCGACTCGAATTCAAAAGCCCAGGGTTTTTGCGCCATGGTTATTATTTATTTCAAGACGAAAACTGGTCGTATAACGACAATACCACCTTATCCCAATGGCAAGGAATAGACATTCATGATTTCATTGACATTGCTGTAAATCCTAAAAACCCAGAGGAGGTTGCGGTATCTACATATTCTGCCTTCCCCCTTTCCATTATCAATACGACAGATAATTCATGTACGGTATATGATCAAACAAACAGCCCGATTCAATTAAGTTTAGCCGGAAACGGATGGAGCTTAGCCTCCGATGTGTGCTATGATACCAGAGGCAACCTTTGGGTGTTGAATGGTTGGTCCGACCGTCCGTTGGTGGTTAAACGAACAGACAACACTTGGCAAGCCTTTGACTGCGGTGCTGCTGCCCGAAATAAGTATACCACCCGAATGGTGATTGATAAAGACCAAAACCTTTGGTTTGCAACGGAGACCAATGGATTGTTTGGATATATGCATGCCGAAACCATTGACAATACCGGGGATGATTTGTATATCAATCTAACCGGTGGAGATTACAGCGGAGCCCTCCCTTCCGACAATGTGACCGCCTTAGCGGTAGATTTAGACGGAGAACTATGGATTGGTACGGATGCGGGATTCGCGGTGTTATACAGCACAACGAGGTCTTTTACCGCAAATCCAGGAGACTACAATGCCCAACGCATCAAAGTTCGGTTTGAAGGAAATGTAGAATATGTGCTGGGATCAACGCACATTACAGACATTGAAGTGGATGGAGGAAATCGAAAATGGATGGCGACAAACGGCGCGGGATTGGTATTGTTATCATCGGATGGTTCAGAAATAATACGGCAATTTACCAAGGAGAATTCTGAGTTGATTTCCAATAACATTTACGACCTTAAAATGAATCAGGAAACGGGCGAGTTGTTCATTATTACCGATATGGGATTAATTTCGTATCGTTCTGACGCCTCGCAAGACGACGCAGATTATTCGTCAACGAAGGTGTTTCCTAACCCAGTAAGACCCGGGTACGAAGGATTAATTACTATTCAAGGCATACGTTATGATTCCGATGTTAAAGTGACAGATGTAGCCGGAAACTTAATTTTCAAGACCACCTCTAACGGTGGAACCGCAACCTGGGACGGGAAGCGGGTTGATGGATCAAACGTGGAAAGCGGCGTTTATTTAATCTGGACCGCAACCAATGAAGGAACTTCTCGTAAGGTAGGGAAGGTAATTGTGGTGAACTAACAATTCAACGTTAGTTATATACATAGAATTTATTGTGGTTCTCCTTTAATTACTATATTTTTGTAAGTTGAATAGGACTAACCTGAAGTTTGATAGTGAAAACCGGTATTTTTCGCATGTTGTTAAATTGCTCAAAACGGAGTTGGTTTGCGCTTGTTGTTGTTTTTCATTTTTTACTATTCAGTGATTTTGTAAATGGACAATGCTATACCCTTGGTATAGACCCTCCTACATGTCCTTCCGGACCAAATGCTTTAGGGGATATTACGTATACAGTAAATCCTTGTGGTTGTAATTACTCAACAAATGGACCTTGGGTTTATAAAATTGGCACGACCTTAAACTTTACTACAGCTTTAATTTCCTCACCACTAATTAGTTTAAATTCTTACACGTTTCCTAATTTAACGGCAGGCACATATTATGTTCGGGTTCATTACAATAACAATACGTCTAAGTGTGCCAATAGTGAAATTCAAGTAACAATAGCTCCCCCCCCACCAATAATTGCAAATCCTGCAGTAATAAATGAAATTTGTTTTGGGGGAACAAGTGGTGCCGCTGATATTAGTGTTTCTGGAGGTACTCCCGATTATTCTTTTCAGCTTTATAATTCCCTTAATTCACCGGTCGGCTCGGCTCAATCGTTAGTCGATGGGGTTGACCTTGTTGCAAATTATTCTTCCTTAACTGCAGGATTATATAATTACATTATTAGCGATTTCAACGAATGTCAACAAAGCGGAACGATTCAAATTAATCAACCGCAGGCTATTTCACCCAATGTCTCTTCACTAAATTTACCTTGCAATGGGGGATTTGGGTCTATTATGGTATCTGGGTTGGACTCTACGTCGGGAACGCCTGGTCAAACCGGATTTAATATTTCTTGGACAGGAACGTCTTCTGGAAATCCTTCTGGAACAGAAATACCGGCCCCGGGTTTTCCAACCTATGAAATTGACAGTCTAATCGCGGGCACATACCAGATTCAGATAACTGACTCCAATGGATGTACGTATACCCAGAACAACATTAATATTCAACAACCACAAACGCTATCTTCCCAGCACAACCTTTCAAGCCAGGGCCTTTACAATATAAATTGTAATGGCGGCTCCGCTACCGATTCGCTGATTGTAAGCGGAGGCAATGCTCCGTATAATATTTCTTGGCAAAAAATCCTACCTGGGTCACCTGGAGCTACAACCAGTCCTGCTGGTAATGAAATCAATACAGCCGGTGGATATTATGTAATTTCAAATCTAACCGCAGGAACGTATTTAATTAATATCAGTGACTTAAACAATGCGTGTACAAAAACCGATACAGTTGTTGTTACCCAGCCCCCCCCGCTAATTGTATCCCCAGTTATTAATAATGTTAGCTGTTTCGGACAAAATACGGGTTCCGTGGTTTTAAACGTACAAGGTGGAAATCCGCATAACGGAAACACCCATGGATATAATGTGTCATATACGGGCCCAAACAATTTAAGCGTTAACCCTAATGGATATGAGATTGTCCCAGCGGCAGGGGTGATTTCAGGTATTGACAGCGGAATGGTGAATCTAGCCGCAGGGAACTATACTTATGTAGTTACGGACCTATACGGGTGTACAGTAAATAATAGCATAATAATTACTCAGCCTCAAGCTCCTTTACTGTTAAGTTCCTTTAACAGCAACAATCTTTGTCCCAACGCTTCTGCGGGATCGATAAACTTGACACCCACTGGAGGAACTCCACCCTACAGTTATTCATGGACCAACGGGGCGACAGTGCAAGACCCGACAAATCTTCCGGCAGGAAATTATACCGTTACGGTAACCGATGCCAACAACTGCCAACAACAGCTAACCACCAGTGTATCTGCTCCTACAGCATTTCAATTGACCGCAGAAATAAGCAATGTTACCTGCTATAATGCAGCAAATGGCTCTATAAACTTAAGCGTGTCTGGAGGAACTCCAGCCTATTCATACCTGTGGAATAATAGCTCGACAAATCAAGACATTGGACCGGTTGGACCGGGAAATTATTCCGTCACGGTTACAGATGCTAACAATTGTTCAACACAAGCAACATATACAATTACTCAGCCACAGGCACCGTTAGCGTTATCGACAACGCAAGTGAATGTCTTGTGTTTTGGTAATGCCACGGGGAGCATCGATTTAACAGTAAATGGAGGCACGGGGATCTACACGTATTCATGGAACATTGGAGCAATAACCCAGGACCTTTCGGGCTTAACAGCTGGAACGTACACGGTAACGGTAACGGATGCGAATGGATGTACGGCACAGTTGAGTGATACGATCACACAACCTCAGGCGCCATTAACGGCGAGTTCAACGCAGGTGAATGTATTGTGTTATGGGTCGAGTACGGGAAGTATAGATGTAAGTGTGAGCGGGGGCACCTCGCCGTACACGTATACCTGGAGTAATGGCGCGGTAGGTCAAGATTTAGTGACTATCCCATCAGGTGCTTATAGCGTAACGGTAACGGACGCGAATGGATGTACGGTACAGGTGATTGATACGGTAACACAGCCACAATCTCCGTTGAGTTTAAGTTCGATTCAATTAAATGTATTGTGTCATGGTAACGCAACGGGTAATATCAATTTAACACCAACGGGCGGTACTGCGCCGTATTTGTATTTATGGAGTGACGGCAGCACATTACAAGATCCACAGAATTTGTTAGCGGGCACGTACAGTGTGACGGTAACGGACGCGAACGGATGTACGGCACAGTTGATTGATACGGTAACGCAGCCACAATCTCCGTTGAGTTTAAGTTCGATTCAATTAAATGTATTGTGCCACGGAGCGAATACCGGCAGCATCAATTTAACCCCAACGGGAGGTACTGCGCCGTATTTGTATTTATGGAGTAACGGCAGCACATTACAAGACCCACAAGCCTTAGGAGCAGGAATTTATTCGGTAACGGTAACGGATGCGAATGGATGTACGGCACAGTTGAGTGATACGATCACACAACCTCAGGCGCCATTAACGGCGAGTTCAACGCAGGTGAATGTATTGTGTTATGGGTCGAGTACGGGAAG
>Ga0315907_10001091_pt1 | contig 37279 bp, 26 predicted proteins | sample LakEriMetagenome_3_FD_203525 | JGI IMG/M metagenome (GOLD analysis project Ga0315907, IMG submission 203525) | Freshwater fungal communities from buoy surface, Lake Erie, Ohio, United States - Buoy 12 MA123 | ecosystem: Environmental > Aquatic > Freshwater > Lake > Lake biofilm | place: USA...
GGGTGGGGAACCGTCCGACGCCTGCGGGGGTGAATCCGCAGCGTGGGGAACTGGCGATGCCGGTGCGCTGGGTGTATTTGCTGGCGGATGGGACGATGGGGGTGATGAATGGGAATCGGTTCCGTGGGATTTCCAGTGGTGGGCAACCGAGCGAGCTGAATCCGATCGTGGGACGGATTGCGTGGTGGACGGATGACGAGACGTGCAAGATCAATGTGAATACGGCCTCGCTACCGTCGCCATGGGACACGCCGCGGACGAATTCGGCGGAGGACGTGATGTATGCGACGCGGCAGCCGGTTTCCGGTGAAGTGCAGCGGTATCCGGGGCATCCGGCGCAGGTTGATCTCAGTGCGGTGTTCTTTCCTGGGTTCCGGTACACGCCGGATCCATCGATCATTCCGCCGGGCGGGCCGATGCAGCCGCTGCCGACGAACCGGGCGTCGCTCGTCTGGAACATTTCGCCGTTCATCACGGAGATGGGGGGGTCTTTGGGTGGGACCACGCCGGTGCGGATGCAGAATGCTCGTCCGGTGCCGCTGGATCAGTCCGACCACCTCTTTGCGTCCTTTGAGGAAATGTATTTCAAGGCGATTCAGGCCGAGCAGAATCTGAACAAGCGGCGGGATGATGCGCGCGACCGGGATCCGGGCGAGGAATTGTTCCGGAGGCTGGAGCGTTCGCAGTTCTTCCTGACGCACAAGAGCAAGGCACCGGAGTTGACGGTGGAAGGTCTGCCGAGGGTCTGCATGTTTCCGATGAACGGGGATGTGGCGGCGCAGGTCGGGCGGACGGGTCCGGTGCCGCCGACAATCGGGGCCTTCGAGGTGACGATGGCGACGAATTCGTCGCTGGGGGCTACGGGTTCGGTGCGGCCGTTCTACTTCCAGCGGGGAAACAATTCTTCAAGCCGGCACAATAATTTCTTCAATGACTTCGGGGGACGCAACAATTTGCTCTTCCGGTATCTGCGGCGCATTACGGCCATGCAGATTGAAGGGTATCCCGAGTTGCAGGGGACCAGCTTCCGCTCGCTGGAGCAGAAGTACAATCGTCCCACGGTGGTATCGAACGGATCTCCTCGGACGGCGCAGGACAATCCGCGGAATCCGGAATACGATGCGACGGACCGTTCGCAGATTCTGCTGAACATGCTCGACTTCATGCGGGCCTGCAACCTGCGGCCGGGCTATGTGCCGAATGGTCAGGCCTACGATAACGGGCTCGGCTCGACGGCCGGGGTGTGCGGATGTTCGAGGCAGGGCGGTGACCTTCAGGGCGATCACACGTTGGCGCTCAATGACCTGAACATTCTGACGCCGCGGGGTACGGGTCGTTGCTTTGGGGCGGCGGAGATCGTGATGATTGCGAACATTCCGACGATCAAGCCGGGTGGTGGCACCGCGGTGGAAGGTGATACGTCGGTGGTGGCGCGGCTCACGCCGGGGAACCGCCGGGCGTGGGATCAGGCGACGCGGGGAGCATCCATCATCGAGCTGGGAGTCGTCATGAACGGGTTTGCTCCCAAGCATGGCTGGGCTCCGCTGTTCGGTGGTGGTGGCATGAATGTGAGTGGGCCGATCAGTGCGAGCGGCAGCGATCCTCGTTCGGTCGCGGTGGATCCGGCAGAACCGGCCACGCCGACCATGCCGATCACGCTCAATGCTGGCGGTGCGGTGCCGATGCGGTTTGGAGTCGGGGTGGGTGGATTCCGGGATGGGATCTCCAACGGGCCTTCCGGAGCGAGCCGGGCGCTGCAGCCCGGACGGGTGATTCCGTGGGGTGGCATGGTGGGTGCGCGCTACCTGTCGACGGCGCGGACGGCCATCATTGGTTATGCGGTATACACGGGTCCGGGGGCAGGCCGTCCCGGAGTGACGAACATAGCCTTCAACTGGACGAACATTCAGGGGGCACCGCCCGACCGCGGCAGGCTCCGGATCTTCCCGTATGACGACCCCGAGCCAGCGGCGCACAATACGATTCAGGTGATTGAACTGGACTTCAATCCGGCGTCGTTCCCGAATACGCAGGCCGACTTCACGGGCCGTTCGCTGACTTCCGGCGGGGCCACGGTGGGTCTCATGCAGGATCAGGCGGCCATGATTGGGCCGAACACGGCGGCGACGAGCTTCCCGCCGGCCAAGACCGGGGTCATCAGCATGGTGGTGCCGCATGGCGACTATCGTCTGACGACCGTGCCGCTGCGGGTGGACCGCGGGATCTTCGTGATGAACGGCGCGGGTGGAACCAGTTCGCATTCGGTGGTGGAACCGAACCTGGTGGGCAACACGGGAGCGCAGTATGTACCGTCGCGCGGGGCGACCCTTGCGGATGACCAGTTGCTGGCGGATCCTACGTATCGCATTCCGCTGATGCCGCCGGCCTTCAATCCGCACCTTGCGCCGGTCCGGATTGCTGACCTCTGCAACCGGGACTTCTTCACGAATCCGCCGCCGACCGTTCTGCAGGTGGCGAGTTCGAGCAGCACGCAGGTCCGGGCGCTGCGTTTTGCGCATGGCCGCCGCGATGGTCAGGGTCTGGTGCCGAACCGTGGATCCTCCGATCCGCTGGAGACGGGCGACTTCGATACAGGGGTTGGTCTGGCTCCGGATGGACCGTACATGAATCAGCCGGATGACGGCGACACGCGTGCGGCGGAAACTGTCAGCAATCCATATTACTATGCGAAGCTGCAGGATGTGCCGACGACGACGCCACCGGGATCGTTCTCGCCGAACCGCCTCATGCGTTCGCCGGTTGATTTTGGTTCGATTCCTTCCGGGATCAATGCGCGGGTGCCGTGGCAGACGCTGCGGTTCCGTCCGGATCCTGGCATGAACGATCCTCAGCTGCGGATCCGTGCGGTGGGAGATCAGCCGAAGAAGCCGCAGGGGCAGGCTCATTTCTTCCCGTTCGCGAACTACTGCGGGCCGAAGGATCACCTCATGCTGGACATGTTCTGGATGCCGATCGTGGAGCCATGGTCGATCAGCGAAGGTTTTGCGACGAAGGGGGCGATCAATCTGAACCAGCAGATCTTCCCGTTCACGTACATCGAGCGGACGACGGCGCTGCATGCGCTGCTGCGCGGAACGCGGATGATGGCGATTCCGAATACGGCTTCGCAGCGGTACAAGGACAGCGCGCGTCTTAACGACAATCAGAACTACCGGTACTGGATCAATGCGCGGGAAACCGTGCGGCAGCTCACGGAATTCCGCTTCCGTGGTCTCGATGCGGAAGGTTTCCCGGTGCCGTTTTCTTCGTTCCGGACGCCCTCCGAGGTCTGTGAACTCTGGCTGGTGCCGGAACTGAACACGGCTTCGCAGACACTGACCCTTGAGCAGCTGATCCGCGACTTCTGGAACAATCACCGGATCACGGGTGACAACGTGCGGGAGCGTCCGTATTCGGAACTCTATCCGCGGCTGTGCACGCGTTCGGACACGTACAAGGTGCATGTGGTGGCGCAGGGCCTGAAGAAGGCCGGCAACAGCGACCCGAACACCTTCGATTCGACACCGGGCAAGGATCTGGTGATGTCGGAATGGCGTGGTTCGGCGATGATCGAGCGCACCATCAATCCGCGTGATCCTGAGATTCTGCGGCTGCCGGATTATGCGACCATCACGAACCTTGTGACGGCCCGGAAGCTTGATGAATTCTACACCTACCGTGTCACGGAAGTCCGGCAGGTTGGTGAGTGATCAGAAACCACCTCGGTCCGTCTGAAGGGCGGGCCGCGGTGCCACGGGAAGGGCGGCGGGCGATGGCCTGCCGCCCTTTCTTTTTTCCGGGACCGCACGGTTTGCGGGCATGGTTCGGGCGTGGTTGGTCCCGTGCCGGGATCATGCCCGGAGCGGGGGAATGCCCGTCTAGTGCCGCGGGGGGCCTTGTGCCGGGAGGGCCGGGTTTTCTTAGAGGCCGCGGATGATGTGTTCGAGGGCGAGGACGGCGTAGGCGGTTACCAGCACGCTGTCTTTTTCCATCCAGCGACCATTTTCATTGATCCACGAACCGTCCTCGCGCTGGACATTGAAGAGGTGTCTGGCGAGGTCCGAGCGCCAGTTGCGGCGGCCCTGGGGAGTTTCCACGAAGTCGATCTGGGCCGTGTTGAGGGCCTTGGCCATGGTGTGGTAGTAGTAGTAGAGGCCTTCCGAGCCGATGCCGGGGTTTTCGGTGACCGAGTAATTGGCCGAGAGCCATTCCTGGACTGCCTTGATCCTTGGGTCGGATGGTTTGACGTCGGCATAGATGAAGGCGAGGAGGCCGGCGTAGCCCATGCTGGCGTAGGCGCGCGGGGCGGCGGGTGTGGTGCCGTCGCCGGATTCCGGAGGGGCGACCTTGCTTTCGCCGGGGCGGTAGACGAAGCCGCCCTTATTGGTTTTGTCTTCGCTGACCCATGAGGATTTGTTGGTGCTGGCGAGGTGCTGGCAGCGGGTCACGAAGTCGATGGCAGCCTGGTAATTGAGCTGTGGTTCCGACTTGGCGCGGTCGGGATCGTCCTGGAGCAGTTTGCGGGAATGGTAGAGCGCTTCGAGTGCGAAGTGGGTATTGCTCATGTCGGTGGGTGGCTTGCTGCCGTAGCCGACGCCGCCGTCGTAGGGAGTGTCCATTTCCCCGGGTGTGCCTTCATCGTACTGGCCCTTGATGACGAAGCGGCGGGCCTTGAGGGCGGCCTCGCGGATGCCCGGTTCGCCGCTCACGAGGGTGAGTGCGGTGAGGGCGAGGCTGGTATTGTAGTTCGGCAGGGAAGTGGTGTAGATTCCTCCGTCATCCTTCTGGCTGAGGATGAGGAACTGGTAGGCCTTGCGGGCGTGTTCCGGGATGTCCTTCGTTTCCGGATTGCCCATGGCGGCCATGGCAGCGAGGGCGGTGATGGCTGGGTGTTCGCTGGAGCCGACGAAGCCTTTGGCGGCGTCCTGCTGGGCGAACAGGTATTTGAGTCCGCGGTTGATGGCCGCCTGCACTTCATTGCGGAGCGATTCGTCCGTTTCGGCGCGGGCGCTCATTACGAAGCTGGGCTGGGTGCCCGCGGCGAGCAGGAGCGACAGGAAGGTCTGGCGTTTCATGGTGCGGTGTTTCGGGAAGATGGGTGGGACGACTATCGGCTGGACTTGCCGGGCTTGCGCGGAGGGCTGGACGGCTTGGGTTCCTGTGATTTTGCTTCCTCCGGAGCGTCGACCGGCCGGAGTTCGATTCGGACCTCTGTTCCTTTGGCCGGGAGCTGGGAATCCGGGATCCAGATGTCGTCGAGTTCGTTGCCTTCGCGCGGGTTGTTGATGACCGAGGCGGGATCGACCATGAGGGCGATGAGGCTGCCTGTTTCCGTGGCGAGGAAGGAGCCGTCCGGCATGATGCGGGAGCCGGTGTAGATGAAGGGAGCGGCCTCGATTTTCGCCTTTTTGTCGAGGTTGTGGATCCAGTCTTCGATGCGGGTGGTCTGTTCCTTGCCCTGCGGATCCTTCCAGCGGAGGTGGATGGTCAGGTGCGAGGACGGCAGGTGGGTGGCTCCGGGGACGGGTACGCCGCCGCGTTCCGGTTCCGTGTAATCGAAGAACGTGGTGCTTGGTTTCCAGTTCAGCAGCAGGAGGGCGACATTGAATTCAGCCGGCTTCACTTTCGTGCTGAAGAGGGATTCGTGCACCTTGCCGCTTTCGTGGACGAGGACGTATTCCAGCAGGCCCTTGGTCATGTTGACCGTGGCGGGGAGCGTGATGATGCGCGAGGCCTTGTCGAACTCCATGAGGCCGAGGCGGTAGCGGGTACCGCCGAGCGGTTCGATGGCCTTGGTGGGGTCGCTGGGGGGAGCCTTGCCGGCAGCGGGATCCTGGGCGGCGGCGAGGGCCGTCATCAGGATGAGGACTGCGGTGGGGAGCGGGATCATGCAGCAGCGTACGCGGCGATGGGACGTTCGGCAATGACGCAGCCATGAGCATCGATCCTGGAGGAAAATGTGTTCATGGAGGCGGTTCGGCTGCGGCGGCTTTGCTTGCCTGTTCCTTGCTGGCTGGGGAGAGGCGGTCGAGGGGGACTTTGAAGAACTGGCCATTGCTCTTGCGGATGACGACGGCGTCTTCCTTGAGTCGGACGAAGCGTGCCTGAATGGTTTTGCCGTCCGTGCTGGTCCAGTCGAGCAGGGGAGATTCGGCGGGAGCTGGGCGGCTGGGGAGTTGTGATTTCGGTGGCAGGCCGGAGGCTGTGGCGGCTTTTTCGAGGGCGGCACCTTCCTCGATCCATGTGCGGAGGAGTTTGATGTCTTTGGCATCGAGTCGGGGGCCGTTGGGGGGCATCTGGTTGTCGCCGGCGGTGGTCACCACTTCGAAGAAGCGGCTGCGTTCCGGTTCGCCGGGTACGACGATCCCGCGTGGGTCGATGTCGCCGGCGAAGCGCTTGAGGTTATCGAAGACGTAGCCGGCCTTTTCCTTCTTCGCCTTCTCGCTGTGGCATTCGTAGCAATGCTTCTCGAGAATGGGGCGGATATCGCGGCGGAAGTCGGCGGCGGCGAGCGGGACAGCGGCGAGGAGGAAGAGGGCGGGTCGCATCATTTCCGGGGACGATACGTCTGCAGGCAGGACGATGGCGAGGAGATTCCGGAGGGTTGTGCTGGGCTCAGTGGCTGTGGTGGGCGTTGAGCAATTCGTCCACGAGGGCGGGGACGGTTTCGGTGGCGGGGCCGGTGCGGCGTTCGTGGAAGGCCTTTGATGTGGCGGTTCCGGCGAGGTTCACTTCGATGGTGCGGGCTCCGTGGCGCGCGGCGGTATCCACGAAGCCGGCGGCGGGGTAGACCTGACCGGAGGTGCCGATGGAGATGAAGATGGCGCACGTTGCGAGCCGGGCGATGATGCGGTCCATGTCGATGGGCATTTCACCGAACCACACGATGTCGGGTCTCACGGTACCGGTGTCGCCACAGGAAGGGCAGCGGGAATGGGTGCTGGTTTCCTCCTCCCATGGCCATGATGCACTGCATGCGGTGCAGCGGACATTCCTGAGTTCGCCGTGCATGTGAATGAGACGGCGCGATCCTGCGCGTTCGTGGAGGTCGTCCACGTTCTGAGTGACCAGCAGGAATGCTCCGGGCCATGCTGCTTCGAGTCGGGCGAGGGCGCTATGGGCGGCGTTCGGCTGGACTGTCCGCAGCGCGGCGCGGCGGAGATTGTAGAAGCGGTGCACCAGCTGGGGCTTCCGGTCGAACCCTTCCGGGCTGGCGACATCCTCGATGCGGTGGCCTTCCCAGAGTCCATCGGTTCCGCGGAAGGTGGCGATGCCTGATTCCGCGGAGACACCCGCGCCGGTGAGCACAACAATCTCGGGGCCGTCGCTTTTCATTCCTCACCATGCAGCAATCCTGCTGGTGTGCGAGGGGAGAGCGGCCGTGGAGCCGTCCGGAAGGCTGGTCAGATATTCGATCCGAGGAAGGTATGGATGCCGCACTCGGTTTTGTCGAAGCCTTCCCAGCGACCGGCGCGTTCTGTTTCTCCGCCGCTCAGTTTGGTGCACGGCCAGCATCCGATGGAGCGGTAGCCGCGGTCGTGCAGGGTATTGTAGGGAATGCCGTGACGGTGAATGTATTCCCATACGGACTCCCGCGACCAATTGGCCATGGGATTGAGTTTGAGGATGTGCTGTTCGCGGAGTTTATCGAAGAGGTACAGTTCGAGGATGCCTGTCTGCCTGCGGGTGTCGCTTTGGCCGCGCCGCAGGCCGGTGATCCAGACATCGATGCCGGAGAGGTGCTGCTGCAGGGGAAGCACCTTGCGGAGCATGCAGCAGGTATCCGGGTTGGTTTCCCAGAGATTGCCACCGTATTCCGCCCGTTGTTCCGCGACGGTCTGGGAAGGCTTGAGTTCCCGGATCTGGATCCCGAAGAAATCCTCGAGACGGTCGCGCAGGGCGTAGGTCTCCGGAAAGAGCAGGCCGGTATCGAGTGTGAAGACCGGAAAATCGAGCCCCAGACGACGGGCATGGTGAATGATGACGAGACCGCTGCCCTGGTAGCTGGTGCCGATCTGGGCCCGCTTCCCGAAACGTTCCCAGACCCAGCCAAGCGTCTCTTCCAGCCCGCATTCCTCAAGGCGTTCCGATTCCTTGTGAACATCGAGGTCCGGGTGGTCGTTCAGTTGGAAAGCCATGGATCGGCGGGGGATTCTCCGTATTGCCTATGGGAATAGTAGGGAATGGTGGTTGTCAACCGCCCCTTGCGGAGTCTGGATGCCCGGGATAGTCAGCGAAGCCTGCTCCCGTAGCTCAGTGGATTAGAGCAACGGCCTTCTAAGCCGTGGGTCCTTGGTTCGAATCCAAGCGGGAGCGCTCTTGTTTCCGGCGGGGGGATCAGCGGCCGGCGTTGCGGAGGCGGAGGGCATTGGCCATGACGGAGACGCTGCTGAAGGCCATGGCGGCACCTGCGATCATGGGGCTGAGCATTTTTCCGGTAAGGGGGAAGAGGGCACCGGCGGCGAGGGGGATGCCTGCGAAATTGTAGGCGAAGGCGAAGAAGAGATTCTGGCGGATATTGCGCATGACGTCGCGGCTGAGGGAGAAGGCGCGGCGGAGGTTCTGGAGGTCGCCTTTGAGGAGGACCATGCCGGCGGTCTGCATGGCGGCGTTGGAGCCGGAGCCCATGGCGATGCCGGTGTCGGCGGCGGCGAGGGCGGGGGCGTCGTTGATGCCGTCGCCGGCCATGGCGACCGAGGCACCGGAGGATTGGAGTTTGCGGATCAGTTCCAGTTTCTGCTGCGGGAGTAGGCTGGCGTGGATTTCCGTGATACCGGTGGCGGCGGCGACTGACTGGGCGGCGGCGGGTTGATCGCCGGTGGCCATGATGGTCTGGATGCCGAGGGTGGCGAGGTCGGCGACTGCCTGTGCGGCGGAAGGTTTCGGGGCGTCTGAGACCGCGATCCAGCCGAGGGCGGTCTGGTCGCGGGCGATCCAGACGGTGGTGGCCTCCGGGGGTGGGTCGGGGAGGTGGGGGAAGGCAATCTGCAGCGAGGCGAGCCAGTCGCGTCTTCCTGCGAGGATGAGGTGGGGTGGGACGGATCCGCGGACACCCGAGCCGGCGATTGCTTCCGTGTCGTGGGCGGGCGTGTGCGGGATGCCGAGGGAAGCGGTGTGCTGGAGGATGGCGTGGGCGATGGGGTGTTCCGAGCGGGATTCGACGGCCGCGGCTGCGGCGAGCATGTCCGGGAGGTCGTCCGGTTGGGCTGTGGCGGTGGCGGTGACCTTGGGTTTTCCTTCTGTGAGAGTGCCGGTTTTGTCGATGACGAGGTGGGAAGTGTGTTCGGCGCGTTCGAGGGCGGCGGCGTCGCGCACGAGGATACCGAGTTGGGCCGCGCGTCCGATCCCGACCATGATGGACATGGGGGTGGCCAGTCCGAGGGCGCAGGGGCAGGCGATGATGAGGACGGAAACGGCTGCCGTGATGGCGCGGGGGAGGTCGTGAGCGAGGAGCAGCCATGCGGCGAAGGCGAGCACGGCTGCCGCGATGACGAAGGGGACGAACCATGCCGAGACCCGGTCCGCGAGCCGCTGGACGGGAGCGCGGCTGCGCTGGGCGGCCGCTGTCATGCGGATGATGCCGGCGAGCAGAGTATCCGAACCCACGCGCTGCGCCGTCATGACAAGGGCACCCGACTGATTGACGGTCCCGCCCGAGACGGGGTCGCCTGGGCCGCGGGAGACCGGCATGGATTCACCGGTGAGCATGGATTCGTCGACGGACGACTGGCCGGAGGCGATGGTGCCGTCGGCTGGGATGATTTCGCCGGGTTTGACGATCAATTGGTCGCCCACGGCGATGCTGGCTGCGGGGATTTCCTCTTCCGAGCCGTCCGGGAGGAGTCGGCGGGCTGTTTTTGCGGAGAGCTGGAGGAGGGAAGTGAGCGCGTGACCGGTGCGGCTGCGGGCGAGAGATTCCATCCATTGTCCGAGGACGACGAGGGCAGTGATGACCGCGGCGGATTCGAAGTAGAGGAGGGGAACGTGATGCGCGTGGGAAGCGGACGCCGGGATGGCATGGGGAAAGGCGAGAGAAACCGTACTGAAGCCCCATGCCGCCAGCGTGCCCAGAGAGGTCAGGGTGAACATATTGAGGCTCCGGTGGCGGAGTGAACTCACGGCGCGGGCGAGCAGGAATCGGCCCGGGCCGAAGAGGCAGAGCGAGGTCAGGGCGAACTGGATCCAGCCATTGGCTGGGTGGGGCACGAGTGGTTGTCCGTGACGACCGGGCAGCATGTCGCCCATGGCGAGCACGAAGACCGGGAGGGCGAGAGCAGAGCATGCGAGGAGGCGGCGGCGGAGCAGGGCGGCTTCCGAGGCTTCCGCGAGGTCATCGCTGACGACCTCCGGATTGCGTTCGAGGGCCATGCCGCACTTCGGGCAATCGCCGGGGCGGTCCGATTCCACGCCGGGGCACATGGGGCAGAACCATGCGGCGGTGGGGGAAGGGGTGACGGTGGCGTGGCCGTGGTGTGATCCGCCGCAGCAGGAAGGCTGGGGAGGAGGCGCGGGCGTCTCCTTTCCCGAACCGCAGCACGAAGGCTTCGGTGGTTCCGGAGTTTTGGGTCCATGGCAGCAGTCGCTCATCGGATCCACCCCCGGAGAGTTTGTTCCGCCTGACGCAGGATTTCGTCATTGTTCCAGTCGCGCAGGACGTCGTCCGGAGTGCGGGCGGCGCGGAATCCGGCTTCGTTGAGCATTTTGGCTACGTTGACGGCGGCGGTGACCTCCGGGAGGCAGCGCACGAGGTTATCGACGATGGTGACTGTGGCGGTGCGGGCTGTGCGTGAGAGTGGGTTGAGATCGACAGTGATCACGTACTTGCCATTGCGGACGAGAGCGGCGCAGCGGTCGCCGTCTTCCAGCGGCACGAAGACCGTATCGGCCGTGAAGATCCCGTCGGGATGGACCCAGCGGCGGTTGGAATCGATATGGCTGAGGGCGTGGGTGCGGGAAGGCAGGAGGACATCGGTGGCCCCGGCCTCCATGAGCATGTCGCGGATGGCGAGTTCGCGTTCCGGGGAAGCGTGGAAGATATTCACTTCGAGTTGGGCCCCTGAGACTCTGGCGAGTTCCACCAGTTCCGGGGCGGACAGGGCGCAGGCATTTCCGTTGACCGAGATGACGGGATGACGGGAGGCTGCGAGGAGGGATCCGGCGGTGGAGATGGCGGTGGAGGCGAAGGGGTGGGAGATTTCGCCGAGGAGGTAATCGAATGCTTCGCCGCGGCCGTGGGCGATGAGGCCGTGTGGTGAGGTGACGCCGCGGGCGACGCCTGCGGTGATTTTCTCGCGCGTCATGAGCGAGACGTAGCGCGGGTGGGAGCGGGGGACGTCGGGGGAAGACATGGCAGGCGCGGCGCAGTGGTCAGTCCATGCTGAGGCCGAGCGACCAGTTGAGGAGGGCACCGCTTTCCTTCCAGATGACCTTGCTGCTGCTGCGGAGCATGACGCAGATGACGGTGCGGCCGCGGAAGGTGGCGCTGGAGACGAGGCATTTGCCGGCGGCGTTGGTGTAGCCGGTTTTCATGCCATTGCAGACCGGCAGGTAATTCGTGTTGTTGCGGCGGAGGAGGTAGTTGGTGGTTTCGAGTTTCTTGGTGCGTCCATCGCCGCGGGTGATGGTGATTTCGCTGCGGCCCACGATGGCGCGGATGGTTTTGTTGAAGAGGGCGGCGCGGGCGACGCGGGACATGTCGCGGGCGGTCGAGTACTGGCCTTCGGCGGGGAGGCCCGAGGCATTCACGAAGCGGCTCGAGGTCATGCCGAGCCGGGCGGCGCGGCGGTTCATCCAATCGGCGAAGCGCGTTTCGCTGCCGGCGCAGCTGCGTCCGAGGCAATGGGCGCAGTCATTGCAGCTTTCGATGAGCATGGCTTCGAGCAGCGTGCGGAGCGGCAGTTTCTCGCCGGTTTTGAGGTAGAGCTTGTGTGGTTCGACTCTGGTTTCGGCGGCGAGGACTGTGGTGATTTTGTCCATGCTGGTCGATTCGACGGCGACGAGGGCGCTGAGGAGTTTCTGGGTGCTGGCGACGGGCCGGCGTTCGTCGGCATTCTTTTCGAACATGGAGGCACCGGTGACGGCGTCGATGACGATGCAGGAATCGGCTGTGATTTCCGGCGGTGGGGGGAGTCGGCCCTGGCTGTAGGCGGCGGCCGGGAGTGCAGCGGCGGCGAGGGAAGCGCAGCGGAGGAAGGAGCGTCGGTCGGTCATGGCGAGGAACGTTGGCGGGCTGGCGGGCTGGACGACTGACCTTCAGCCTCGCCGTCTTTCGGGTTGGACTCCGTCGTGTCAGTGTCTGTGGATTTTGCGGGGGCGAACTGTTTTTCCATTTCGTCGTCCGGGGCGGCACCGAGCTGGCGGGCCGTGATGTAGTGGCGGCGGGCCATTTCGACGGCAGGGGGTTTCTGTTCGAGGTACATGACCGCGAGATTGAAGTGGGCCTCGGCGAATTTCGGTTCGGTGTCGATGGCCTTGAGGAGTTCCGATTCTGCGGCTGAGGTCCATCCGATTTTCTTGAGGTGGATGGCGAGGGCGTTGCGGGTTTCCGGGTCGGCGGGGTTTTCGTGGACGGCGCGGGTGAGGCAGGAAATGGCGCGCATGGGGGCACCGAGTTCGGCGTAGACGAAGCCGAGGGTGATCCATGAATCGGAGAGAGCGGGGCGGAGGGAGACCGCTTTTTCGAGGTGTTCGCAGGCGGCATCGTATTCCTTGAGGCGGAATTCGACTTTGCCGAGGTTGGACCATGCGCCTGCGTTGCCGGGTTCGAGTCGGACGACTTCGAGCCATTGGCTGCGGGCTTCTGGCCAGTCGCCTGACTGCATGGCGGCGACGGCGCGGCGTGCCGCTGACGCACCGGGGGAACTGCGTGGGGAGGGAGTGGTGCTGGCGGATTTGGCTTTCGGGGAAGTCTGGGAATCCGCGTTTTTTGAGGATTTGGATGATTTCGTGGCGGCGGCGGCTGGACTGCAGCACAGCTGGGCGACTGCCGCGGCGGTGGCGGCGGTGAGCAGGCGGAGCGTGGGCAGTCGCATGGTTGGTGAGGCGGGGATCAGTCTGCGGCGCGGATGGAAGCGGAGCGGCCGTGGGCGGCGAGGCCTTCGATTTCGCTGAAGAGTTCGATGATGGGGGCCGATTTGCGGAGGGCGCTGCGGCTGAGTTTGACGATGCTGGTGCGGCGCTGGAACTGGTCGACGGTGAGGCCGGGGAACGATTTGCCGGCACCTCCGGTGGGGAGGGTGTGGCTGGGTCCGGCGAGGAAGTCGCCTGCGGCTACGGGGCTGTAATTGCCGACGAAGATGGCTCCGGCGGTGCGGATGCGCGGGATGAGCGGGGCTTCTTTGCGGACGACGAGGCTGAGGTGTTCCGGGGCCCATGCATTGGCGATGCTGATGGCCTGGGCGAGGTCTTTGGTGTGCACGAGCGTGCCGCCGGTGCGGAGGGATTCGCGGGCGATTTCAGCGCGCGGCAGGGATTCCAGTTGGGAGGCGACTTCCTTTTCGACGGCGCGGAGGAGTTTGAGGGAAGGAGTGGCCAGGATGACCTGGCTGTCCTTGCCGTGTTCTGCCTGGGCGAGGAGGTCGGCTGCGATGAAGTCCGGTCTGGCGCTGTCGTCTGCGATGACCATGATTTCGCTGGGGCCGGGGAGGAGGTCGATGGCGACGGCTCCGACGAGCTGGCGTTTGGCTTCGACGACGAACTTGTTGCCTGGTCCCATGATTTTATCGACGGGGCGGATGGTTTCCGTTCCGAAGGTGAGGGCAGCGATGGCGTGGGCACCGCCGATGCGGTAGATTTCCGTGGCACCGGCGAGCTGGAGGGCGAAGAGCATGGAGTCGTTGATGCGACCGTCTTTGCCGCAGGGTGAGCATACCACGATTTCGGGGACACCGGCCGCCTTGGCGAGGGTGACGGTCATGATGACGGTGGAGATGAGCGGGGCGGTTCCGCCGGGGACGTAGATGCCGACGCGCTGGAACGGCTGGTAGATTTCGCCGACGTCGGCTCCTTCGGCGTTCTTCATTTTCCAGTTCCTGCGGAGGCTTTTCCGGGCGAACGCCATGACATTCCGGTGAGCGGCGCGGAGGGCCTGCTTCACTTTCGGGGAGACCGAGCGGGCGGCGGACTTGAGTTCGTCCGGGTGGACTGGGAGGTCGGCGGGCCGGAGCGAGGCGCCGTCGAATTTACTGGCGAAGGCGACGGTGGCCTTGTCGCCTCCTTTGCGGACATCGGCGATGATATCGGCCACGTACGATTGGAGGTCCGCGGAGGGAAGGTGGCGCCGGTCGAGCCGGGCGAGGGACGCGGGAAAATCCGGGGACTTGTGGCTGAGGACGATCATGAGTGGAAGAGGTACGGGTGGCGGTCGTGGGATGGGTCATGAATTGCGTTGTGCGGGGGTGTGTCGAGGGAAAAAGGGGGGAGTGAATCCGTGCTGTGCGGGAGGGGATTTGGAGCGTATGGTAACGGAATATGTCAGAACAAAACGAAGAGAGGAACAAAGCCGGGGTGAGGTGGAAGCTGCTGGCTGGGCTGGTGGTGCTGCCGTGGGTGGGCTTGCTGGCATTGCGGGTGGTGCCGGCCTTTGACCGGTATTCCTTTGCGCTCGGTTTTGCGGGGGTGGGGGCGGTGTTTCTTTCCCTTGTGCTGGCGGCAGTGTGGCTGCTGGCAGCGAGTCGGCTGCCGTGGCGGGTGCGCTGGCGGGGGCTGGGTGTCCTTGCGGGGTTGCTCGTGCTGGCGGCGGCGATGGTGCGGAAGGATGGTCACATGGGGGATTTTCTGCCGCAGCTGGCGTGGCGGTGGCAGCCGAAGCCCGGGGAATCGGTGGCACCCCTTGTGGTGGCTGCGGGAGGGGATCGGGCCCTGCGGTTCACGACCGATGAGGCTGGCGATGCGCCGAGATTTCTCGGGCGTCAGGGTACCGCGCTTGATCCGGCTCCGCAGCTTCCGGCTGGCTGGGAAGCGAAGCCGCCGAAGGAGTTGTGGCGCCGCGAGGTAGGGCTTGGCTGGAGTGGGTTTGTGGTGGCTGGTGATTTTGCGGTGACGCAGGAGCAGCGGGGCGACGAGGAGGTGACGGTCGCCTACGGGAAGCGGACGGGACAGCCGCTGTGGGTGCATGCGGAGAAGGCGAGATTTTCCGAGGCGATGGGCGGGGACGGGCCGCGGGCGACGCCGACGGCGCATGAGGGGAATGTGTATGCGCTGGGGGCGACTGGGGTGCTGGTATGTCTTGAGGGTGCGACGGGGAAGCTGCGGTGGCGGCGGGATACCCTTGGGGAGGCTGGGCATGCGAATCTCATGTGGGCCAAGAGCTGCAGTCCTCTGATTGCGGGGGACAAGGTGGTGGTGACGCTGGGCAAGGGTCCGCAGTGCCTCGCGGCGTACCGGCTCGCGGATGGCGAGCCCGTTTGGAGGAGTGGTCCCGGCGAAGCCTCGTATGGGTCGCCCGTCCTTGTGGGAACGCCGGCTGGTTCGCAGATTCTCTGTGTGTTTTCCGACCGGGCGTGCGGGTTCGATCCAGCGACGGGGAAGGAACTATGGTCGTGGACCGAGGGATTCCGCGGGGCTCCGGCCAATGTGGCGAATCCAGTGTTTCTGCCACCGAACCGGGTGCTTGTGGGGATTGGTTACGGGGTGGGGTCGACGATGCTGCAGACTGAGGTCGGCAAGCCGCCTGTGATTCTGTGGGAGAGTCTCCGGATGAAGCCGAAGTTCACGAATTTCGTGGTGCGTGGGAACCGGGCGTGGGCGCTTGATGAGGGACGGCTGGCGTGTCTCGATCTTGACACTGGAAAGTCACTGTGGCGCGGAAGCAGTTATGGTCATGGGCAGATGCTGGGAGCGGGCGGGGTGCTCATTGTGCAGAGTGAGCGTGGGGAAGTCGTGGTGGCGGCTGCCGATGACCAGGAAGAACGGGTGCTGGCGCGGATTCCGGCATTGAGCAGCAAGACGTGGAATCAGCCGTGTCTGGCGGGAACGCTGCTGCTGGTGCGGAACGACCGGGAAGCCATCTGTTTCGAACTGAGTCCGGCGGTGCCGTGAGGGATGAGCTTCAGGGATTGTCATCCGCCGCGATCGGGTCTGCGCAGGGTGAGGTGAGTCGGTCTTCGAGGGCGTGGCGGGTCAATCCGAACTGTTGCTTCAGTGCGGTGATTTCTGCGTCGGTTCCGGCTGCGGAGTGGCGTCCCGCTGTGTCGCGCACGGCGGTGATCATGACATTCTTGGCGGTGTGTTCCGGGCTGATGAATTCGAAGACCTGGCAGCGGTAGCCTTCCCGTTCCAGCAGCAGAGCGCGCAGGGCATCCGTGACCATTTCGGCCTGACGTTCCATGAAGATGCCGTGGCGGAGGAGGGGAGCGAGGGCGGGATGTGCTGAGTCCATGGAGCGGCGGACCTGGCGGTGGCAGCAGGGAGCGAGCACCATGATGGAAGCTCCCGCGCGGATTCCGGCGGCGATGGCATCGTCGGTGGCGGTGTCGCAGGCGTGGAGGGCCATGAGGAGATCGAGTGGTCCGCCGTCCCATCCGGCGATGCCGCCTTCCTTGAAGGTGAGTCCGTGGCAGCCGCATTGCCGGGCGACGGATTCGCAGAGTGCCACGAGTTCGGGCCGTTGTTCGATGCCCACGATCTGCGGGGACAGTCCGCGTGCTGCGAGGAGGGCGTGCAGTGCGAAGGTGAGGTAGCCCTTGCCCGATCCCATGTCGGCGATTTTTGCTCCGGCGGGGAGGGGTTGCCGGCGCAGCAGTGCATCGATGACCTCCGTGAATTTCACGATCTGCCGCCATTTGTCCTGGGCTGACGGCAGGATCTGGCCATGGTCGGCCGTCAGACCGAGTGCCCGCCAGCAGGGCAGATGGGGGTCCACGAGGGAAACCTTGCGGCGGTCGTGCTGATGGTCGGGTTCAGGGGATTGGGTGCGTGCTTTGTGGAAGGCAAGGTTGGCTTCGCCGCGGCGGTTGAAGCGCAGGGAAGCGCCGAGGCCCTTCTTTTCGGCATCCATGTGCTGGAAGATGGAGCCTGCCAGTCTGCGGATTTCGGCTGTGCTTTCTGTGGGGCTGAGATTCTTCTGTTCGTCGCGGCGGGCGTAGCGCCATGTCCATGCGGTGAGGGTTTCGCCGCGGATGGCGACTGGGCGAAGGTAGACGGCGCGCAGTCCTTCCGGGGCTTCCCGGGTTGGTTTGGCGAGGGTAGCGCGGAGGAAATCGCCTGTCGTCATGGCTTGAGCGACAAACTCCACGAATCCTGCAAGGGGGTCGGTCTTCACCGCAGGATGAAGGGAATGCCCATGGATTCGAGCGCCTGCTTTTCCTCTGCGAGGTACTGGTCGCCGAGTCTGGCGAGGCCGCCGCCGGCGCGGAATTCCTTGAGGAATCCGTTCACGGCTGCGAGGAGGGTATGGTTGCCCTTCTTCAGTCCCACGGCCCATGATTCTTCGCGGATGGGCTGCAGGAGGGCGCGGGTGGTTTCCTTGTTTCTGAGGTGATAGGACCAGATGGAGAGCTGGTCGTAGATGAAGGCATCGGCGCGGCCCTGGACGATTTCGAGGACGCAGGCGCTTTCGTCATCCAGCGATGTGAGGGCGGCGGCGGGGTACTGGGAACGCACGAAGCTTTCGCCGGTCGTGCCCAGTTTGGCTGTGAAACGGACGCCGGGTTTGGCAAGGTCTGCCGCGTTCTGCACCGGGCTGTTGCTGCCCACGAGCATGGCGATGGCCGTGAACGCATAGGGATCGGAGAAATCGATCGACTTCCGACGTTCGTCGTTTGCCGTCATGGCTGAGATGGCGCAGTCGATCTGTCCGGACTTGAGGGCGGCGATGAGGCCTTCGAACGGGAGGGGTTCGATGCGCAGCGGGCGTTTGAGGTGAGCGGCGAGGGCTTCCGCGAGTTTCACATCCACGCCATCGGGCTCGCCCTTGCTGTTCTTGAATTCGAACGGCGGGTAGGTGAGGTCCATGCCTACGGTGAGCGGAGCGGCGGTGCCCGCCGGGGCTTTCGCGGTGGGATCGGAGCAGCCTGCGGCCATCAGCAGGGGCAGCTGCAGCAGCAGGGTTCGGCGGCGCATGGTGTTTGGCATCGTTGGAGTTTTCAGGAAGCGGACGCTTCCTGCTCGGCAGCCTTCGCGGCATCGCTTTCCCTTTTCATGCGCTTTTTCACGGTCTCGCGGGCCGCGCCGAGGAGCAGGGGGCAGAGGTCGAGGCAGAGCAGTGGAATTTCCGCTCCCTCCGATGGCTGGTGCCGCGGGGCTGTGACCTTTGTTTCCCCGAAGCCCTGCCAGCCGGTTTCCGCATCGAGATTCCAGAGGACCTTGCGCAGGCAGTTGGCGTCCGCGCAGGCGGTTGTCACGAGTTCCTCCGCTTCTTCGCTGCGGATGAGGCCGGTGACCCGGTACATGCCGGTCTGGCGGTTGAAGGTATCGCGCAGCGAGCAGGCTTCGGCTTCGCCGTCGAGCCAGCGCAGCCAGTTGGCGACGGCGGCCGGGTAGAGGAAGTCGAGGGCGAGGCGGAGGTCCGCCATGGAAGGGAGGCGTGCTTCCCAGCCGCTGGCGAGGTTCGGAGCTGTCCGGAGCGGGCGGTAGACACCTGCGGCGTCCCATTTGGCCATTTCCCGGAGGTCTTCCGGCGAATCGAGCCGCCGCAGGGTTGTGGTTTCCGCCTCTGCATCTTCCACGTGGCGCAGCGTCCATGCTCCGCCGTCTGGCCGGATGGTGATCTGGCCGATGCGCGATCCTCCTGCTGCGAGCCACTCAGTCAATGCTTCGCCGATGGTAGGTTTCATGGTGGTGTTGCCGGGAAGGTTCACGCGGCGGAGGCGCTGGCGGCGTCGAAGGCCATGATTTGATCGAGCATGACTTCGGCGAGCAGGGGTTCGGTGCCGATGGCGCTGCTGTAGTAGAGCTGGCGGCCGTGCATCTGGTAGGGATTGCGGCGGAAGACATCGAGCTGGCTGGCGGCGGCGGTCGGTTCCGCTTCCACGCCGAGGAGGACGGGAATGTCCTGGAAGGAATGGAGGCCGTCTGCGATGAAGAACGGGACCACGATGACATTGGGGGCTGTGGTCAGGCTGAGCCAGTCCGCGATGAGCGGTGGTTCTTCCATGTAGGCGTCGATGACTTCGGCGAATCCGAGGTTCGAGTCCTTGATGAGGGCGACCTGATCCTTGATGGCCTTGGTAGAGTTGTCATTGAGACCGGTGCCGTGGCCTACGATGATGAGGCTGCTTTCCGAGGGAGGCACGCCAGGGGCGACTTCGGCGGCGCGCTTGAGCAGGAGTTTCGTCATGGACGGGTGGATTCCGACGGGATCGGTGTAGTGGGCGCGGAACCTTCCGAGGTCGGTGGTGCGGCCGGTGAGGCCGAGTTCGCGAGGGATGACATTCTGGGTGAAGTAGCCTTCGCTGATGAAATTGGGAACGATGTAGACTTCCGGGCAGTCGACCATGCGGAGGACTTCGCGCATGGAAGGTTCCTCCTTCCAGAAGGCGCAGTGGACTTCGCGGAAGAGACCCATGCGGCGCAGGGTATCGGCGTGGTCGTGGGTGGGTTGCGACGAATCCGGATTGAGCGTCGATCCGTGGCCGACGAGGATGAGGGCGCTGTCAGGTTTGGGGTTCATGGGGTTGGAAAAAGCGGTGGTGGGATGGTGCGGGAGCGGAGGAATGGCACGGCTTGCACCCATCCGCAGCTGCGGGTAAACGCAAGGAAAGCCATGCGATTCTCTTTACGCCTCTTCTGCGCCACTGGACTGGCGGTTCTCGCCGTCAGCTGTGCGTCGGCCCCCAAAAGCACGGGAGCGTACCGGGGTTCGCGTGCGGCGCTCGTGAATGGCCGGGCTCTGGCTCCGGCGGGAGTGCCGCGGGTGGTGCGGGAAGCGATTGCCGCGGGGAACCGGATTCAGAAGGTGCCGTATGAATTCGGGGGCGGGCACGGTCGCCGGTCGCGCGGGCTCGACTGTTCGGGATCGGTTTCGTATGTGCTGAGGTCGTGCGGTCTGCTGGCGGAGACCATGCCGAGCAGTGCATTCCGGAAGTACGGGGCACCGGGGCCGGGGCGCTACATCACGGTGTACGCGCGGCCGGGTCATGTCTTCATGACGGTGTGCGGGCTGCGGCTTGACACGACGAGTGGGGGTTCCGGTCATGTGGGGCCGCGGTGGAATGCGAAGCCGCGGAATCTGAAGGGCTTCACGGCCCGCCATCCCCGGGGATTCTGATGCGGATCAATCCATGCGGGCGGCCCAGCGCAGGCCGTGGTGCAGCAGTCTGCGGAACGCGGGAACGGCGAAGTCATCCGGGTGGCCGAGGGAAGTAGTGAAGCTGCGGGCACCGGCCGGGGTGGCATGCACCCATGCGACGGGTTCCGGTTGTGCGATTCCTTCCGCTTTTCCGCTGAGGAGAGGAATGGCTCCGGGCTGCAGGGGAGAGTTGCGGTAGAGAGAGCCGCCTGAGGCAAACGGACCGTCCACGCCGCGGAGGATGGGGTGTGAGGTGGGGAGCAGGTCGACCGTGACGTGGGCGTCGGCTCCGTGGTGATTCTGGTAGTTGCCGCCGAGCACATGGGCGTCCCATTCCGGCCAGACGGCTTTGCCTGCGGGCACGGCGGTGCCTGGGCGGAGTGAGAAGGCATGGCTTCCCGTGCGGATGGCCGCCACGGGCACGCCGCGGGCCACGGCGCGGCGGAGCGAGGCGAGGTCCGGTGCTGCGAGTGCTTTCCGGCGCATGCTTACAAGGATCAGGTCGGCCGAATCGAGGGCGGTGGCATGGAGGAGTTTTCCGGTGCTGCCGGCGCTGTCTTCCGTGAGCCATGTGATCCGGAAATCGGCGGCGGCATCGCCTTCCAGGAAACCGGTCAGGGTTTCTGCGGTGTGGTATTCGTCTTCGCCGGTGAGCACGGCGAGCGACGCGCGCCGGTCCTCGCGCAGCGGCGAGGAGCGGCCGCCGAAGACGGCTGCGCTTTCGGTGGTGCCGCAGAGGTAGCGTTCCACGTGAGCGACCATCCGGCTGGTCCCTGCCGGCTGGGGAAACTGCGGCGGTTTACGGGGATCAAAGAGGGCATCGGTGAGATCGCGCAGCAGGACGGTTTCGATGCCGAGCCTGCGGAGTTGGCGGATGCCGAAGGGGCGGCCGCACACGCAGCGGTTGAGGTGGACGCCGGCCATGAAGACGTGGCGGATGTTGCGCGCGCGCAGGACATTCCAGATTTCGCGGCCGCGGTCGGAAATGACATCGCGTTCCGGATCGATGGGCACGAGTGGGTGCTGTGACCGCCATGGCCAGCGCTGGGTGAGGCGGCCTTCCCTTGCGAGCACTGCCTGCCATGCGGACTTTTCGGCATCGGTGTCGTCGCATCCATCCGGGCTGGCATCGATGGGGTAGCCGGCTGCTTCTTCTTCGGCATTGAGCCAGTACTGCCATTGGTCGATGCCGTCCGGCAGGTTGTCGGCTGCTGGGGTTTCCTGGGCGCGGCGGCGTGCGGCGTGTCCCTCGTAGAAAGCCATGCAGTCGGATGGGGCGTGCATGATGAGGACGCCGCGGGAACGGGCGGCGGCGACGACTTCGGCGACCCGCGGGGCCAGTTCGCTGACGCGCCGGGCGGATCCCGGGCTGCTGTGTGAATCCCAGAAATCGCAGAGGATGAGAGCGGACTGCTGGGGATTCCATGTGACTTCGCGCAGTGCCACGGCGGCTCCGTGGGGGCCGGCGGAGCGGCTCTGGACGGTGAACTGCAGGGATTCCTGCGCTCCGGCGAGGCTTGCGCCTGCGATGATGCCGGGCAGCCAGCGCAGAATCCGTTTCATGGCAATTCCCTGATGCGGATGCGGCGGTATTCCATCTGACCGCGGTCGCCTTCGAGTCCGATGGGGCCTGTGGCGGGGACCTTGAAGGCCTCGTCGAGCACGTCTCCGTTGCAGGTGCAGCGAGCCACGCCATCGCGCACGGTCACGACGACTTCATTCCATTCCTGCGGGCGGTAATTAGGGAGGTTCTTCCATGGACCGGCGAGCACATAATCGCGGCACTGCAGTTGGGGACCGCGGATGAAGATGCCACTGTCGGCATTCGGGGTGGCGCGGAATTCGAGTTTCAGCTCGAACGATTCCGGAAATTCCTGTGCTGTCCAGAGTTGGGTGATGCGGCTGTATTCGGGAGGTGTTTTCACGACGAGGCGGCCGCCGATGGCTGCGTAGCGTCCGTCGCTGCTCTGTGCTTTTCCGTCGAAGGATTCCCATGTGCCTGATTTGTCGCGGTAGCCCCAGCCGGTGAGGTCCTTGCCATTGAAGAGGCTTCTGCTGCCCGGTTCCGGGGTGAAGGCCTCGGGTTCCTTTTCGAGGAATCCGAGGGTGGCGAGGACGGGGCGGAGGGCCATGGCCCAGCGGTCGTAGCCTGCCTTGTTGGGGTGGAGGAGGTCCGGGAATTCTGCGGGTTTTGCGTCGCCGGCGGCATCGGCGAACATCGGCCATGTTTCCACGAAGGTGACCTGGGCATTCCCTTTCACGGTGGCCGCGTAGAGTTCGTTGACTTTGCGGATCAGGTCGGCGGGACGCGACTTCGAGGCGGCGCTGGGGAAGACCTGGCAGAGCACGATGGGCATGGTGGCATTGTGGGCGTGCAGCGCGGCGAGGATGAGCTTCAGATTTCCGGCGATGACCTCCGGTGCTGCCTTTTCCTCGAGGTCGTTGGTTCCCATGAGGAGGACGACGGCGGCGGGCTGCAGAGCGAGGACATCGTGTTCGAGGCGGTGCAGCATGCCGCGGGTGGTATCGCCGCTGATGCCGCGGTTGGCGGCCTTCATTCCGGGAAAGCTTCCTCCGAAATCGTCGCCCCAGCCCTGGGTGATGGAATCGCCGAGGAAGACCACGGCACCGCGGTCGGCCTCGAGGCGTTTGGCCCATGCGGCGCGCTTCTCGTTCCAGAGGCCGCGGAACCAGTCGTAGCGGCGCACCGGCCCGGTGCCTGCCATGCCGTCGTCCTTGTCCGGAATTCCGAGGTTCGGTGTCTCAGCGGAGGCGGGCAGGCAGAGCATGAGGAGAAGCGACAGGGCCGGACGGAGCAGGAATTTCATGGGAATGATCTGGGGAATTCCCGCGCATCCCGCAATCTCTTTCCGCCCCGCTGATCCGGATGCCCGGCTTCTATTTCCTGTCTCCGCGGAGAATGGCTTCCCATTGCGCGGTGCGGCGGGGCGAGGCCTTGCGGAGCGCGGCCAGCGGTTCCTTTCCGGCATCGAGGCAGAGGGCATAGACTCTGGCGAATTCCGCGAGGTCCTCGTGGGCCACCTGGTCGCCGTAGCGGGAAACCGACACGGCATCTGCGGCGAGGGCTTCGGCCCAGCGCTTGAGCACATCCGGGTCCGCTTTGGTGGCGCGCTGTTCGAGGATATGGCCGGCCTCGTGCACGACCACAAAGGCATTGGCCGAGGGAACCATGTTCAGGTAGTCCTGCGATCCATGGGCGGCGGCTCCGTCGAGATCGCGGTAGATGGCAACGCCGTCCTTGCCTTCCTCCGAGACAATTTCCAGGGCCCGGCGGTAGGAAGCGGGGATTTTTTCCAGTACTGCGAGCACTTCCTCCGGGGTCCGCGGCACGCCATCCTCAATGGTCACCTTGAAGGGCACGCCGCCGAGTTTGGCGCGCCACATGCGGCCGGCCGCTCCGCCGCGCAGCATTTTCACCGGCACTGGTCCGCTCAGCAGCTTCCCTTGTTCCCGGGTTCCGGAACCGAACTCCTCCAGTTTCCGGCTGAAGCGATCGGAGAGCCGTTCCTCGGCGGGCGCTCCGCCGGTCATCCATGAGGACAGCAGCAGGCATGCGATCCAGAATCTCACCGTGTGGGCTTTGTTCATGCTCATTCCTGCTGCTGGCGCAGGCGGTGTCAAGACCCCGGGGCGCCTCCGGGGATTACTCGCTGTCCGCGGCGCGTCCGGCGGTTTCCTGTTCATCGGAAAGGGTGGCGAGTGTCTGGGCGAGGACTGTGAGAGCCCATGCACGGTCGTAGGCGCTGTCTGGATCCACCGTCGGCCCGGCTGGTCCGCCGTCCCCGTGCCAGTCGGGGGTCAGCGGCAGCGGCGGGACCCCGCCGCCGCGTCTGAGGGCCGATTGGTGGTCGCGCTGATTTGCGACGAAGCGTGATGCCGCAGCCATGTGAAAAGCGGGTGCCAATAGAGCTGGCAGAGGGCGGCGAGGGAAGATTCCGCGGCGGGGGACGGGGGACCCTGAGCCGAGGCCACGAGTGACCAGTGGGTGGTCTGGAAGCCGTGGGGGTGGCGGGGTTCCGGTGAGCCTTGGGTCATTACCGGAAGAGATAAGCATCCGGTGACTGTTGTGGCAGGGAAAATCGCGTGGAGCGCAGATTCGCGGGTGGAATGCGGCGTTCAATCGTCCAGTGCCATGACATCGACGCTCACTGTGAGGGCCTGGTGGGGGGAACCGATGCTGACGCCTGTGAGGGGGCTGACGTCCGAGAAGTCGCGGCCCCAGCCGATGGTGATGTGGCGGTTCCGTGGGAGGAGGTCGTTGGTGGGGTCGGCGTCGATCCAGCCGAGGGATTCTCCGCACCAGACGGACGTCCATGCGTGCGAGGCGTCGGCTCCGATGAGGCGGGGCTGGCCGGGTGGCGGGATGGTTTCGAGGTAGCCGGAGACGTAGCGGGCGGGGAGGCCGAGGGAGCGGAGGCAGCCGGTCATGATGTGGGCCATGTCCTGGCAGACGCCGCGGCGCTGGTGGAAGGCGTCCATGACCGGGGTGGCAGCGCTGGTGGCTTCCGGATCGAACTGGAAGCTGCGGAAGATGCGGGCATTGAGGTCGGCGACGCCTTCGAGGATGGGTCGTCCGGCAGGAAACGAAGGAGCTGCGAAGTCGGCCAGCTCCGGGTGGATGGGCACGAGGGGAGAGGGCCAGAGAAATTCGGCGGCTGCGGTGGCTGGCGACCATTGATCGTGCCGGCAGGCGGCTGCGATGGAATCCCACGGGGGAGAGAGGCGGGGTTCCGGGGTGGGGCGGTCGTGGATGCGGACGAAGCTGCGGGCGACCACTTCGAGTTGGTGGTGCGTGCCTTCGATTTCAAAGTAGACGATGGGGTTGCCGAAGGCGTCCTGGCGGGTGGGGGCGCGGCAGGCTGGTTCCGGGCGGATATGGATTTCGTGCCACGGGCAGGACTGGGTGGGCAGCTGGCGCGGCATGAGGCGGGCCATGTAGTGGGCGACCGTGACGGGGCTCGGGTAGGAATAGAGGGTGCGGTGACTGATCTGATAGGTCGTGGCCATGCGTGGGGCGGGTGGGGTCAGTCGCTGCGGCGGTGGGCGTGGCTGAAGAAGTGTTCCGTGAGGGCAGCAGAAATGGATTCGCAGCCGGTGGCGAGGTCGCTGCAGAGCGACGCGATGCGGTGGGAGGCGGCGTCCGGGAAAGAGCGGAGGGCGTCGAGGTTGAGGGATGCGAGTTCCGAGCGGAGACCGTCGAGCAGTTCGCGTTGGTGGCCCGGGTTGCCGGAGGTTCCGGCGGGCAGTTCGGCGAAGACTCTGGCGAGGCGGTGGAACTGGGCGGATGTGCTGCGGGGATTTTCCTCGCTGAGCAGAAGGAGGTCGGTGACTGGCAGGAGTGAGGGTCGTGCGAAGTGGAGCCGGCGGTAGGTCATGGTGGAGTCGGTGACCTCCAGAAGCGGAGTCAGGATGGCGTCGTCCGTGAGGCAGCGGCGGGCGGAACCGGCGATCAGCGCCAGGCCATTGATGGCGCGTTCGAGACGGCGTCCGGCCTCGAGGAATTGCCATGCGTGGCCACGGGTCATGTTTTCCTGCTGCATGCCTGCGAAGGCAGCGAGGTCGAGGATGAGTGTGTCGAGGAGGCTGCGGGCGGCGGCGTGGTCGCTGGCGGCGGTGCGGGCCTCGTCGGCGTCGCGGTCGAGCCGGTTGAAGAGTCGCCATGAATCGTCCGAGAGGCGGTCGCGGGCGGCGGCGGCATTGAAGCGGAGGCGGGCGGCGAGTTCCGGGATGCTGCCCTGGCGCTGGGGCTGGGTGAGGAGGGCGTGGAGTTCGCCGGGCAGGGCGGCCGTGGTTTGCGTGGCAGTGGTGAGTTCGAGAGAAAGCAGCAGGTGGAGGCAGGCTGGTCGTTCGCGGTCCAGCGACGGAGAATTTTCGCCGCCGAGGCGGTCGAGCGTGGTGCGCATGAGGCGCACGTGCCATTCCATGCGTTCCGCGTAGCGGCCGAGCCAGAAGAGGTGTTCTGCGGAGCGGCTCGGGACGCCGGCGGGCGAGCGGAGCGGGCGGAGCACGACTGCGGACGGCGGGTTTGGAGGCGATGCAGTGTGGGCATCCGAGAGGATCCATGTGTCTTTGGAGATGCCACCATGCTGCATGGTGATGACGAAGCGGCCGGGGACGGGGCTGACGCGGCTGAGGCCACCGGGCATGACCGTGCATTGGCCGTGGCTGCGGGCGGTGAAGGTGCGCCAGACAAGTGGCCGTGGTTCGAGTTCCGATCCATTCCAGACGGGGGTGGACGAGAGGTGGAGCGATTGCTGGGCGACCCATGCGTGCGGGTCGTCGCGGAGTCGGGCAAGGACGGTGGCGAGATCGCTGGACGAGAGTGTGTCGAGGAAGATGGGGTCGCGCGGGCCGGAGGCGAAGGCGGGTTTGAGGACCCAGCGCCGGGGGTTGGCGAGGACGAGGGAGAGTTCGCGTGGCTGGCCGCACCACCATGACGGGACGCTGGGGAGTTTGAGTTCTTCGCCGAGGAGGTGACGGCAGATGCCGGGGAGGAAGGGATGGAGGGCGGGAGATTCCACGGCACCGGTCCCGATGCCATTGACGAGCGCGACGTTGCCGCTGCGCCATGCTTCGCACAGGCCGGCTGTGCCGAGCCATGTATCGGCGCGCAGTTCGAGCGGGTCTGAAAAGACATCATCGACCCGGCGGAGAGCGACATCGACTCTGCGGAGGCCATCGAGGGTTTTGAGGAAGAGGCGGCGGTCGCGCACCGTGAGGTCTGCGCCTTCGACGAGAGGGTACCCCATGAGGCGGGCTTCGTAGGCGTGTTCGAAATAGGTTTCGCTGTACGGGCCCGGGGTCATGAGGACCACGCTGGGAGATCCCCGGCGGGTCGGGGCGAGGGCGCGCAGAGCGTCGCGTTCCGCGGCAAAGAATCCGCTCAGGCCGGCGACCTTGCAGGCTGCGAAGGATTCGCTGAGGACCGAGGAGAGAACGCTGCGGTTCTCGAGGGCGTAGCCGCGGCCGCTGGGGGCCTGGGTGCGGTCGGCGAGCACCAGCCATTGTCCATCCGGGCTGCGGACGAGATCGGTTCCCATGGAGACGAGGAACGAGGCGCCGGCCGGGGTGACACCGCAGGCGGCGTGGAGGAAGCCTGGGTTGCCGTGCACGAGGGCCGGCGGGATCCAGCCCTGGCGCAGGAGTCGCTGCGGTCCGTAAAGGTCGGCGAGGATGGCATTGAGAAGTTCGGCACGCTGGGAGAGGCCTGCGGCGACCTCCTGCCATTCGTGATCCGGGAGGATGAAGGGAATGGAATCGAGCATCCACGGACGCGAGGCGCTGTCGCTTTCCCCGTGGATGTTATGAGTGACGCCGTGATCGACGAGAAGGCGCTGGATGGCGGCGGTGCGCTGGTCCCAGTGACTGGGGGAAAGGCCGGCAAGGTGGAGGGTGAGGGCATGCCAGTGGGGACGGATGCTTCCCGAGGGATCCATCATTTCGTCCCATGCCTCCGGCGATGGCCGGTAGGGCAGGGGTGGGGGCGCAGGTGGTGCAGTGCCGATGTCCAGCGCGGATGGATTCATGGGGGGTGGGAGGCGGGGGTGCCGGGTGGAAAAGACCGTGCGGACAGTTCTGGCATGAAAGCAGGGGTCGTGCCACGGGGGTGACCGGCCAGAGGCTTTCCGGATACCGGGTGAAAGCCCGGGGAAGGAAAAGAAGTATAGCCAGCGGCGGAGGCATCTGGTATTTCCTCCGGTCTTCCGCAGTCCGTTTTCATTCAACATCGCCAGCACTATTTCCATGCGTTCCACTGTCTTTCTTTCCCTCGTTGCCCTGACCAGTGTGGTTGCCGGGGCTGACCGTCTCCATCTGCCTGCCGGGGGGAAGCCCAATGGCAAGAAGGTCGTTCTCGTGGCAGGGGATGAGGAGTACCGGTCCGAGGAAACCTGTCCGATGCTGGCAAAGATTCTGAGTCAGCGTCATGGATTCGACTGCACCGTGATCTTCTCGACGAATCCGGATGGCGGCTTCATCGATCCCAATTGTCAGACCAACATTCCCGGGACGGAGTCGCTGGATGCGGCTGATCTGCTGATCATCGGGACGAGATTCCGGCAACTGCCGCCGGAGCAGATTGCGGACTTTGCGGAATTTCTCGAGGCGGGGAAGCCGGTGATTGGATTCCGCACGGCCACGCATGCCTTTCTGGGGAATGCGAAGACCGGGGACTTCCGCTGGGCGGACTTCGGATTCAGCATTCTCGGGGAGAGGTGGGTGAATCACCATGGCGGTCATGGCAGTCAGGGTACCCTTGGTGTGGTGGAGGCGGCCCATGCGTCGCATCCCGTGCTGCGCGGGGTGGGTAAGGTGTTCGGGCCGACGGATGTCTACGGGATTGCGAATCTCGATCAGAAAGCGGCGACGATTCTGCTGCGGGGAGCGGTTACGGAATCGCTTGATCCTGAATCGAAGCCCATTGCCGGGCCGAAGAACGATCCCATGATGCCCCTTGCCTGGATGCGGGAGTATACTTCCCCCGGAGGCAAGGCGAAGGGTCAGGCCTTCTGCACGACGATGGGATCGTCCTCGGATTTTGCGGATGAGGACCTGCGCAGGCTGGTGGTCAATGCGGTGCTGCACATGACGGGCCAGTCGGTCCCGGAGAAGGCGGATGCGGCGGTTGTCGATCCGTTCGAGCCGACACCGTTCCGGGCGATCGGGGAGAAGGATTACTACCGGACGCGGAATCTGCGGCCGGATGACTACGTGCTCGGAAAGAGTCCGGCGACGGGAGTGCCGGGGGCGAAGCCGAAACCTGCGGAACCCGAGGAGGCGATGAATGGGGCACCGGAGAATGCGCCTCATGCGCGCATGCCGGTGCCGCGGGAGACGGCAGAAAAGCGCCCGCAGGAAGTGGCACCTCCCCGGAAGGGCGAGCGCGTGGTTTTCATCGGGAACGGGCTGGCTGAGCGCGATGTCTACTACAGCCGCATCGAGACCGAACTGCAGCTGCGCTGGCCCGACCGGGAACTGGTGGTGCGGAACATGGCGCGGGTGGGAGATACGCCCGGGTTCCGTCCGCATCCGTCGCGTCAGTCCCAGTGGGCCTTTCCGGGAGCGGAGAAGTTCCATCCTGACAAGCAGACGCACAACGGGCGCGGGTTTTTCCCGATGCCTGATGAATGGCTGACTCATCTGCGTGCGGATACCGTGGTCGCTTTCTTCGGCTACAATGAATCCTTCGACGGTCCGGCCGGCGTGGCCAATTTCGAGGCTGAACTGGATGCGTTTGCGGGACATACGCTGAGCCGGGCCTACAATGGCCGCAAGGCCCCGCGGCTGGTGCTGGTGTCGCCGATTGCCTTCGAGAATCTGAGTGCGAAGCGGGACCTGCCGGACGGCGCGGTGCAGAATGCCAATCTTTCCCTCTATGCGGCTGCCATGGAGAGGGTGGCACGGAAGCGCGGGCTGACCTACCTTGATGTCTTCAGTCCGACGGCAGCACTCTACTCAAACGGGGGTGAAGCGTTCACATCCGACGGATTCATGCCGACCGAGGCCGGCTACCAGAAGCTGGCCGTCTGGCTGGCCGACGGACTCTTTGGAAAAAAGGAATGGGATACGAAGCCTGATCCGAAGACGGTGCATGCGGCGGTGAAGCAGAAGGACTGGTTCTGGCAGAATGACTATCATATTCTCAACGGGGTGCATACCCATGGGCAGCGCTACAATCCGTTCGGGCCGCAGAATTACCCTGACGAAGTGAAGAAGACCCGGGAGATGATGTTGCTGCGCGATGGATTGATTCATGCGGTGGCCAATGGGCGGAAGCAGGATTTGGCCGTGGACGATTCCGGGACGCACAAGCTGCCGCCCGTGCCGAGCAACTACAAGCCAGGCGGGAAGAATGGTCAGGCCGAGTACAAGTACGGGGAAGATGCCCTGAAGAGCTTCACGGTGCCCGAAGGCTACCGGATGGAGTTGTTTGCCTCCGAGCGGGAATTTCCTAATCTCGCGAATCCGATGCAGTTGTCCTTCGATAACCGCGGGCGGCTCTGGGTGGGAGTCATGCCGACGTATCCCCACTACCGTCCTGGCGATCCCATGCCGAACGACAAGATTCTGATCTACGAGGATACCAATGGCGACGGCAAGGCCGACAAGGAGACCGTCTTCGCCGAGAATCTGCATATGCCCATCGGCATCGAGTTTGCTCCCGAGGGTGTCTACGTGGCGCAGGAACCGAATCTCGTGCTGCTGCGCGACACCGACGGCGACGACCGGGCCGACCGCACGGAAATCATCCTCGGCGGATTCGACACCCACGATACCCACCATGCGATCAGCGCCTTTGGAGCCGATCCCTCGGGGGCCTTCATGATGTGCGAGGGAGTCTTTCTGCATTCCAATGTGGAGACGGCCTACGGACCGGTGCGCTGCGTGGACGGCGGCTTCTTCCGCTACAGCCCGCAGCGCGGCATGCTGGAACGGACCGTGCAGATGGGGATTCCGAATCCATGGGGCGTGGGTTTTGACCGCTGGGGACAGGATTTTCTGCTGCATACTTCCGGGCCGACCCTCAACTGGATGCTGCCGGTTTCGGTGAAGCCGACCTTTGGCAGCAAGACACCATCGGCTCCGGATCTGATTCCCCAGGGGCAGGCCGTGCGTCCGACTTCCGGCCTCGAGTTCATTTCCTCGCGGCACTTTCCGGACGAAGTGCAGGGCGACATTGTGCTCTGCAATGCGATCGGATTTCTGGGGATCAAGCAGCATGCCATTGCGGATGAGGGCACTGGCTGGAAGACTTCGTTCCGGCACAATCTGCTGCAGTCGTCCGATGGAAACTTCCGTCCGGTCGATCTCGAGTTTGCGCCTGATGGATCGCTCTATGTGATTGACTGGCACAACGTGCTCATCGGGCACATGCAGCACAACGCCCGTGATCCGTACCGTGACCACGTGCATGGCCGCATCTACCGGATCACGTATCCATCACGTCCGCTGGTCAAGCCAGCCGAGGTGGCCGGGGCTCCGGTGGCGACCCTGCTGGAGAATCTGAAGCTTCCGGAAGACCGGACCCGTTACCGCAGCCGTCGGGAATTGCGGGGACGTCCGGCTGCGGAAGTGCTGGCAGCTGTGAAGGCGTGGACTGCTTCGCTCGACAAGGCGGATCCGCGGCACGAACATCATCTGACCGAGGCGCTCTGGGTGACCTGGGGGCTTAATCAGGCGGACGAGGGATTGCTGCGGCAGTTGCTGGCGGCGCAGGATTTCCATGCGCGTGCCGCAGCCGTGCGGGTGCTCCGCTACAACTGGCACCGTCTGGCGGATCATGCCGCGCTTCTGGAGAAGGCTGCCACGGATAAAGAGGGCCGGGTCCGTCTCGAGGCGGTCGTGGCGGCATCCTGGCTGGCGGACATTACCGCGGCGCGGCGCATTGTTGCAGCGGCCGCGGCCCTGCCGGTCGACGAGTGGAGCAAGCATGCGGTGCGCACGGCAGGCGACCGGTTGGCGGGTCTCGCCGAGCAGGTGGTGGCGGAACATCCAGTCCTGCCCGCTCCCGGGCATCTCAGCGACGACGAAAAGAAGCAGTACCTTGCGGGTCAGGAAATCTACTTCCGCGATGGCCACTGCACGACCTGCCATCAGCCGAACGGGCAGGGACTCGATCCGGCATTTCCTTCGCTGGCGAAGAGCCCGTGGGTCAACGGAAACACCGAGCGCCTCATCAAGCTGTCGCTTTACGGCATCATGGGGCCGCTCGAACTGAATGGGAAGAAGTACGATGGCTCCGTACCCATGACGCCATTCGGCGGCCTGCTGAAGGATGAGGAACTTGCCTCCGTGCTGACCTTCGTGCGGAACAGTTTCGGCAACGAGGCGAAGGCAGTGACAGGCGGGGAGGTCCGCCGGGTTCGCGAGGCCACCGGGCAGCGGGCCACGCTCTACACGGTCGAGGAACTTCTCAGGGAACACCCGCTGGAGTGAGCGTTGTGAGCATGTCCGGGGATCGTGCCGAAAGGCCCGATCCCCGGGCTCTTCGGCTTTTCGTGCAGGTTCACGGGGCAGGTCTCAACGTCCCGGTTTCCCGCTTTTCGGATTCCGCCGGGATTCAACTTGTGGCGGTTGCCTCGGCCGCGTCTTCGTGCACATTGGGGCAGACAACAAAAACCCCACTGATCCTGCCATGAAGCCCAAGTCGCGTCCCATTCCCCTTTCTTTGCCTCTGGAGTTGCTTGGCCGCATCGATGAAGTGGCGGCCCACATGAACCGGAAGCGGGCACAGTTGATCCGCGATGCCATCGAGGTGGGATTGGAATACTTCCGGCGGTGCGAGTATAATCTGGCAGCGGCCGTCATCGACCGGGGCGACAAGATGAAAGGGCTTCCGGAGACGACCGAGGATGAGGAGCCACCACAGCTGCCGAAGGCGGCTGAAACCGGGGAGCGCACGAATCAGCCGCGGCGTGGCAAGGCGGTCTACCGGAGGCGTGGACCGAAGAAATCATAGGCTTTCCCCCTTCTGGTGCTCCGCACTCGCCGTCAATCCATGCGGCGGGACCGCGAAATCGTGAGGATGGGTTCTTGAAACTGAGCCCGTCCTGACGCTAATGAAGCTGCCGACCGTGGTCAGGTCCTTACTGCTGACAGGGCCTGCCGAGCTTTGCTGATTCATGAGACCGAAATCCGGAAACAGTGACCGATCCGATCCTTCTTCCGATGGATTGGCGTTGGTTCAGCAGACCTTTGGGTTTGAACTGGAGATCGGATCCGGGCATTCCGATGGAGCCGGGGTCGCGGAAGACAATGACCTGCTCTCACTGGAACTGTGGCCGGTGCCGCCCGTGGCCGGGAAGGTGGTGTCGCTGGATGCTGCTGCGGTGATGCCGGAAGAGGGCACCGCGGTGATTCCTGTGAGGGAAGTTCCGGATGTCACGCCGGAGGCAGCGCTGCAGCCGGCAGCATCCCGCGAAGTTCCGGAGCCGAAGCCACGGGAGCCGGAGTCGATCCGCACGATTCTGCGTCGACCGAACCGTGGAGGCGGCGATGTCTTTCCATCGGAAAGCCGTGGCGAGGCTGACATGCCCCGCGATGGCGGAGTGCCGGTTCCTGGGCTGCAGGAGCCGCATCGGCCGGTCCCGGTCCGGGAAGTCTGGCGGGGGGCGGAGCCCGCAGTATCCTCTGCGGAGGAGGAACCGGTGACGGTGCGCATCTCGCCCGCGACGGCTCCATCGATGGTGAGGCCGGGCAATCCGCCATGGAAGAATCGGCAGAGCATCGGGAAGATCCGGGGCAGACGGCGGAGAAAGGCGAACGGTCTGCATTCGCGGCTGCGGTGGCTGGCGCTGCTTCCGGTAGTCGCCGGTGTCGGCTGGCTGGCGTGGAAGGTCATCGGGGGGACGCTCTGGAAGCGCGAAGTGGGGGGACGCGATGCGGTGGCGGCGGCCGTGCTGGAGGATGCGAGGGGGGAGAAGGCATCGGCGTCGTCCATGATGGACAAGGCGGTTCGGGAATCGGCAGGTGATCCGGAGGCACTCCGGCTGGCGGCTGATTACTATCTGCAGCGCCGGGATGAGAAGGCCGCGGGGGTGGTGGGGCTGCTCATGAAGGATGGCCATGCGACCGAACTCGATCTCGTGCGGGCGTCGGAATTTGCCGTTGGTTCCAGTTACCCGGAATTCATGCCGGCAGCGATGCAGGACTGGCTGCGTGAGCCGGTGGAATCCTCTCTGCCGAGGCGGCTCATCGCGGAGGCCCGCTGGCTGGAGCGATGCGGGGAGCATGAGGCGGCGGAAAGCCGTCTGCGTGATGGTCTGCTGCACAGGTCGACCGAGTTGTCGATCGACATGGCACTGTGTGCGCTTCTTGTGCGTCCGGCGGGGGAAGGGGAACTGGCGACCGCGAGGATTCTGGAGGGACTGGCGCGTCTCGAGAAGCTGCAGAACCGACCGGATCTGCCGGTGCGGGAGCAGATGGAGGCGGCGGGACTGCGCGTGGAGGCGATGACCCGGAACCATGGCATGCTGCGTGCCGGGGACGAGGTGGTCGATGGTCTGCGGCATTCGGTCCGGGCGATGTTCAGCCGGCTCGATGAGGAGCAGAAGCTGGGGCTTGATCTGCAGTTGCGCTCGATGGACCTTGCGATCCGTCCGGAGCAGCGGGAGCAGATTGTGAGGGAAGCGGTGGCCGCCTGTGGACGCATGGAGGCGCCTGAGCAGCTGAGGGTCGGGCGCTGGCTGGGAGCGACCGGCAACCATGAGGAAGTCCTGCGGTTATTTGACAGGACGGCGAGGGCCGCCACGGATCCGGATTGGGTGCGGCTGCGGATGGAGTCGCTGCTGGCGCAGGAGCGGTATCCGAGTGTGCGCACTGCGGCGGTCGCGGAGCCTCATGTGCTGCCGGCGGTGGTGCGCGCGCTTTATGTTTACCGTGCGGAGTCGGGTGAGGCGGTTCTGGCGGGCGGTGGGCAGGCTGCGAACAGAGCCGCTGCGGCGGCGGGCGAGGTGCAGGCGGCCGCGCGCAGCGATGCGACCCCCGGGCAGCTGCTGGAGGCAGGGCGTGAAATGGCGAAGCGTGGGGATTGGATTCCTGCGGATCTGTTTCTGAGGTTTGCGGAGAATGATGCGGCGGTGGGGATGCTGGCACGGGTGGAGCGCATCCGGGTGCTGCGGACGAGGCCTGAGCAGGAAGCGGAGCATCGGAAGGCTCTTGAGGCGGTGCTGGCGGTCTGGCCGCAGGCGGATGGATTCCGGAGTGAACTTCTGTATCTGAAGCTGCTGGCTGGTGAGGCGGAGGCAGCCGACTATGGGCTGGCGGAGCGGATGGGGGCCTGGGTGGCTCCGGATGCATGGTGGAAGGTGACGGCAGCGCTGGCGGAGCTGCGGAGGGGGAGGCAGCCCGCAGCGCAGCAGATTCTCGAGGGCGTGATTCCTGCGGAAGGTGAATGCCCGGTGGGCTGGCTGGTGGTGCAGGCGGCCGTCCTCGCGGCGGGGAATCGCCAGGCCGAGGCAGAAGTGGCGCGCGGCCGGATTGGAAAACGGGCGCTGCGGTCGGGTGAGCGGGCCCTGCTGGAGCAGTATGTGCCTTCGGCTTCCTGAGGGAACGGACCGTCAGGGTTGGCGGGCGATGGCGAGGCCGCGGAAAAAGGGGAGTTTCTGTCCACCGTCGGCGAAGGCGAGGACGAAGGGCCACTGGGGGGCGGTGGCGATGGCTTCGAACGGGAGTTTTTCTGCTGCGGGGGATTCCGGCACGGGGATCCTTGCGGGAGCCGAGTCCGGGTCACCGTTCCATGTGAAGAGCAGGAAGGGACCATTCTCCTGGCCGGCTGGTCCCGCGGCGATCCAGTAGGTTCTGCCGGCGGTGTCGCGTTCGATGCTGCGGATGCCGAGACCTCCGAGATCAAGGAGGATGGGGGTGCCGGGCGCGGCGGGTTGCGGCTGGCTTTCGCCGAGCCCGAGGAGGGCGACTGGATTGGTGAGCGGGATGAGGATGGCACGGCCGCGGCAGAGCGGGCTGCGGAGTCCGAGCAGAAGGGAGGAACCGTCGAGCGAGGTTGTCAGTCCTTCGATGTTCAGGCCATCGGCTCCGGCGAGGGTGGCATCGGCTGCGGAGAGCGCGGTGCCGGGACGGGAGACGGCGTTGCGCAGGAGGGGACCCCATGGGGTCGTCGGGTTGCTGCTGCCGAGGGCGCGGATCTGTTCGCGGAGCGAGCGGTTGTATTCCACGGTGGCAGGATCCTGGAAGGCTTTGCCGGCGGGTGCAGTGGGGTTGATCGACAGGGCGAAGATGGCATCGCGCTGGGGTTCGACCTTCCCTTTGCCCTTGGTGCGGGCGCAGGATGCGCAGAAGACGTGGTAGACAGCTTCCGGGCTGCCATCGCCGTCGATGTCCCATGGGAAGACCGTGGAGCCTTCGAGGTCATCGACGGCGTACTCCGGGGAAATGGCCGAGCGGAGAGCGGGTGCGTGGATGGCGGCTGGGAAGTCGCCGAGCCGGAACAGGCCAAAGGAAGGAAGTTCGTTGTCGGCGACGACGACATACTGATTCTCCGGGCCTGCCGGGGACGCGGCGGAGAGTTCCGGGAAGCCCGTGCCGAACACAGGCTGCCCGTGTCTGAGTTCACCAGCCGGGCATTGGGAGGCAAGGCAGGCGAGCAGGAGAGAAAGCAGTTGGCGCGGCATTGCCATCAAAGCGTTTGCTCAGGGTACGGTTGCGGTGCGGGACTGCGTCCGGGGATTTCCCGGAAATTCTAGGCCGTGGGCAGCCCGAGTTCGCGGCGGACCATGTGCACACCGGCGACCATGCTGGCGAGCTTGCGCCTTGCGGCCCAGCGGGCGGTTTGGCTGAGGCCGCAGTCGGGCGAGAACGACAGTTGTTCCGGTTTGGCGAAGTGGAGGCAGCGGCGCACGGATTCGGCGATCCATTCCGGCGATTCGATGAAGTAGCTTTTGACGTCGATGATGCCGATGCTGACGTCGCGGTGGGGGGCGATGGTTTCGATGAGGGAGAGTTCAGCGTATTCGCGGCTGGCCATTTCGAGATGGATTTCGTCGACATGGAGGTCGAGGAAGGCGGGAAAGAGCGGGGCGTAGCGGCGCGGGCCGACCGCGCGGCCTTTGAAATTCCCGAAGCAGAGATGGGTACTGAGGCGGCAGCGGCCGTGGACGCCTGCGACCGTGCGGTTGAAGATATCGACGAAGCGCCGCGGATCCTCGCGGTAGCCGTAGCAGCTCATGCTGGGTTCATCGACCGTGATTTCCGTGCAGCCCGCATCCACGAGGTCGCAGAGTTCCTTGCGCACTGCGGGGAGGAGGGCCTCGGTGAGGGCCCAGCGGTCGGGATAGGCATCATTGGGAATGAGCCGGCCGCTGAGTGTATAAGGTCCTGGAACGCTGCACTTGAGGGTGGGGCCGGCGGGGGCGAGGCGCTGCAGCCGTCTGAATTCCTCGACGGTGCCAAGCCCGCGTGGGGCGCTCAGTTCCCCGGTGACGGCGTGGCGGCCGCGCTGGTCGTGGGCTGGCGGGCCCCAGCGGCGGGGGGAAGCGGATTCCAGTTCGATGCCGCTGAGGTATCCATAGAAGGAGA
>Ga0315907_10001092_pt1 | contig 37267 bp, 43 predicted proteins | sample LakEriMetagenome_3_FD_203525 | JGI IMG/M metagenome (GOLD analysis project Ga0315907, IMG submission 203525) | Freshwater fungal communities from buoy surface, Lake Erie, Ohio, United States - Buoy 12 MA123 | ecosystem: Environmental > Aquatic > Freshwater > Lake > Lake biofilm | place: USA...
CCTTGTGCACCGACAATGCCGCCATGATCGCCTGGGCCGGGATCGAACGGCTGCAGCTCGGGCTTGTCGACGGGCTCGGCATTGCCTGCCGGCCGCGCTGGCCGCTCGAAGAACTCGCGCGCGTGCCCGCCGCATGAGCCGAAATTTCAAAACCATTGCCGTGATCGGCGCAGGCGCTTGGGGAACGGCGCTAGCGCAAACGGCGGCGCGCGCGGGCCTCAAACCCACCTTGTGGGCGTACGAGCCCGCGACCGTTGCCGAAATCGCCGAGCGCCACACCAACAGCGTCTTTCTGCCGGGAGTGGCCCTCGATCCCGCGATCGCAGCGACGGCCGATCTCGCTGCGGCCGTCGCCGATGCCGATATCGTGCTGGCGGCGACACCCGCCCAGCATCTGCGCGCGACCTTGCAGCGCTTGAAGCTGCCAACGGACGTGCCGCTGATCCTCGCCACCAAAGGGATCGAGCTTGGCACCGGCGCCTTGATGAGCACGGTGGCGCAAGCGGCGGCCCCCGGCCATCCGATCGCGATCCTGACCGGACCCACCTTCGCGCGCGAAGTGGCCCTCGCCCAGCCCACGGCCGTGACGCTCGCCGCAAGCGACGCCACACTCGGCCGAGCGCTCGCACAGGCTTTGGCGACATCGCATTTTCGCATCTACCGCAACGACGACGTGGTCGGCGCCCAAGTCGGCGGGGCCGTCAAAAACGTCGTCGCCCTTGGCTGCGGCATCGTCGCGGGCCTCGCCCTTGGCGACAATGCGCGCGCGGCCTTGATGACGCGAGGGCTGGCCGAAATGGTACGCCTGGGTGTGGCCCTCGGCGGTCGGCCCGAGACCTTGATGGGGCTTTCGGGCCTCGGCGACCTCGCACTCACCTGCAACAACGACCAGTCGCGCAACATGCGCTTCGGGCGCGCACTCGGGCGCGGCCTCACGCCTGCCCAAGCGCTCGCCGACCCGGCCTTGGGCTTGGCGCATGCCGTGATCGAGGGGGTGGAGGGTGCCGCCTCGGTCGGCGCCCTTGCCCGCGAGCGGCGCGTGGACATGCCGATCGTCGCCGCCCTCGACGCGATTTTGCACCACGGTGCGAGCGTGGCGCAGACCGTGGATGCGCTGCTCAACCGCCCGCTCAAAGAGGAATGAGAGATGGCTTTCTGGCTGATGAAAAGCGAACCCGACGTCTATCCGTGGTCGAAACTCGTCGCCGACAAGCGCGGCTCTTGGGATGGAGTTCGCAACCATCTTGCCAAGCTCAATCTCAAAGCGATGAAAAAGGGTGATCGCGCCTTTTTCTACCATTCCAACATCGGCAAGGAGATCGTCGGCACGATGGAAATCGTGCGCGAAGCCTATCCCGATCCGAGTGCGGAAAAGGGCGAATGGTTCATGGTCGACGTGGCCCCGCTCACGGCCGCCGCAACCCCGCTTGGCCTTGCGACGATCAAGACGCTGCCCGAGCTTGCCGAAATGTCGCTCCTCAAAATGTCGCGCCTGTCGGTGCAGCCGGTGCGCCCGGCGGAGTGGAAATTCATCTGCAAGCGCCTTGGCATTGCCCCATGACGGTGCTGTGCCGCCTCGACGAGATCCCCGATCCGGGCGGCAAAGGGTTCGTGTTCGGCGAGGCCGAGAAACGCGAAGAAATTTTTGTCATGCGCAAGGGTGACAAGGTCTACGGCTATCGCAATCGCTGCCCGCATGCGCTGGTCCCGCTCGACTGGACGAGCGACCAGTTTCTCGACCCCTCGCGCACCATGATCATGTGCGCAATGCACGGCGCGCTCTTCGCGATCGAAGACGGGCGCTGCATTGCCGGGCCGACGCGCGGGCGCGGGCTTGCCGCCATCGCCGTGCGGCTGGTCGAGGACGGCGCGGCAAGCCCCGTTCTGGTATGGGACAAATCGGCCGATTGACGGCCAAAATGGGCCTCGAACGGCTTGCAACCGGACGGACGGCGCCCTAAAACCGACGTTAATAGTCGTTCTACGACGGCCGCCCGAGCGGCCGCGCCAACAGGGAGTCCCCCCAGATGTCCAACGAGTTGTTCCCGGTCCCGGCCAACATCGCCAAATCGGCGCTGATCGACGCTGCCAAGTACAAGTCGATGTACGACCGGTCGGTGGCCGACCCGGCAGGCTTCTGGGGCGAGGCGGGCAAGCGCATCGACTGGATCAAGCCCTATACGAAGGTCAAGAACACGAGCTTCACGGGCGACGTGCCGATCAAATGGTACGAGGACGGCACGCTCAACGTGTCGGCCAACTGCCTCGACCGGCACTTGGCCAAACGCGGCGACCAGATTGCGATCATCTGGGAAGGCGACGACCCGAACGAGCACAAGCACATCACCTACCGCCAGGCCTACGAAGAGACGTGCCGCATGGCCAACGTGCTCAAGAAGCACGGCGTGAAAAAGGGCGACCGCGTCACGATCTATCTGCCGATGATCCCGGAAGCGGCCTACGCGATGCTCGCGTGCGCGCGCATCGGCGCCATCCATTCGATCGTGTTCGGCGGCTTCTCGCCCGACTCGCTCGTGAACCGCATCCAGGACTGCGATTCGAATTTCGTGATCACGGCCGACGAAGGCCTGCGCGGCGGGCGCAAAGTGCCGCTCAAGGTGAATGCCGACGCCGCCCTCAAGAGCTGCCCCTCGGTCAAGAAGATGCTGGTCGTCAAGCGCACGGGCGGCAAGGTTGATTGGGACCCGGCGCGCGACCTTTGGTACCACGAGGAAGCGGCCGGCGTTGCGGCCGAATGCGCGCCCGCCGAAATGGCGGCCGAAGATCCGCTCTTCATCCTCTACACGTCGGGCTCGACCGGCAAACCCAAGGGTGTCTTGCACACATCCGGCGGCTATCTCGTCTATGCGTCGATGACTCACCAATACGTTTTCGACTACCACGATGGCGACATCTACTGGTGCACGGCCGACGTGGGCTGGGTCACGGGCCACAGCTACATCGTCTACGGGCCGATGGCCAACGGTGCGACGACGCTGATGTTCGAGGGCGTGCCGAACTATCCGGACAGCTCGCGCTTCTGGCAGGTGGTGGACAAACACAAGGTCAATATCTTCTACACGGCCCCGACCGCGATCCGCGCGCTGATGCGCGAAGGCGAAGCGCCGGTCAAGAAGACGAGCCGTGCCTCCTTGCGCATCCTTGGCTCGGTCGGCGAGCCGATCAATCCGGAAGCCTGGCTCTGGTACCACAACGTGGTCGGCGACGGCCGTTGCCCGATCGTCGATACGTGGTGGCAGACGGAAACCGGCGGCATTCTGATCACGCCGCTGCCGGGTGCGATCGCGACCAAGCCCGGTTCGGCCACCAAGCCGTTTTTCGGCGTGCAGCCCTTGCTCGTCGACAACGACGGCAAGCTGCTCGAAGGGGCGACCGACGGCAATCTGTGCATTGCCGACAGCTGGCCAGGCCAAGCGCGCACCGTGTTCGGCGACCACAAGCGCTTCATCGAGACCTATTTCTCGACCTTCAAGGGCTACTATTTCACCGGCGACGGCTGCCGGCGCGACGAAGACGGCTATTACTGGATCACCGGCCGCGTCGACGACGTCATCAACGTGTCGGGCCATCGCATGGGTACGGCCGAAATCGAGTCGGCCCTCGTCGCACACCCGAAGGTCGCCGAAGCGGCGGTCGTGGGCTATCCGCACGACATCAAGGGCCAGGGCATCTACGCCTACGTGACGCTGAAAGCGGGCCTCGCGACGTCCGAAGAGCTGCGCAAAGAGCTGGTCGGCTGGGTGCGCAAGCAGATCGGCCCCATCGCCTCGCCCGATCTGATCCAATGGGCGCCGGGCCTGCCCAAGACACGTTCGGGCAAGATCATGCGCCGCATCCTGCGCAAGATCGCCGCCAACGAACATTCGGCTCTCGGCGACACTTCGACGCTCGCCGATCCGAGCGTGGTGGACGAACTCGTCAACAACCGCATGAACAAGGGCTGACGACGCGGTCGATGGCTTGTGGCGCGGGCAGGGTTTGCATTCCCTGCCCGCCCACCCCTATATACCGGGCATGGTCGGACGCATTTTCACGGGCTTTGCCTGGCTCGGTTTCCTGTTTTGGTCGCTGCTTTGCTTGGGCGGCTGGGCCGTAATCGCGCTGGGCGGCGACATGCTGCGCTGGATCGCAGGCGCTGCCCTTGCCCCCGGTGCCGGCGGCACGGTTGCGTCCGTACTGACCTTCATCGAGGCGTTCGGCACGATCGTGCTGACCTGGATCTGGATTGCGGGCTCGGTGCTGATCCTCGTCGTCGGCACCATCCTGCGGCGGGCGGCTGCGAACGCGACCGTGGTGCGCTTCGAGCAGCGAACAACGAACTTTGGCGACATCGATCCTTCGCGTATGAAGGACGTCACGCCGCCTTCCGAAATGCAGCCCACGGAAGCCCCGCCGCCGGCACTCAAGCGCCTGCCGCCGGCCTAGCTATCCGCCCGCGAAGGATTGCACGAGCGAGCCCGCGACGAGATACCAGCCGTCGACGAGCACGAAGAAAATCAATTTAAACGGCAAGGCGACGATAGCCGGCGGCATCATCATCATGCCCATCGACATCAACACGGCCGCCACGACCATGTCGATGATCACAAACGGAATGAACAGCAGAAAGCCGATCTCGAAGGCACGCCGCAATTCCGAGATCATGAAAGCGGGGATGAGCACGCGATAGGGGGTCGCCTCCGCCGTTTCGGGGGGCGGAATTTTGGCAATGTCGATGAACAGGGCGAGATCGGTCTCGCGCGTCTGGCGCATCATGAAATCATGGAACGGTTTGGCCGTGCGCTCGATCGCCTGGACTTCCGTGATGCGGTTTTCGATCAGCGGCGAAATGCCTTCGCGCCAAGCCTGCTCGCCGGTCGGCAGCATGATGAAGAAGGTCAAGAACAGGGCAAGCGACGTGAGCACGGCGTTGGGCGGGGCTTGCTGCGTGCCAAGGGCGGTGCGCAGCAGCGACAGCACCACGATGATGCGCACAAAGCTCGTCGCCATCATCAGCACCGAGGGGGCAAGTGTGAGCACCGTCATCAGCAAGATGAGCTGGACGATGCGCCCCGTGGTCGAGCTGCCGTCGCCGAGATCGAGCGTGAAGCTTTGTGCCGCCGCCGCATGCGGCAGCGCCAGCACGACGAGCAGCGCCAGAGCGGGCATCAGGAGTTTGCGCAAAGAAACCTTCACGGGACGGGGTTCACGGGACTTGGGGCTGGCGGATCGTTTCGACGACGGCTAACGAATCGGGGCCGATCACGACAAGATGCTCAGTGTCGTCCCGGCGCAGCAGAACTGCACGCGTTTTCGAATCGAGCGGCAAGATCTCGACCGTCTGCAGGCGCCGCTTGCGCCCGGCCGAAGACATGGCCCCCGCTCCCGGCACGAAGCGCTTGGCAACCCAAGCCACACCGGCGATCAGCGCCACGACGAAGGCGAGGGCGGCCGCGAATTTGAGCAGGCTTTCGGGATCGAGCGTCATGGATGCAGCCCCGGTGCCGTTTGCGGGCGCTTGGCGAACGCGAGCAGCATCTGCTGCAGTCGGTCGAGCGCTTGCACGAGATTGTCGAGGGCACCGGCGCACGCAAGCCCCTCGGCGCGCGGCAAGGCCGACGTCGACAGGCACAGCTCGCGCACGCGGCCGTCGAGGCCGAGGAGATCGACCGACTTGCCGTCCTTGCAGGCGGCGTGGGCGGCATCGATCTCGCCGATCGTCGAAACAATGTCTTTCAGAACTTCGACGGCTCTCATTTCGCGTTTCCTTGCGGCTTGGCCCCTGATGTGTCGGCGGCTTGCGGTTTGCCGGCAAGAGCCCCTTGCCTGCGATAGATGTAGCTCAAGATCTCCGCGACAGCCTGGAACGCCTCGACCGGGATCGGACTGTCGACGTCGACCGTCGCCAGCAACCGGATGAGATCGCGGTCCTCGCGGACTTCGACGCCGTTGGCATGCGCGATCTCGATCATGCGCAACGCCAACAGCCCCTCGCCCTTGGCCGTTACGCGCGGGGCCGGATCCTGCTCGCGCGCATATTCAAGTGCCACGGCGCGCTTGGCGCCTTCGCGGCTCGGCTTCTCGGGAGGACGGTTGAAACGACGAACCAAAACTTCATGCCTTTTCGCGAGCGACGCGGACGGAGGACGATGACGGTCTCTGGTTTACGCTAAACTCGCTAAAACTTTCTTAAAAATTACTTTTTATGCTCATTTTCAAGCGCTTAGCTCCTTCAGTAGCTTATGTAAGAAGAGGGATTCGTCGGGCAAGCGCATGAGTCCATTCAGAGTTTTTCGCGTTGCAATTTCTCTAAAATTCGAGTTAATTTACACATTATTAACCCTTCCGACCTATCCTGCGGGCCATGGACATTTCGAAGCTTCCGCTGTTTGGCATGATTTCGCGCCGGATGGACTGGCTCAGCCAGCGCCAGACCGTGCTGTCGCAGAACGTCGCCAATGCCGATACGCCGAACTACCAGCCGCGCGACTTGAAAGCGCTCGATTTTCGCGCCGAGCTGCGCGGCCAGATGTCGCGCTTGGCGCCAGCCACGACAAGCCAGTCGCATCTGACGAGCCGTACCATCTCGGGCCCCAACCGCGAAGAAAAGCAGCGCCCGACCGAAACCACCTTGTCGGGCAACTCGGTGCAGCTCGACACCGAAATGATCAAGGTCGCCGACACGGCGATCGACTATCAGATGACGACCAATATCTACCGCCGCCAGCTTGCGATGCTGCGCACGGCCATCGGCCGCACGCAATAGACCCCGTTCCGGAAAGGCCTCCCCCATGGATCTGCAAAAAGCGATGCGCGTTTCGGCCTCCGGCATGGCGGCCCAATCGACCCGCATGCGCGTTATCGCCGAGAACCTCGCGAACTCGGATTCGCTCGGCGAAACGCCGGGTGCCGAGCCCTATCGGCGCAAGACCGTGAGCTTCCGCAACGTGCTCGACCGCCAGCTCGGCACCGACACAGTGCGCACCTCGCGGATCGGCACCGATAAGAGCGCGCTTGCGCGGCGCTACGAGCCGAACCATCCGGCCGCCGACGGCGAAGGCTACGTGCTCGCCCCCAACGTCAACAATCTGATCGAAGCCATGGACATGCGCCAGGCCCAGCGTTCGTACGATGCGAACATCAACGTCATCGAAACCTCGAAGAGCATGATCACGCGCACGATCGACCTGCTGCGCAGCTGATCCGTCACGCGAGAGTCCACCCCGATTAAGGAGTTCCATTGATGGCCATCACCTCGCCCTCGCTTGCCGCCGCCGCCTACCAAGGAGCCGCGCGTATCGCGCGCCCGGGAAGCGGCGAGGCAGCCGGCGAAGCGGCGCCCGCCGGTGCCGATTTCGGCTCGATCCTCGCGCAGGCATCTCAAAGCGCGATGCAGAGCCTGAAAGCGGGCGAGCAGGCAAGCTTGCGCGCCCTTGCGGGCAAAGCCGACATCGGCCAGGTCGTGCAGGCGATTTCGGCGGCGGAAACCACCCTGCAGGCGACCATTGCAGTGCGCGACCGCGTCGTGCAGGCTTACCAGGAAATCATCCGCATGCCGATCTGACGTTCGGCAGCGCGTTCCAAAGGCCAAGGTCCATGAACGCCACCGACGTGCTCGAGATTTCGCGCGACGCGATTTGGGTCATGCTCAAGATCTCGGCGCCGCTGATGCTCGTGGCCCTCGTGGTCGGCCTTGCGATCAGCCTCGTGCAAGCACTCACGCAAATCCAGGAGCAGACGCTCACCTTCGTGCCGAAGATACTGCTGCTGTTCGTTGTGTTCGTGCTGACGATCCCGTTCATGTCCACGACCTTGGTCGAATTCACGCGCGAGCTGATGGCCAAGGCTGTCGGCATCGGTGCGAGCGGCTAGGCGATGGAAGCGCTGGCCCAGAGCCTTGCGGCCGCTTTGCCTGCCGAAATCTTCGCCTATTTCCTCGTGTTCGTGCGCGTCGGCGCGGCCTTGCAGTCGATGCCGGGCCTGGGTGAAATCTCGATCCCGCAGCGCATTCGCTTGGCCGTCGGCCTGCTGCTGACGGTCGTCGTGGCGCCCGTCGTCGGCCCCACCTTGCCGCCTTTGCCCGAATCCGCGATCTTGATGGCCGGTCTTGTCCTCGGCGAAACGCTGATCGGAATCTTCATCGGTCTTGCCGGGCGATTCGCGATGTCGGCGCTCATCGTTGCAGGCTCGATCATCTCGCAGCAGATCGCCCTCTCCTCGGCAACGTTGTTCGACCCGAGCTTCGGCCAGCAGGGTGCGGCCGTCTCGGCTTGGCTCGTGGCCGTCGCACTTACAATCGTGTTCGTGACCGACCTCCACCATCTGATGCTGCGCGCCTTGGCGGACTCCTACACGCTGTTTCCGGCCGGCCAATTGGCCCCGCTCGGCAGCTATGCCGAGGCTTTGGTGCGCTGGACCGCGCACAGCTTCCTCATCGGCGTGCAGATGTCGGCGCCGTTCCTGGTGTTCGGCCTCGTGATCAACCTCGCCCTCGGACTCATCGCGCGCCTGCAACCCGCCATCCAGGTGTTTTTTATCGCCCAGCCTGCCTTGATCGCGGTCGGCTTGCTCGCGATGGGCTTGACGATCGTGGCCACGATGCAGGCCTTCGAGCGCGGGCTGCTCGACAAACTCGAACCGCTGCTGCTGGTCCCGTAGGGAGCCGCCATGGCCGAAGAAGCCGAAGACGATGCGTCAAAAACAGAAGAGCCAACAGCCAAAAGGCTGGAGGACGCGCGCGAAAAAGGCCAGGTCGTCGCCAGCCGCGAGATCAATCACTGGATGATCTTTTCGGGTGCGACATTGGCGGCCGTCTTTCTCGGCACGTCGATGTGGCAGAACCTGTCCAAAAGCCTGCGCCCCTTCCTCGACCGGCCGCACGAATTTTCATTCGAAGGGGCGGGCCTGCAACGCGTGATCGCAAGCGCCTTGTTCGATCCGCTGCTGGCGATCCTGCCGCTGCTGGCGATCCTGATGGTGGCTGCCCTTGCAGCCCAGCTCCTGCAGAACGGGCTGCTGTTTTCGGCCGAACCGCTCATTCCAAAATTCAGCAAGATTTCGCCATTCGCCGGATTCAAGCGCCTCTTCTCGAGCCATTCGATCGTCGAGTTCCTCAAAGGCCTCGCCAAAATCACGATCGTCAGCATCGTGTGCTGGTACGCGCTCGAAGGCGAGATCGCCAACGTCTCGCGCTTCATCGACATGGAGCCGCTCGAACTCATGCGCGTGATCGGCAGCCTGTCGCTGGTCGTAATGGTCGCCGTGATCGCCGTCATGACGTTGATCGCGGGCGGCGACTATTTCTACCAACGCTTCCAGCACTACAAGCGCCTGCGCATGTCCAAGCAGGAGATCAAGGACGAGTACAAACAGTCCGAAGGCGATCCGGTCGTCAAAGGCCGCATCAAGCAGCTGCGTATGGAACGCGCGCGCCGGCGCATGATGAGTGCGATCCCCAAGGCCACGGTCGTGGTCACCAACCCGACCCACTTCGCGGTCGCTCTGCAGTACGACGACAGCACGCCAGCACCGATCTGCATCGCCAAGGGCAGCGACCTTATCGCCCTCAAGATCCGCGAACTTGCAGCCAAACACCAGGTGCCGGTCGTCGAAAACAAGCCGCTGGCGCGGGCCCTCTACGCCACGGTCGAGATCGACGCCGAAATTCCGCAGGAGCACTACAAGGCGGTGGCCGAAGTGATCAGCTACGTGCTGAATCTGAAAAAGCGCTTGGCGCCGAAATCGGCACCGGCAAACGCACCGCGCTGAGACTCAATTCGACGCCGGATTGGGTGCCGTGTCATAGGTCGGCACCGAGGACGAAAAACTGTTGAGCAAACGCGCAAACCAGCCCGGTTGCTCGCCTGCGGCGGGTGCCGACTGTGCCGGCGTGGAAGGTGCCGCATTCACCAACAGCGGCGCTTCGTCCGGCAGGACCGAGCCGGGCACGGCACGCGCGGGCAAACCGCGATGGGCTTCGACCATCACCGCCTTCCACAGGCGTGCGGGCAGCGAGCCGCCGGTCGTGCGTTCCATCTCCTCGCCGTCGTCGTTGCCGAACCAGGCCCCGCCCACGAAATCGGCCGTGAACCCCACGAACCACGCATCGCGATAGTCGTTGGTCGTGCCGGTTTTGCCGGCTGCCGGATGGTCGAACGCGGCTGCGCGCCCGGTGCCCGAGGCGACGACGGCCTGCATGAGATCGTTCATCGTCGCCAGCGCGGCACGGCTCATCACAGGGCCGGGGCCTGAGCCTTGGCGGCGATAGAGCACGTTGCCCGACGTGTCGCGGATTTCCGCGATCGCGTGGGGCAGCACGCCGTTGCCGCCGTTGGCAAAGGCCGCGTAGGCGCCGGTGAGTTCGAGCAGATTGACTTCGGACGAGCCCAACGCGGTCGAAAGGTTGCGCTGGATGGGCGACGCAATGCCGAGGCTGCGCGCGGTGCGCACGACATTGTCGATGCCGGCCTGCTGGGCGATGCGCACGGCTGAGGTATTGACCGAACGCGCGAACGCCTCGCGCACCGATATTTCGCCCGACACGCGATTGTCGAAATTGCGCGGCCGCCACGTTCCGATCTGCACCGGCGTGTCGGCGATGCGCGCGTCCGCCCGCAAACCCTGCTCGGCGGCGGCCAGATATACGAACGCCTTGAAGGCGGAGCCCGGCTGGCGGCGCGCATCGACGGCGCGGTTGAACGCACTCTGCGCGTAGCTGCGCCCGCCGACCATCGCCAGCACGGCACCGTCGGGACGCATCAGCACGAAAGCGCCTTGGCTGACTTCCACCTTCGGCCCTTCGCGCGCCAGAATATCTTCGAGTGCGGTTTCGGCTGCGCGCTGCAGGCGGCTGTCGAGCGTGGTCACGACCACGAGATCGCGCGTCTGCGTGCCGACGAAGCCCTGCACCTTGTCGGCAAGCCAATCGCTGAAATAGCGCCCGCTGCGCAAGGCCGTCGCGTTGGCGACCGCGATCGTACCCAGCGGCAATTCGCCGGCTGCGAGGCGCTGCGCCGGCGTGAGGAAACCGGCTTCGACCATGTTGTCGAGCACTTCGGCCGCACGATTGCGTGCGCGCGCAACGTTCGCCGTCGGCGCCAAGCGCGAGGGCGCTTTGAGCAGCCCTGCGATCACGGCGGCCTCGTGCGCGTTCACAGTGCGCGCCGATTTGCCGAAATAGCGCTGGGCTGCCGCCTCCACACCGTAGGTGCCCGCACCCAAATAAACACGGTTGAGATAGACCGTCAGAATCTCTTCTTTGGAAAAACGCCGCTCGATCGCAAACGCGAGCAGCATTTCCTGGATCTTGCGTGCAGCACTGCGCTCGTTCGTGAGGAACACGTTTTTGGCGAGTTGCTGGGTAATCGTCGACCCGCCCTGCACCACACGGCCTGCGCGGAAATTTGCGAGGGCGGCACGCGCGAGCCCCTGCGGATCGATGCCGAAATGGCTGTAGAAGCGCCTGTCCTCGGTCGCCAATACGGCCATTGGCAGCCAGGGCGGCATTTCCTCGAGCTTCACAAGCCCGCCGAACAGATCGCCGTATGTCGCGATCGTCTCGCCGGCGGGATCGACGAAGACGAGGCTCGGACGGCGCTCGAACACGTTGATGCGCTCGAACGGCGGCAGCGTGAACCAGAAGAACGCCAGCACGCAGGCACCGGCTGCACCCGCCCACAGCCCGGCAACGAATCCCCATTTGAGCGCAACGGCGAGGACGCGCCGCAGCAGGCTCGGACCTTTTCGTGCGCGCGCGGGCTTGGCGCGGCCGGGCTTGGCGCTGCGGGGTGAAGTTTGCGCGCGCGCATCCGGATCGGCGTGCAGGCCGTCGCCGGACGAGGCTTTCGGCGCCGAACCCGCGAGGCGCGGCTCGCGCCGCTCGCGACCTTGCTGTTTGCGAATCGACATCGACGCGATTTTACACGCGATTGCGGCGAAGTTGCGTCGTGCGCCCGCGCTTCGTGCGCGCCACGAACGCGACCAACCCGCCGCCCGGCGGCCCCTGATGCTCGGCCCCGCCCGACACGAAGGCGAAGGGCACGCCCGTCGCCGCCACGATCGTGCCGGCCAACGCCCCGCGCACACGCCGGAAGGCGGGCTGCGAGGGGTCGCCTGCAAGCCCGAGGGGCACGCCGCGCAGGATTTCGTCCGCCGGCGGCCCGCCTTTGGCGATCGTCGCAACAAGGCGCTTGGCGTGCACGCGCGATAATTGCGGGCGGGCGCGCAAACCAAGATCGCCCAACGCCGCGACCACGGAAGGCAGATCGACCCAATCGGCCATCGCACGATGGGCGATGCGCAGATCGCCGACCCAGGCCGCGCTGTGGCCGAGTGCTACGACCTCGAAGCTCGGGAATTCCGCGGCCGACGACACGGCGACGCGCGCACTCCAACGGCCCATATCGCGGCGGCGCCACGCGCGTGTTGCAGCCGCAAGGCTAAATTCGCCAAGCGCCACGGATGCGCCAAGGGCCGTTGCCGCCCGTGCGCGCGATATGCCGTCGGCCCCTTCGCCGGCAGGCCCTTTGATCAGCACAAGATGCGTGTCGCGCGCGCGAAGCTTTGCCTCGCGCAAAGCAGCACGCACGCTGGCGGCCGCGGCCGAAATGAGCCGCGCATCGCCCAGCATCGTTACGGCGATCGGCTGCGACACGTGATGTGCAATCGCCAAAGCAGGGCTGTTCGCCGTCTTGCCGGCGACCGTGCGGCGCGACAACACAATCATGTGCGGCGCGGCCGATGCCTCGATGCCGCCCGAAACGACAAACGCCACGCGGGCCGCAACCGCACTGCCCGCAACGCCCAGATGGCGCGCCAGAATGCGCGTCGCGGCTGCCACGAACGTCTTGCGCGACCGATCTTTGGGCCCGCCATCGCCCTGAGTCTTGGCGAGAATGGCGACGACGTCGCGCGCTGCCGGCTGTGCTGCCGTCAACGCTGCTTCAAGGGCACTCAAATCGTCGAGCCGCGGCAAGGCGAGTGCCAGCAGATCGGCTTTGCGGAATTGGGCTGTCATGGTTTTTGCAAAGCTCGCCCGTACAATTTTTGCGCCCATCGAACGGAGAGCCCGATGCCTGTCTCGAAAACGATTCTAACGGCCGCCACCCCCCTCGCCAAGCCCTTGTCGCGGCGGCATGTTCTGCTGGCGGCGGGGGCTGCCAGTGTGGCGCTGGCAAGCCCAGCCGTGCATGCGCAAACCCGCACGCCGATCCGCATTACGCTGAATGCGCCGCGCGACGGCTCCAACGCTGCCTTCTTTTACGCCGCCGCCAAAGGCTACTTCGCCGAAGCGGGCGTGGAAGCGACCCTCGATCCGTCACGCGGGGCCGGCGATTCGATCCAGCGCGTGGCCAGCGACACCTACGATTTCGGCTTCAGCGACTTCACGGTGCTGGTCCAGTTCGCCGCGCGAAATCCGGACGTGACGCCGATGGCAGTTGCCGCCCTCTATACGCGCTCGCCGATCTCGATCATCAGCCTTGCCAAGTCCGGCATCTCGGCGCCGAAGGATCTCGAAGGCAAAAAGCTCGGGGCACCGGCGACCGATGCGGGCTTCCTGCTGTTGCCCGCCTTCGTGCAATCGACCGGCATCGACCGCTCGAAGATCCAGATCGAGACGATCGACCTCACCTTACGCGAAGCGGCCTTGGCGCAAGGGCGCGTCGATGCGGTGACGGGGTTCGATTCGACGACGTTGTTCAACTTGGCGCGCGTCGGCATTCGCAAGGAAGACGTACGCTTCCTCTATTTCTCGGACTACAAGCTCGATTTCTATTCGAACGGCCTCATCGTTTCGCGCAAGTTCCTGCGCGAGCGTGAGCCGTTGATTGCGGGCGTGGTCGCCGCCTTCGTCAAAGCCTGGCGCGAGACGGTCGCCAACCCGGCCGCAACCGTGGCGGCTCTTGCAGCATCCGATGCGCTCGTCGATGTGCCGCTCGAGGTCGAACGCCTCACTTGGCTGCTGTCGCACCAGGTCGTCAACGAAGAGAGCAAGCGCCTCGGCATCGGCACGCTCGATCCCGCTCGCTTCGCCCGCGGTATCGACCAGGTTGCGGGTGCGATGGAACTGCCGCGCAAACCCACGGTCGCCGAGTTGTGGACCGACAAATACTTGCCGGCTCCTGCCGCCCGCCAGATCTAGGGCGGCAGGGTCGGCATCGCACGACGCAGTGCTGCGGCGGCGCGTCTGGGTCTAGACGCGCTTGCCGCTGGCCGCGTCGAACACGTGCAAAAGGCCCGCTTTGGGGGCGAGCGAGATCGCCGCACCCGGCGTGAAAGCGTGGCGCTCTGTGAACACGGCCGTTGCCTCCGTGCCGCCGATATCGACCAGCACCAGCGTTTCGGCCCCGGTCGGCTCGATGACCTTGACGGTCGCAGGCAAGCCAGCACCCGTGGCGGCAAGATCGAGATGCTCGGGCCGAATGCCGACGCGCACGGCCGCACCTGCGGCGGCGTTCGTCGTCGCCGGAAGGGCAATGCCGCCGGGCAGTTCGACGGCGGCATCGGCCCCGGAGCGGCGCACTTTGCCGTCGACGAAATTCATCGCGGGCGAGCCGATGAAGCCGGCCACGAAGATATTGGCCGGATTGTCGTAGAGTTCGAGCGGTGTGCCGATCTGCTCGACGATGCCGTCATGCATCACGACGATGCGGTCGGCCATCGTCATCGCTTCGATCTGGTCGTGCGTGACGTAGACGGTCGTGGTCTTGAGGCGCTGGTGCAGCGCTTTGATCTCGGCGCGCATCGCCACGCGCAATTTGGCGTCGAGGTTCGACAAGGGCTCGTCGAACAGGAACACCTGCGGGTCGCGCACGATGGCGCGGCCCATCGCCACGCGCTGGCGCTGGCCGCCGGATAGCTGCTTGGGGAAACGCTGCAGATAGGGCTTGAGATTGAGGATGTCGGCAGCACGCTGCACGCGCTTGTCAATCTCGGCCTTGTCGGCCTTCTTGAGAAGCAGCGAGAAGGCCATGTTGTCGTAGACGGTCATGTGCGGATAGAGCGCGTAGTTCTGGAACACCATCGCCACGTCGCGCTCTTTGGGCGGCAGGTCGTTGACCACGCGGGCACCGATCGCGATTTCTCCGCCCGAGATTTCCTCGAGCCCTGCGATCATGCGTAGCAAGGTCGACTTGCCGCAGCCCGAAGGACCGACAAGCACCACGAACTCGCCGTCCGCGATTTCGACGTCAACGCCGTGGATTACGGCTGTGTTTTGGTAGGCTTTGCGCACATTGCGCACCGATACGCCGGCCATGTTTCGCTCCCTAATGTGCCCGCCTGTCCCTGACGATCAGGTCGGGGGCGTTCGGGATCGGCTGCGGTGTGCCCGCAGTCCGCCCGACGCCAGGAGCGAACTTTAGTCGGTATCGCGGCGGGGCTGCAATGCATTATCAGTCCGCCCCAAACGCACGAAGGGCGCGGGGCAGATCTGCCCCACGCCCTTCGATATCGCGAAATACTCTCGCGCAGGAAGCGTTAGACGGCTTCCTTGAGGTCCTTGGCGGCGCGGAAGGCGATCTTCTTCGACGCCTTGATCTTGATCGCTTCGCCCGTGGCCGGGTTGCGGCCCATGCGCGCGGGGCGCTTGCGCACCTGGAAGATGCCGAGGCCCGGAATGCGGATCTTGGCGCCCTTCTTCAGGCTCTTGGTCAACGCCGCGACGAACGCGTCGAGGACTTCCACAGCCTGCTTCTTGGGCATCTCGTGCTTCTCGGCGAGCTCATAAGCAATCGCCTTCAGCGTCACAACTTCTTGTTTCTCGGCCATCTGCGGATAGGCCTCCTCTTAAGGGTTCTTGGTTGTCGAGGATTTTCGGCGTTGCGCGGGCTTTGAAAGCCGCGCGCGTGGCTTGAATCCCAGCTCCATGACGTCGCGCGTGCAGTCGGGGAACGAACCCTTCTTGCGTTCGCGCCGCCGCCCGACCGACCGCCCCCCGTGCCGCTAAACGGCGACTCGACTGCGAATCGAACAAGCAAACGTAAGCCCGGTATGCCGTCTCGCCCGATTCTTGGCAAGCAGGAAAATTGCGGAAATGCTTATGGAATCGACATTGCAGCGCTGCCGCCATGCAACAAAGGTAGGTTTATCAGCAACTTCTTGGCGTCGCCGTGCGTCAGCTTACGGGCCTTGCGCAGCGCGTCCAGGTTTGCGCCGATGCCGTTCCTTGCGGGCGAAACAGCATTGCGTGCTCGCCCATCAGACGCATTTCGATTTCGAGTCCCGCTTCGACTTCGCCTGCCGGCGCCTTGTAGGTGAAACCGTGGCGCGTGTAACTTCCCTCAATGCGTGCACCGGCCGGCGTGGTCAAACGCGGACCGTCGATCATGAGGCGCCGCTGGCCGACGGGAGCACACCATTCGCCGTCGATCGCATCAGCAACGGCCGGTACAGCCCCGACAAGCGCCAATACTGCACCGCAAAAAATCGCCATTTTCCGCATGAGGCCGCTCCCGCAGGTCAAGGGTAGAGGGGGCCTTCATTGTCGGACTCGAAATGGCGCTTGTCTAGAATGCGCGCGTCGCAACCTCGCAGTTTTTGAACGCGACGCCCGTGAGCCGGTTTAGGAACGTGCCGTGGCCCACGACCGCGATTTCGTTTTCGGGGCGGGCCGCAAGCCATTGGCGGAACGCGGCAACGCGGCCCTGCAGCAGCGGCTCGGGCTCTTGCACGATCGCGGTCGGGCGCACGGGATCGTGGTGCCACCACGGATCGTCGAGATGGTCGAAGGCAAGGTCGGGAAAATCCGCCTTGAGGGCGGCCGTCGGCCGACCGATATCGCCCGAGTGCTCGCATTTCTCGCGGTGCAAGGCTTCCACGTGCCAGCGTGCCGCATGGCCCGCAAATGCGTGCCGCGCCGTCTGGATCGCGCGCGTGAGCGGCGAGACGACGACGAGTTCCACACGCGCCCAGCGCACCGGATCGGCAAGCGCTTGGGCTTGCGTGCGGCCAAGCTCGGTCAGATGCGGATCGAAAATCATCGGATCGACGCGCGCGATCGAATCGAAGGCGGCGTTGAATTCGGATTGGCCGTGGCGGATGAGATGGACTGTTTTGGGCATAGGCGGTTCGATAAGGCAAAGTGCGGCCCGGCGCAACGACCGTTTCCGCCCAGCGAATGCTGCGTTCGCAAAAGCCCCCTTCCATTTGCCGCGCAAAAACCCCACATCTTCCCTCGAGCAACCAAGCAACGGAACGTCCGATGACAGCCTCCGAAAGAAACGTCGAAAAAATCGTGCGCGGCCAGGCCACCAGCGACGGGGCCGGCGTCAAACTCACGCGCGTAATCGGAACGCACCGGCTGCCCGATCTCGACCCGTTTTTGATGCTCGACGAATTCGGCTCGGACGATCCGCAAGCCTATCTCGCGGGCTTTCCCGACCATCCGCATCGCGGCTTCGAAACCGTGACCTACATGCTCGCGGGCCGCATGCGCCACGGCGACAACAAGGGCAATGTCGGCCTGCTCGAGCCGGGCTCGGTGCAGTGGATGACCGCCGGACGCGGCATCGTGCATTCCGAAATGCCCGAACAGGAAGAAGGGCTGATGCGCGGCTTCCAGCTGTGGGTCAATCTGCCCGCGCGCGACAAAATGTGCGCGCCGCGCTACCAGGACATCCCGCCCGCCGCGATCCCGGTTTTCGAGCCCGGCGACGGCAACCGGGTCAAAATCATCGCGGGCCGCTATGCGGGCATTGAAGGCCCGGTTTCGGCGGTCGCGACTGAGCCGCTTTATCTCGACGTGCATCTTGTCGCGCAGACCGCGCTCGCCGTGCCGGTGGCGGCCGACCATGCAGGCTTCGTCTACGTCTACGAGGGGGGCGCGGTCGCAGGCGACAAGCCGCTCGCCAAGGGCGAGCTCGGCGTGTTGGGCGCAGGCGACCGGCTCACGCTGCGCACCGGCGACGAGCCCGCACGGTTGCTGGTCGTCGCCGGCAAAAAACTCGACGAGCCCGTCGCCAAATACGGCCCCTTCGTGATGAACACGCAGGCCGAATTGCACCAGGCCGTCGCCGACTATCGCGCGGGGCGTTTCTAGCCTATGCGATCGCGTGGGCGGCCGTCTGCTCAATTGAGCAGAACGATCGCCTCCACTTCGAAGCGCATCGCATCGACCGCGAGTTTCGGTACCGGCACCAGCGTCTGTGCCGGCAATGTCGCACCGAACATCCGCACGACATTTTCGGTGAGGATGCCGAGCTTCGACATGTCGTGGTCGACGACGAACACCGTCAGCTTCACGACCTTGTCCGGGCGTGCACCGAGTGCTTCGAGGACTGCGCCAAGATTCGCATAGGCCTGCTCCACTTGGCCGGCGAAATCGGGCGCGAGAGTCCCAGTTCGGTCCTGTCCGCCTTGCCCGGAGATGAAGGCCAGCCGCCCGGCGGCGGGTACGACAACCGCCGTACTGTAGCCGTTTGGCGTCGGGTCGTGCAGGTGGGAGGGGTTGACGATCGTCGGCGCTGTACCGCTTGCGACTGTTCGTTCCTTGGAAATCATGGTCGTTCTCCTTGCTGAATTGACCAAGATCCGTCTAAAATAAAACGGTGCCGGAAACTGGCACCAAATAGGCTAGAGTTCGGGTATGAACGTCCGCCTCCGACACGACGCCATCGTGCGCCTGCTCCGACGCCGCGGAACGGCGACGATCTGCGATTTGGCCGCAGCGGTCGGAGCATCGCGGCGCACGCTCTTGCGCGACATCGCGGCATTGCGCGACCAGGGCTTCGTCATACATTCCGAATGCGGGCGCGGTGGCGGCCTGCAGCTCGACCCGCAATCGGTGCAGACGACGGCACGGCTGTCGGTGACGGAGGTGTTCGCGCTACTGATCAGCGTTGCCGCAATGCGGGCTGCACGCGCGTTGCCCTTCTCGGATCTTGCCGATGTCGGGCTCGCAAAAATCGAAAAGGCTTTGCCACCCGACAAAGCGCGGGATCTGCGCCGCTTCCTCGATTGCCTGCATGTCGGGCGATTGTCGCCCAAGCAGGACATCTCGAACCTTGGCTCGATCGACCCAGAACTCTTGCCGGCGTTCGAAACGGCGTTCCTCCAGCGGCTGCGGCTGCGGTTCGGCTACCGCGATGCGAAGGGGGCGCAGACGCACCGAACGGTCGAACCGCAGGCCATGCTGATCCTGCCGCCAATCTGGTATCTCGTGGCGTGGGATCCCGCGCGCGCCGATTTCCGTCATTTCCGCATGGACCGAATCGATCGACCCGAAACGGTTGAAGGCATGCCGTTTCGACGACGGCACGTGCCGTTCGAAGACGACGTGTGCCCCTTCAAGGATTTGAACCGCTAACCGCCTTCGATTTCCGCGCGCAGCATCTCGAGCTCGAGCCATTCGTCTTCGGCGGCGACAAGGCCTGCCTGCACGGCCTCAAGCTCGGCCGAGATGCGCGCAAAGCCGGCCGCATCGCGCGCATAGAAGCCCGCGTCGGCAAGGGTCGCTTCGAGGGACGATATCTTGGCGCGCATCTCGTCCATGCGCCCCGGCAGGTTTTCAAGCGCGTGCTTCTGCTTGAAGCTGAGTTTACGCTTGGGCGGTGCTGCGGCGGATGAAGCGGCCGGTCCGGCGGCGCGCTTGGTTTGTTTGGCTTGAGAGCCTGCCAGCGCCTCGACGCCGCGCCCGCGCTGGGCCACCATGTCGGAATAGCCGCCCGCATATTCCTGCCACACGCCCTCGCCTTCGGCGACGAGCGTAGACGTCGCAACGCGGTCGAGGAAGTCGCGGTCGTGGCTGACCAGCAGCACGGTGCCCGCATAGTCGGCCAGAAGTTCCTGCAAAAGATCGAGCGTTTCGATATCGAGATCGTTGGTCGGCTCGTCGAGCACCAAAAGGTTCGAAGGCTTGGCGAAGGCGCGCGCTAGCATGGCACGTCCGCGTTCCCCGCCCGACAAAGCGGCCACGCGCGTGCGCGCTTGCTGCGGCAAAAACAGAAAGTCCTTGAGATAGGCGAGCACGTGGCGCGTACCGCCGCCGAGCGACACGGTTTCGCCGTGCCCGCCGGTGAGCGTATCGGCAAGCGTCGCGTCGGGATCGAGCGATTCGCGGCGCTGGTCGAGCGTCACCATCGCAAGGCCCGTGCCGATGCGCGATTCGCCCGTGTCGGGTGCCAAAGCGCCGGTCAGCAGATTGAGCAGCGTCGTCTTGCCTGCCCCGTTCGGGCCGACGATGCCGACACGGTCGCCGCGCAGAATGCGCACCGAAAAATCGGCGACGACCTTGCGCTGCCCGTAGCTTTTGGAAATCCCATCGGCCGCAATCACGAGCGTGCCCGAGCCGTCGGCGGCGAAGCTCGACATTTTGAGCGTGCCGGGGGCGGCCACACGCGCGCGGCGCTGGGCGCGCAGCGCTTGCAATTCGCCCACACGGCGCACATTGCGCTTGCGCCGTGCGGTCACACCGTAGCGCAGCCAGTCTTCCTCGCGCGCGATCTGGCGCGACAGCTTGTGCGCTTCGAGCTCTTCTTGCGCCAGAATTTCGTCGCGCCACGCTTCGAAATGCGCGAAGCCCCGGCCCAAGCGCCGCGTGCGGCCGCGGTCGAGCCACACCATGTCGCGCGACAACGCTTCGAGAAAGCGCCGGTCGTGGCTGATCAGCACGAGCGCGCCACGCGACGAAGCAAGCTCGCGCTCGAGCCAGGCGATGGCCGGCAGATCGAGATGGTTGGTCGGTTCGTCGAGCAGCAGAATATCGGGCGAAGGGGCGAGCAGGCGTGCCAAGGCCGCACGCCGCGCTTCCCCGCCCGACAGGCGTTGCGGGTCTTCCGCTCCGCTCAAGCCGAGAGATTCCAGCAGATAGCGGGCGCGATGGATGTCGCGATCGGCCCCGAGTTCGGCCGTTGCAAAGTCGAAAACCGTAGCATAACCGCTCAGATCGGGCTCCTGAGCCAAATAGGCGCAAGTGGTGCCGGGCTGCAAAAAGCGCGAACCGCCGTCCGGCTCGAGCGAACCTGCCGCAATCTTGAGCAAAGTCGACTTGCCGGAACCGTTGCGTCCGACCAAAGCGAGCCGTTCGCCCGCACCAACGGCGAGTTCGGCGCCGTCGAGCAGGGAAGGCCCGCCAAAAGAGAGGCGAATATCCTGTAAAATAAGCAGCGGCGACGCCATCGCAAAAAGTCCGATTCCAACCGAAGAAAACGCAGGGGCCAAAGACTTATCCCAAGTGCTGGCTTGTTGCGAAGGTTTCCGGATGTTAATTTTTCCGAAATGTCTGCTCGTGCACACTTACGCGCTTACGAGTCTCCTCCCTCTTTGGCCCCTCTCGCCGATCAGCCGCCGAGCAAAAGATGCAAGAGCTTATCCGCAAATACCATTCGGGCGCCTACGTGTTTCGCGAAAACGAGGACGGGGACTACGCCTTCATCTTGCGCACAGGCAAGATCCGCCTGTGCTGCCAGCGTGGCTACGACCTCAACACGCTCGAAGATCTGCACGAGGGCCGTCTGTTCGGCGAGCAGGCCTTCGTTGAGCGCACGCCGCGCCCGTCGGCGGCCGTGGCGATCGCCGAAAGCGAATGCTATGCGATCAATCGCCGCGAGTTTCTGACCAAGCTGCAGCAGCTCGACGGCGAGCGCATGCGCGCCCTGCGCAATCTTCTGCTGTTCGTGGTGCGCGTGCCGATGTTCGACGCGCGCGGCGTGCGCGTGAAGCCAGAACTCGCGGCCGACATTCTGAAGCAAATCGCCGCTTTGTGCGTGTCGGACCTTGCTTTGTCGCTGACACGCACCAAAGAGCCGCTGATCAACCTTGTGGCCGAGCAGCTGCGCTTCGAGGTCGAACGGCGCTTGCCGCGCGAATTGCGCGCCGAACCGCCCCCACCACCCCCCTCGCCGCTGCGCGACAAGCTCGCAGCCAAAAACGCCGCGCCGGCAACGCGGGTCGCACCAGCAGCTGCGGCAGCACCCGTGCCGCGCGCAACCGCTCCATCGGCTGCCCCGGCATCGACCGCCAAAGCGAAGAGTGCCTATCCCAGCTTCGACATGCGCAAGATTTAGGGTGCCCGCCAGCGCGCTTGGCGCGTGCCGCCCGTGTGCGTGAACAGAAGCCGACGATGGCCCTCAGCGCGCAGATAAAGCCATTCGATCGACACGACCTCGATCTCGACCACGACAAAACGCGCGAACGAATGTTCCGAATCGGCCGAGAAAGCCGCGTCGTCGGGTCCTTCCAGAAAAATGCCCGGCCCCGGTTCGATCGCATAGGTGCGGCGCGCACTCAAGCCTGCCGCCTGCCACGCGGCTTGCGCTATCGCGTCGGCACAATGCAGCACGGCACGGCCTTCGAGGCGCAGTTGCAGCTTGGCGTCGGCATCGTAGAAATGCAGCGCTGCGCGCCCGTCTGCGCCAAGCTCTGCGCATTTGGCCGAGCGCATATCGCTGTGGAAGCGCACGCGCGCGCAGGCCGCATCGGCGCCGCGCAGCACGACCGTGCGCGCACGCGGTGCACCGTCGAGGCCGATCGTGGCAAGCGTGGGCGTGCGCCAGGCGTGGCGGCGGTCGCCGACGGCGGTGGCAAGCCTTGTCGTGATGTCGGCAATAATTTCGTCAGGGTCTGCGGAATTCACGCGCGGTTCCTCTGGCTTGAAACGCCCGCATGAGTATAACCATGCCACGCCACACAAGACATCGGGAGATCGTGCAATGAAATGGGTCCGCGCCCGCCACGCCACACGCGAAATCTTCGGCACGCTGGAAGGCGACCGGCTGCTGGTGCATGCGGGCGACATGTTCGCCGAAGCCACACCGACGGGCGAGAGCGTCGCTTTGGCCGATCTCGTCTATCTGCCGCCGGTGCGGCCAGGCAAATTCATCGGCCTGTGGAACAATTTCCACGCGGCGGCGGCCAAAAACAGCTGGGCCATCCCGGCCGAGCCGCTTTATTTTCTCAAAGGGGCGAACGCGCTTGCGGCCCACCAGAGCGAGATCGCGATGCCCGGAGAAGATGTCGGACGCATCTTCTACGAGGGCGAACTCGGCATCGTGATCGGCAAGACCGCAAAAGCGGCGACACCCGAACAGGCGGCAGCTTCGATCTTCGGCTACACATGCGTGAACGACGTGACGGCGTTCGAACTGCTCGCGCGCGATGCAAGCTTTGCGCAATGGACGCGCGCCAAGAGCTTCGACGGGTTCGGTCCGCTGGGCCCGGTCATGGCAACCGGCCTCGATCCGCAGTCGCTCGTCGTGCGCACGCGCGTCAATGGGCGCGAGCGCCAGAACTATCCGGTCGCCGACATGATCTTCAGCCCCGTCTCCTTGGTCGAACGGCTCAGCCGCGACATGACGCTCGAACCCGGCGACGTAATTGCCTGCGGCACGTCGCTCGGCGCCCTGCCGGTCAAGGCCGGCACGCTGATCGAAATCGAGATCGACGGGATCGGCGTGCTTGCCAACCGCTTCGTGTGAGAGGGGCTCAAGGGCGGTAGTGGATCGCGATCATCAGATGCGTGACGCGCGCGCCCTCGCCCAGCGGCAGCAGCAGGCGCGACCAGCCGAAATCCGTGCCGCGATGGCGCGCGATCTCGGTGTACAAATAGACGGGAGCCGCCGCCGCGATCGTTCTGTGATAGCCGGCCGCCGCTTTCGTGCCGACTTCGGGAACTTGGCTCACAATGTCCGACAAGCGTCGGCCGGTATAGTCGTGGCCGAGCCACGCCGCCACGGCCGAGCCGAAAATGCGGAACTGGAAATCGTCGTCGACCAGTTCGAGCAGATGCAGATAGCCGAGCCACGGCACGATGTCGTCGAAGCTGAAATGGGCGCGCGGCGGCAGCGGATTGGAACCGCGCTTTTCGTTCCAGATTTCGGCCAGGCGCAGCAGCGACGGCGGCGCCTCGGTCAAGGGCAGCTCGATTTCGACCCCTTCGAAGGCAAAACGCAGCTTGTCAGGAGAATTCATCTCACTCAGATGCCACAAAATGGTTAGACGTAGGTTAACGCGTCAGCGGATGAACTGGTCGACATAGTCCGCCCCCAGGCCGATCGCGGCATAGTGCGCGCGGCATCTTTCGATGCGCGTGAACACGTCGTCGTAGCCGGTGTTTTTGCCGTCGGGATCGACATAGATCATCGCCCCATTGACCTGGAAAAATGTGATCATTTCGGGCACGTGCGCATCGACGACGAGCGTGTGCGTCTCGCCCGGCGCTTCGTACACATAGCCGCCTTCGCGCGCGATCCAATCGTGTTCGAGATAGCGCCATTCGCCCTTCAGCACGAAGCCGTGCACGGGCTGGGGATGGCGATGGCGCGACAGTACGCCCGATTTGCGCACGCGTAAGAGATTGGTCCAGTAGCCGGCCGAGGCCGACAGCAGCAGCGGCCGGAAATCGACATTCGGCTCGAGCGGCACCCAGACGCGTTCGTCGGTCGGGATCGCGGGCACGATCACGAGCTCGGGCGGCGAGTCCTTGGGCTGCTTATGGCGGTAGGGCTCCCACTTTTTGGCGATCTCGGCATCGTCCATGGTCTTCGCTCCTCTCGGGTCAGACGGCAGCATAGCCGCCATCGACCGGCAACACGGCGCCGGTCACGAACCCGGCTTCCTTCGACAGCAGAAAGGCGACCGGCCCGCCGAGTTCGGCCGGCTGGCCCCAGCGCCCCATCGGCGTGCGCGCCAGGATGGGGGCGGCGCGCGCGGGATCGCCGACGAGCGGGGCCGTGAGCTTCGTGTCGATCCAGCCGGGTGCGATCGCGTTCACGCGAATGCCATCGGCCGCCCACGCGGCGGCAAGGCTCTTCGTCAATTGCACGATGCCGCCTTTGGAGGCCGAATAGCCGGGCACATAAGGCGAGCCGAAATAGCTCAGCATCGAGGCCGTGTTGACGATCGCACCCTGTCCGCGCGCCAAAGCTGCGCGTGCCGCCACGCAACAGCGCATCGTGCCCACAAGATTGACCTCGAGCGTGCGGCGAAACCCATCGACATCGAACTCCACGCCGCCGCGCTGGATGGTACCCGCACAATTGACGAGGCCCGCGAGCGCTTCGAAGCGGCCCATCAAGGCAGCGACGGCCGCATCGTCGGTCACGTCGAGCAGAAGGGCGTCGATGCCGGTTTGCGGCTCGAACGCCGCGATCTCGGCCGCCGACACCCCGGTCGCCGTCACGCTGTAGCCGCGCATCGCAAGATGGCGCGCAATCCCGGCACCGATGCCGCTTGTTCCGCCGGTTACGACGACATGCCCAGCACTGATGGAGGCGGCGCTCATGCGGCCACCCCCGCGCGCGCGGCAGCGACTTCGGCCGCACTCGGAATTGGGGCGACGGCCCCGTAGCCTTGCGTCGATAGGGCTGCTGCAACGGCGGCATAGCGTGCCGCCTCGACTGGGTCGGCACCGCGCGCAAGGCACGCCACGAAAGCGCCGCCAAACGTGTCGCCAGCCCCTGTCGCGTCCACGGGCTTGCACGGGTGCGGGGCAATGCGCACGCGCTTTTCGGGCAAGGCCAGCAGCGTGCCTTCGGCACCGAGCTTGAGGGCAACGATGCCGGGCCCCTTGGCGAGAAGAAGGTCGGCAAGGCGATCGGGGTCGCGCTCGTCATAGATCGCGGCCACGTCGTCGTAGCTCGGCAGGCAGATGTCGCATTGGGAGACAGCCGCATCGATGGCGATGCGCGCTTGCGCAAGCGGCCACAATTTCAGACGCAGGTTCGTATCGAACGAAACCTTGACGCCGGCGCTACGTGCCGCCGCGATCGCGGCAAAGCAGGCATCGTGGGCACTCTTTGAGATCGCCAGAGAAATGCCGGAGAGGTGGAGAATTTTGGCTTCGGCGATCGCCTCAAGTGGCAGATCTGCAGGCGCATAGCGGCTCGCGGCCGAGCCATTGCGGAAAAACGAAAAATGATGGCCGCCTGCATCGTGCGTGACGAAATAGACGGCCGTGAACGCGTCCGCACGGTTGCGCACATGCGCGTCGTCCACGCCCTCTTCGCGCCACAGATCGCGCAGCATGCCGCCATAGATGTCGTCGCCCAGCGCCGAGACGTAGCCGACCGACGCTCCTTGGCGGGCGGCTGCGATCGCGAAGTTCGACGAGTCGCCGCCGAAACCTTGCAGATAGGTGCGGCTGCCGGGTCCGCCGGTCTGATTAAACTCGACCATCGGCTCGCCCATGGCAAGAATTTCGCGCGTCATCTCCCTCCCCTTCGTCTTCTTTGGTGCGGCAGCTAGTGTCGCAAGGCCAAGCACCGAGCGCAAGATCGCGGCAAGAAGCGGGTGGGTCGGCGCGAACGGTCGCGCCATGTTCTTGCCACAACCGCAGACGGAGAGGCACGATGCCCCAAACGATACGCTACGCAACGGCGGCGGCCGACATCGGCTGCGTGCTGATTGCGGCAACCGACAAAGGCCTGTGCTGGATCGCCATTGGCGACAGCGACGACGAATTGCTGGCCGCCTTGTGCGCACAATACCCGGCCGCCGAACTGCGCACCGCCGATGCGGAGTTCGCGCGCTAATTCGGGTCCGCCCTTGCCGCACTCGAACAGCCGCATGTGGCGTGCAACGCACCGCTGGCGCTTGAAGGTTCGGCCTTCCAGCAACAGGTGTGGCAGGCCTTGCGCGACATTCCCGCGGGGCAAACCACAAGCTACAGCCGACTTGCCGCCAAGCTCGGCAAGCCACAGGCGACACGCGCGGTCGCCCGTGCTTGTGCCGCCAACCGTTTGGCGGTGCTCGTCCCCTGCCATCGCGTGGTGGCCGCCGACGGTTCGCTTGCAGGCTATCGCTGGGGGCTTGCCCGCAAAAAGACGTTGCTCGCCCGCGAGCGCGCGGCATGAGGCTCGATACGCTCGACTGGGCGGCCCTTGGCGCCGAACTCGACGCCAAGGGCTTTGCCGCCACACGGCCGATTCTGTCGGCGGCCCAATGCAAGGCGCTCGCCGCAAGCTACGACGACGATGCCTTGTTCCGCTCCACCGTCGTCATGGCGCGGCACGGGTTCGGGCGCGGCGAATATCGCTATTTCGCCTATCCGCTGCCCGAACTTGTCGCACGGCTGCGCGAGGCGCTCTATGCCCGGCTCGCCCCCATCGCCAATGCGTGGCACGAAAAGCTCGGCAAGCCCGAGCGGTTCCCGGCAACGTATGCAGCGTTTCTGGCGACCTGTGCAGCTGCGGGCCAGACACGACCCACACCCTTGCTGCTGCGCTATGGTACCGGCGACTATAATTGCATGCATCAGGACCTCTACGGGGTCGTGCATTTCCCGATCCAAGCGGCATTTTTGCTGTCGCGACCTGAGGCCGATTTTTCGGGCGGCGCGTTCGTGCTGGTCGAACAGCGCCCGCGCCAGCAGAGCCGCGCGCATGTGGTCCCACTTGCGCAAGGGGCATGCGTGCTGTTTGCGGTGAACGAACGCCCGGCGACGGGTACGCGCGGCATTCATCGCGTGAAGTTGCGCCACGGTGTCGCCGAGATAAGCAGCGGCCAACGCCACACGCTGGGCGTGATCCTGCACGACGCAGCGTGAGGCGTTATGTGCCGCAGAAGGTCGCTTCGACGATCTCGTGCGGCAAAGGCGGGGCGGCATAGCGTGCGGCATGGTCTTGCGGCGCATAGGGTGCCGTGACCACGCGCAGCAACGCATCGAGCGGTTCGAGATCGCCGTTGATCTCGGCCGCCGCCAGCGCTTCTTCGACGAGATGGTTGCGCGGGATGTAGAGCGGATTGACCGCATCCATGCTGGCGCGCACATCGGCCAAGCCCCGGCCTTCGGCGGCGAGGAGTTTGCGCCATTCGCCGACCCACGCTTCAAGCCCTTCGGGAATCGGCCCGCCGCCAAGATGGGCTGCCAGATGCCGGAAGGTCAGCGTGAAATCGGCTTTATGGTTGGCCATCGCAGCCAACAGCCCATCGATCAGCGACGCGTCGTCGGGCAGCGCCGTTGCGAGGCCGATCTTGGCGCGCATGCGCGCGAGATACGCGTCTTCGAACAGGCCCGCAAACGCGTCGATCGCGGCTTGGGCGCTAGCAACGGCCGCGTCTTCGTCCTCGCCCAAGAGTGGGGCCAAAGCTTGCGCCAATCGCGCCATGTTCCAATGCGCGATGCGCGGCTGGTTGGCGTAGGCGTAGCGGCCCTGATGATCGATCGAGCTGAACACGGTCGCGGGATGGTAGTCGTCCATGAAGGCGCACGGGCCGTAATCGATCGTCTCGCCGGCGATCGACATATTGTCGGTGTTCATCACGCCGTGGATGAAACCCACCGCCATCCAGCGCGCGATGAGGTCGGCAGTGCGCGCGACGACGCCGTCCAGAAACGCGCGATAGGGCTGGGCCGCGTTCGCCGCAGCCGGATCGTGGCGTTGGATTGCGTAGTCGGCGAGCGCTTTGACCGCCTCGCCGTCGCCGCGTGCCGCAAAAAACTCGAACGTACCTACGCGGATATGGCTCTTGGCGACGCGTGCCAGCACCGCCCCCGGCAGGATCTGTTCGCGAAACACGCGCTCGCCCGTCGCCACAGCCGCAAGCGTGCGCGTGGTGGGGATGCCCAAAGCCGCCATGGCTTCGCTCACCACATATTCGCGCAAGACCGGCCCCATTGCCGCACGTCCGTCGCCGCCGCGCGAATAGGGCGTGCGGCCCGAGCCTTTCAAATGCAGATCGTAGCGCTGCCCATCGGGCGCTTTGAATTCGCCGACCAGCAACGCGCGTCCGTCGCCGAGCTGCGGCGAGAAATGCCCGAACTGATGGCCCGCATAGACGAGAGCCATCGACGCGGCCCCCTCGGGCATCGCGGCCCCGGCAAGCATCGCGACCCCGGCAGGACTTGCAAGCCACTCGGGATCGAGCCCGAGTTTCAGCGCTAACGGCATGTTGAGGCGCAAGAGCTTAGGGGCCGCCACACGCGCAGGGTCCATGCGCGTGTAGAAACGTTCGGGTAGACGGGCGTAGCTATTGTCGAAAGCAAGCATGGATCGAGTTTGCCCGAGCTGCCGGCAAAACGCCAAGGGGTCTCTCGCGGGCTAGCCCGCTTCAAAAGCCTTGGCCGTTCGGATAGTTTTGTCGATCTTCGCGAAAGGGAAAACGATGCGGAACTACCCCGAAACGCGCGCACCGGCCGATGCAGACGCGCGCCGCGCCATCGCACCTGTGGTCTGCTATCCGGTCGAAACCTTGCCGCAGCCCGACATTGCGCTCTATCACGCGGCACGGGCCGCGCTCGAGACCGTCAAGACGCGGCGCATCGAACCAAGGCAAGGCGGTTGCTTCAAAGTGCCGGCCGGCCATTTCTTCCGCATCCGCAGCGTCGAGGGGCCGCAGGTCGGCGATCTCAATCTGTGGAGTGCAGCCGACCTCGCCGAGCGCTTCTATTCCGGCAAGACGCGCGCCTTGCACGCCACGCATCTCAGCACCGGCGACCGGCTGTGGTCGTGCTTTCCCTATCTACGGCCCATGGCCACGATCACGCACGATACGCTCGACTGGTACGGTGTGGACGACTATGGCGGACGCATCCACGACGTGATCGGCACGCGCTGCGATCCCTACACGCACAATCTTCTGTCGGGCGGCGGCCAGTATCACCATTGCTGCCATTCCAATCTCAGTCGAGCGCTTGCGGCACTGCTGCAAAAGCCCGTGCGCGACGTCGAAAACCACGTGCACGACGTTTTCAATGTGTTCATGTGCACGGGCTTCGCGAGAGACACCGGTCAGTATTTCACCAAAGCAACGCCGGTACGGCCGGGCGACTTCATCGAGTTTTTCGCTGAGATCGATCTGATCGGCGCGCTCTCGGCATGCCCTGGCGGCGATTGTTCGACCGGGCAGGCCTGCGGCGAGGCCGCGTGCCATCCGCTCGATGTGGAAATTTTGCGCCCCGTGCCAGATGCTTTGCGGGGCTGGATACCGCCTGCGGCAAACGGCTACGCGCGCGATCATGCATCTTAGCCGTTTTGCGTCGCAAATCGCAAAGTGTCCTTGCGGGGGTGCCCGCTTCCCGGCAGAGTTTCGGCCCCATACCCCCCCCGAACGGAGGACCTTGGCCATGACAACCGACATTCTCGACGTCGCCGCCGCGCAGGCAAAGCCCGCGGCGTTGACGCAAGCCGACATCGACAGCCGCATTTTCGAACTCTACGACGAGTACTGCCATGGCGGCATCGACCGACGCACCTTCCTGCAGCGCGCTGCGGTCGTGACCGTTGGCGGGCTTGCAATGGCGCAGGCTTTGTTCCCGCGCTACGCCGATGCGCAGACGATCTCGTTCACCGATCCGCGCATCAAGGCAAGCTACGTGACCTATCCTTCGCCCGGCGGCTCGTCGGGCACGATGCGCGGCTATCTCGTGCAGCCGACCGGAACCGGCCCTTTCCCGAGCGTGCTGGTGATCCACGAAAATCGTGGCCTCAATCCCTATATCGAAGACGTGGCGCGCCGTGCGGCGGCCGACGGGTTCCTCGCCCTCGCCCCGGACGGGCTTTCGCCGGTCGGCGGCTATCCCGGCAACGACGACGACGGCCGCACGCTGCAAGCGAGCCTCGATCCGGCCAAGCTGCGCACCGACATGCTGAACAGTGCGCGCTTCGTGAAGGCGCACGCGCTTTCCAACCGCAAACTCGGCGTCACGGGCTTCTGCTGGGGCGGCGGGGCGACCAACTTCCTCGCGGCCACAATGGGCGCCGACATGCAGGCGGCCGTACCCTATTACGGGGCTGCCCCCGAAACGTCGTCGGTCGCGTCGATCAAGGCGGCGGTCCAGGTGCACAATGCCGAGAACGATCCGGGCATCAACAATCTGTGGCCGGGCTACGAGGCAGCACTGAAGGCGGCCGGCGTTTCGTACGAGCACCATTCCTATCCGGGCACGATGCACGGCTTCCACAACAACTCCACACCGCGCTTCAACGAAGCGATGGCGAAGCTCGCCTGGGACCGCACCGTGGCGCATTTCAAGAAGCACCTCGCCTGACGAAACGCCGGAAGGCTTCGAGAGGGGGGGGCGTCTGCGGGCGCCCCCTTTTTTTCAGCCGGGGCTGAAAATCGGGAAACTCACGCCGACCGCCCAGGCGAGGACGAGACCGAGCGCAAGACCTGTCGCACCCGGCGACTGCGTGCGCCGCCCGACCCAGCCCGCCATCGTTCCGAACACGGCGAAGAACAGCACGATGACCGGAATAATGATGAGCAGGAAAAACAGGCGCTCGAAATCGAGCGCCACCGCGGCACCCAGCGACGCCAGAAACGCAAGCCGTGCCGCGACGACCCGCCACACGCGCGCGCGTCCGCCTTCGGTCGCAAGGCTGTCGGCAAGCATATAAGGGATCGCACCAACAGCGATCGCCGCAACGATCGGCAGGCGTTCGGCATTCGGCATGAACGAGGCTGCGTAGCGGTCGAGCGCGCCCCCGAAAACAAAAATGCCGTAGGCGGCAAAAGCAGTAGCCGCCGCCCACGCGACGTGCCCGATGCGCACGCCGTTCCACGCCAGGATCGCCAAAGACAGAAGCCCGTACACAAACAGATGCACGGCCAGATAATCGGCCACGAGCACAGGCAGGAAACGCGTGTCGAACAGCGTGAGCAGCGGCGGTGTGGCCACCGCCGGCGCGAAGATCGCGACGAGAAACACGCGCAACTTCACAGCTTCGGCATGCCGCTCACGTCGTGGCAGCAAACTTGCCAAGGGCCAGGCCAGCAACACGAGCCCCGCCATCAGCAGCAGGATCGGGAGGCCTGTGGCGGCGACGGGCCCAGCGCTCGTGCGGCCGAAAACGGCATCGAGCCAGTCGCGCGACTCCTGCAACGCCGCCGCCGAATAAAGCACGCCGACATGCTCGACATTCGGCGCTGATGCCGCACGTCGACCGCTGCCAGAGGCCGGATCGCCGGTCGTTGTCCCTTCCGCCGCCGTCGGATCGGCGAGCTTGGCATTGGCAAGCGCATTGGCGCGCAGAAAGCCTTCGAATTCGCCCGATACCATCAGGAGATTGCGCGGTTCGCTCGGCGTGACGGCTTCGGAGAACATCGAGATCGCGACCGTGGCGCGCACACGCGGATCTTCGAGCGCCAGGCGCACGATGATGTCCGACGCCATCGAATGGCCGAGCAGGGCCACGCGCCCATCGACGAAGGGCAAAGCAAGGGCAGCATCGACCACGCGGCCGGTTTCGCGCATCAGCAATTGCGTGGTGCCGTCGATGCGCGACACGTCGCCCGACATCGGCACGGGATTGCGGCCGTGCCCTTCGAAATCGAATGACACCGCGACATAGCCGGCCTTTGCAAGCGTCAGCGCGTAGGCCTCCATCAATTGCCGCGAGCCCGCAAAGCCGTGCGCGATGACGACAACAGGCGCCGGGGCCGCATCGGTCTGCCGATAGACCGTCGCGGGCGTGGTGCCGACGGCAAGCGGCGTTATCGTCAGGCCCAAACGCGCGGCTTCGAGGTGCCAGACGCCCGTGCCGCACAGCACGAGCCCCACGATCGCCGCCGCCAAGTGCCGCAAGCGCATGGCTTTCAAACCGCGACTGCGCTCGCCATCATGCCAAGCACGTAGAGCGGCACGCCGAAGCCGCTATACCAATAGGCTTGGCCGACCGGATCACGCAGCAGCCGCTGCATCATCAATATCTGCCCGCCGAGCAGCGCGATCACGATCGAGGCCTCGATCGGCCGCCCCCAGCTCAACAGCATCAAGATTACGACGATCTGCGGCAGCGCCATGATGGCGCACGCGGCCATGGCGGCACGCGTCGGTCCCAGCATTACAGGCAGCGAGTTGATGCCCATCTCTCGGTCGCCCTTGATGGCTTTGAAGTCGTTGAGCGTCATGATGCCGTGCGCACCGGCTCCGTAGAGCAGTGCCAGCGCCAGGATCTCGGGTTTCGGCAAGGCGCCGCCGAGCATCGCGGCCGCCCCTGTGATCCAGGCAAGGCTTTCGTAGGAAAAGCCGCATGCGGCATTGCCGAGCCAGCCATTGCGCTTCAAGCGCAGCGGCGGGGCACTATAGGCCCAGGCGAAGAAGAGACCTGCCACCGTCGCGATGACCACCCAGGTGCCGAGGGTTGCCGCCACAAGCAGCGACAGCACCGACCAGATACCCGCGATATAGAGCCCCCATTTGCCCGGAATGCGGCCTGACGGGATCGGCCGGTGCGGCTCATTGATCGCGTCGACGTCACGGTCGTACCAATCGTTGATGGCCTGGCTCATGGCGCAGACGAGCGGCCCTGCGAGCACGATACCCGCGAGGGCGATGTACCAATTCGCCAGAATCGGCGCGCCCGACGACACGACGCCGCACGTGAACGCCCACATCGGCGGAAACCACGTGATCGGCTTCAGCAGCTCGAGCACGGCCGAAGGAGCCGGATAGATTGGGCGCTGGGCGGCGGCGTTCGGCATGTCAGCGTTTGGCCGCTGTCACGAGCCAGGGAAATTGAGATTCATCACAAGGCAACCCTTTGTTCTTACTGTGCGGCGAAAACAGCAATCCACCTATGCTTTTCAAGATAAGTGAGATTCGAAGTCGTTTGCATCAAAGAAATCGAGGCTCGATATCTGGACGCCCGAAGTTCAATGACTTATCGCCTTCGATTTGAACAGTCGCGATCGACTGAGTCCGCCGCCGAACGGCGTCTAAGGTGTGGCGCATGCGAACTGTTGTTGACGATTATGCCTTTCGAAGATTTAGTGAAATCACTTTCAAGAATGCGGCTCCGATGGCCGGAGCCCATGAACTTATCCTTTTGTGTGTAGAGTCTGTTGCGTATTGCTCTGATACCGAACTTGGACCGCCGACTGCTAGGGTCTTCGACATCATGCTCCGAGACTGATTATCATGCACTCAACCGATTATGCTCACATGCTCAGGCTAAGTTGGATAAAATATTCTGCTCAGCGGCCTAGCTCGTGGGAAACCGACAAGCGCCGTCCGGTACGGTCCTCTTTAGTCGCCGTGGCATCGGGCACAAGAAGTCTCGCTATCAATCGATAGATTGGAAAAACTTTCCGGTATGTCAGCATGAAGACTGGGAACGACAAATTTTTATGCCGCGCGACTCTTGCAGTTGGCACAAGCGACGAAACCCTTGCGAGGAAACACTTCGTTTCGGCAAGCGATGCCGCAGACTGGGCTCTCTTGACGGCCCAGCACATGAAACTCTCACTGGGGCCCTCGGCCTACGACAAAATCGACGACGAACTCACAATCGAGATCGGCGGTCACTTTGCAGACGACCCCACATTGGAGCGACTGACTGTTTTTGTCGGTTCTTTGGCGACCGCGAGTGCCCAACTGGCAAAGAGCGTTGCCGAATTTGAGCAGGACAAACTGCCAAAATTTCGTATTGAAGTCGCAAAGCGAGCCGCATCGCGCGCCAAACGAAGATATTGGGTGGCCGCAATCGGGGCAGGTACGCTGGCAGTTGCCGTGATCGGTGTATTGCTGGTGCCGCCCATTCTAGATCCCGAGCGCGTCGCGGAAGCAATCTTGTCTGGTCCGCCCCCTGCGTTTGCCGGACGCTGGGCAATCGGCGCCCCAGCAGCGAATTGCCAGACCAACTTCATCGATCTGAGCCGCAGGCGATACGAAGCAGTGGTCGGAAGCAGTCGGCAGAGTTTCGTTGCGGCGTATTCCCAGACGAGTTCCGATGTATTGCGGGTTGAATACGCCCAAGGCGGAATAAAGCTTGCGCAGTTGTTTCGACTGTCACCTCAAACCGGACTTTTGACGATCGTCAATGTCGAGTCTAGCGAGCCTGAGATTGCAACGGCGGCGCGACGTGTAATTGGTACAGTTCTGACCAAATGCCCCGCTTGAATCGATCACAAACGCTCAGTTAACCAAGGTTAAGATTCGATAAAGAGAGTCTTTAGGATAGTCTGAGTAAGTTGCGCACAAGATTGTATGCAATGCATCATCAACGTGAATGAAGTATGGGTGAGATCGATAAAGTAGACCTCCTGCCGAAGGGCGACTCGTACGCGAGATCCACCAGAGATCTGAAAAGAACCCAAAACGGCACGCGCATGGCAAACATCGCAATCGGTATCATTGGAGCGGGGTTGATTGGCCGCAAGCATCTGGCGGAGATCGCGACGCATCCAGATTTCGACCTTGTCGGGATCGCGGACATCAATGCCGAACAGGTTGCTGCCGAAAATCCTGCGGCACGTGTCTTCGCCGATTTCCGGCAAATGCTGGACGAAGCCCGGCCCAACGCCGTAGTCATCGCATCGCCGAACCAGATGCATGCGGAGAACGGCGTGGAATGCGCCCGCCGCGGCATCCATATCCTGATCGAGAAACCGGTCACGGATACGCTCGAGTCAGCCGCCAAATTGGTCGCCGCGGTCCGCAAAACGGGTATCCAGACACTTGTCGGACACCATCGTCGTCACCATCAGCAGGTCGCGGCGCTGCGTTCGCTGATCGCCGAGGGTCGAATCGGAAACATTGTTGGCGTCTCCGCCATTTGGGCAACCTATAAGCCCGATTCTTATTTCAAGGCTGCTCCTTGGCGGACGCAAGCCGGCGGCGGACCAGTTCTGATCAATCTCATCCACGAGATCGATTTCCTTCGTTTCGCTGTTGGCGAAATCTCCGCCGTCAGCGCAACGCTCTCGAACCGCCAGCGCGGCTTCGCAGTCGAAGATACGGCCGCCATCCTGATCGAATTCGAGAATGGAGCGGTCGGGACCTTTCTCCTCAGCGACAGCGCCGTCTCGCCATGGACTATGGAGCAAGGGCTCGGCGAGTCACCGGCGTTCCCGTCTAGCGGCGAGAGCAGCTATCGTCTCGTTGGCAGTCGCGGCGCGCTCGAATTTCCGAATCTGGTCGAGTGGACGCAGGCTGGGGGCGAGCCGAACTGGAATCGACCAACCCATGCGCAGCGCATCAATGTCCCAACGATCAACCCCTACGCGGCACAGCTCGATCATTTCCGCGATGTGATCCGCGGCGTGATGCCGTCCATTCTATCTGTCGAAGATGGTGCTCGCACGCTGGTCGCGACGCTCGCCGTCAACGAAGCGTCGTCGGCAGCCAAGCGGATCGACCTGCGCGATCGCTATGCGGACGTTGTGCGGTGACCACCAAATGACGGCGTCCTATCGTTCCGGCCGAAAACTTAAGTACGCGTTAGCTACAACTGCTGTCACGAGCCAGAGAAATTGAGATTCGTCACAAGCTAACCCCTTGCTCTTACTGTACGGCGAAAACAGCAACCCACCTATGTTTTTCAAGATAAGTGAGATTCGAAGTCGTTTGCATCAGAGAAATTGAGACTCAATATTTGAACGCCGTAAATTCAATGGCTTATCGACTTCGATTTGAACATCCGAGATCGACTGATTCCGTCGCCGAACTGCGCCTGAACTTTGGCGCATGCGAACTGTTATTGACGCGTTGGCCTTCTGAACATTTAGTGAACTCGTTTCCACGAATGAGGCTCCGATGTTCAAACCCTCCTGCCAAAGCTGCCGACATTGGGATTGCAGCGCCAACGAGCGATCCGGTTTCTGCCGCGTCTCCTCGCCTCGCTGCATCGTACTGCTTGCCGTCACCGACGAGCCCGACCTCCGGGTCGTTTGGCCAATTACACAGGCCCACGATCGCTGCGGAGCCTGGCACGGCATCGCCGCTCCTACCCCTCGCGCATCGAACCCCGAACACAAGCGGGAGGCTAGATAAGCCATGTACGTTTCTGACGACGAGAATGAGTTGGCCAAGCTGGTTCTTTGGACAAATCCCCCCGTTGACGAAAACACGGGACGTCGGCGGTCAGGGAGGCTGCTTGAGCAACTAGAAGACCACCCGTCGCTAAAGAGTGTCCCTATTCCGATTGATGAGAACGGGCTTTTCAAGTTCGCGCTGAAGCTTAAGGCAATCAACCGTCCAGGGCTCTACGTCGCGTATTTGCTCGCTTTGGCGCTGGATGGGCACCCCTTTGCCTGCCTGATCATCGCCGGTATCCTTACCCAGCGTATTGCCGAAGGTGCGGCGAAAAACAAAACGACCACGAAGCGCCGAATTGACGGATGGCTCAACGCCCCAAGGGCGTCGAAATTCGCAGAAGCGCTCAATCTCCCAAATATCCTGTTCACCCTGAACTCGGACGAAACGCGTAAACCCAGAGCGGACAAAGCGGAAGAGCTGCAGCGTAAGATCAATCTGAACAATAGAAAGTGAAGCCGCCCCCTAATTGACCGGACATGGTCTGCCCCAGAGATAAGGACTAGGGGTATGACTATGTTTATGACTGGAACGAACGTGAAGGGCGAGCTTCTGACGGGGCCCGAACGCCGTCGCCGC
>Ga0315907_10001095_pt1 | contig 37250 bp, 31 predicted proteins | sample LakEriMetagenome_3_FD_203525 | JGI IMG/M metagenome (GOLD analysis project Ga0315907, IMG submission 203525) | Freshwater fungal communities from buoy surface, Lake Erie, Ohio, United States - Buoy 12 MA123 | ecosystem: Environmental > Aquatic > Freshwater > Lake > Lake biofilm | place: USA...
CCTTTCAAAAAACTGTATCCCCAAATAAATAATACAATGGATATGATGACTAATACTGTGGTTTTAATTTCTCTAGATACTTTCAAAGTAATATAATTTTTAACAAAATTAATCTTTTATTTTATTTTAATCGCCTCTGATAGACTTATTTTTATTCCATCTTTATAAGCAACTAGGTAAGCCGATTCAAATCCTTTTTTCTTTGCTTCTTCTAATCTTTTTTGAGCCACTTCATATTTTTTTTCTTGACTAAAATAGTATTTAAACAATTTACCTGCGGGTTCTTTATAAATGGGCGATAATCCCTTAAAATCAACAGCTGTTGGATCAAGATCATTAGGACTTGCAGAAATTTGTACTTTAAAAACAATACCTTTAGAACTAATTATTGTTGGTTTCGCTTGTTCTTTAGGCTCCGTTTTTTCTTTCAACTTTTCATTAAAAACCGATACAACGGGTTTAGAATCTTTTGTAGCAGCAAAAAATTCTTTTTTATATTGCATAATAGCACCTGCGATTGCTTCGGCTAATTTATCTTGTCCTGCTTCAGAATTTAAAAAAGCACCTTCTTGTTTGTTAGAAACAAATCCCATCTCTATCAAGACTCTAGGCATGGTTATTTGACGTAATACTAGAAAACCAGCTTGTTTCACACCTCGATTTTTGTTCTTTGTTTTTTTAGTAAAGAAGGATTGAACGTTATCGGCTAATTCGATGCTTTGATCTAAATATTCTTCTTGTAATATATTTATTCCGATAACCGATTCAGGCGATTTTGGATCAAAACCATCATACTTAATTTTATAATCAGACTCTAAAGTTACTACTTGATTTTCATGTTTAGCCACTTCCAAATTTGATGCATTTCTAGTAATCCCCATAACATAGGTTTCATTTCCAGAAGCAACTTCACTTTTATTAGCGTTGCAATGCATCGATACAAAAATACTTCCTTTAGACTTATTTGCAATAGTAGCTCTTTGTTGGAGCTCAATAAAAACATCAGATTTTCTTGTATAAACCACTTCAATTTGTGAATCATTTTCTAAAAGTGCTCCTACTTTTAATGCCGTTTTTAGAGCAATATTTTTTTCTATATATCCATGATAAACCGCTCCATAATCTTTTCCACCATGACCAGCATCTAATACTACTTTAAATTTAGGAGCTTGCCCATATCCAAAAAGCCCATAAAAAAACAAAAGAAAACAAGCTATTCTTTTAACCATAATTAGTTTATTTATTATCAAAAGTTACAATATAAGCCGATTTATATCCTTTACTTTTTGCCTCAGCCAAACGCTTTTTACAAGTTTCATAATCTGTTTCATCTCCATAAAAATATTTGTATAATTTATTTTCATGAGTGAAAGAAATTGGCTCTAGTCCTTTAAAATTGGATGGTTTAGTATCTATTTTTTTAGTTCCAGCCTCTAATTGTACTTTGTAATGAATTCCTTTTACTTCCTGAGTTGTCTCGTTATTATTTTTAGGATCACTTTCAATATGTGGAGCAGATTCTATGGGAGCTACTACAGAATCCGAATTATCTACAGGAGTAAAAAAAGTATTCTTATAAGTAATAATTGCATTATAAATGGATTGTGCCATTTCATCTTTCCCAGCATCTGAACTAATGTAAAGTCCTTCTTCTGGATGAGAAACAAATCCTAATTCAATTAAAACTCCAGGCATAACTGTTGCATCTAATACCCAAATAGGTTGCTGTTTTACACCTCGAGAAAAACGATCACCCTGAACAAAGTTCTTTTCAATTTCTGAAGCCAATTCAATACTTTGTCCTAAAAATTCTTCTTGTAATATTTTTAAACCTAATAATGTTTCAGGATTGTTTGGATCAAATCCTTTGTATTTTTGGTTATAATTATCTTCAAGAAAGATAACTCCATTTTCCTTTTTTGCAATGTCTAAGTTGGTATCGGTTCTAGACATTCCCATTACAAAAGTTTCTGTTCCTTTAGCAGCAGTACTTTTAACACCATTGCAGTGCACTGATATGAATAAATTAGCTTTTGCTTTATTTGCGATGTTTGCTCGTTCTCTAAGCTCTATAAAAACATCTGTTTTTCGGGTATAAAAAACTTTAACCCCATTATGTTGTTCTAACAACTTTCCAAGTCGCAAAACCACATCTAATACAATGTCTTTTTCTCTAATATTCCCTCTCATTGTTCCTGGATCTTTTCCTCCATGACCAGCATCTAAAACAACTTTAAACGAATTAGATTGTTGAGCAAAAAGTGTGCTCGGTACAAATAAAATGAACGAAAGCAACACAAATTTTATAGCGTTTTTAACTAACATAGAATAATTAAAAAGTATTATAAGTTATAATTTTATTAAAACATTATTTTTGCAAAAAAATATATGTAAGTTTGACACTTCAAAAAGTAAGCCAAATTTTTACAAAAATAGCATTAAAAGCATTGTATACAAAGTTAAGTCATATAGTTTTATTAGTAATTTTACTAACAATTGGAAATACCTCCGTATTTTGTCAGGAAATTATAGCAGTTGATACACTTAAATTAAAAAATTCCAGCATAGATACATCTAAAAACAATACTAAAAACGATTCCGTAAAGAAGAAAAAAAATGTTTTAGAAGGTATTGTAAAAATGAATGCTAAAGACTATGAAAAAATAGATCAAAAAAAGAAACAACTTACCTTATATAATGAGGCTTCAATAAAATATACTGATTTTGATATCAAAGCTGGAATTATAGTATATGATTATGAAAAAAAACAAGTATATGCAGGAAGATTAAAAGATACAGCGGGTAATTATATCCAAAGACCTGTATTTACTCAAGGATCTAATATTGTAGAACCTGATTCTCTTGTTTATAATAATACCACCGGAAAAGCATTGATTTGGAATTCAAGAACCAAGCAAGGTGAAATGAATATCAAAGCAGAAATTTCGAAGCGAGAAAATGATTCGGTTGTTTTTATGAAATCGGCTCGGTTAACAACAGCAAAAGATATTGATGATCCTGAATATTATTTCTATGTTACAAAAGTAAAATTTGTTCCAAAAAAGAAAGTTGTTGTAGGTCCTACTAATTTGGTTATTGCCGATGTCCCTACCCCATTGTTTTTACCCTTTGCTTATTTTCCGATGAGCGAAAAAAGCACTTCTGGTTTCATTATTCCAACACCTGGGCAAAATAATCGTCAAGGATATTTTCTTCAAAATGGTGGTTACTATTTTGCGTTAAGTGAATACTACGATTTAGCCATTTTAGGAGATTATTATACAAATGGAAGCTATGGCCTAAGAGCCGAAAGCAGCTATGCAAAACGCTATAAATTCAACGGACGTTTCAATTTTAGGTTTGAAAATAACATACAAAGTGAAAAAGGTTTTCCCGATTATGTGAAATCTAAACAATATAATATTCAATGGTCGCATAGTCAAGATGCTAAAGCAGCAGCAAATTCTCGATTTTCAGCTTCAGTTAATCTAGGAAGTAGTCAATATTTCAGACAATCTGTTAATATGAATAATGTAGGATCAACATTGAATAATAACTTGAGTTCTTCTGTATCCTATTCTAAAACATTTCAAACAGTACCTCAAGTGAATATGTCGCTATCGGCAACTCATTCTCAAAATACAAATACCGAGCAAATTGACATGACCCTACCTACGTTTCAAGCTAGTGTAGATCGTATATTTCCATTTGCACCAAAAGACGGAATAAAAAAAGGATTTATTAAAAATATCAATATTCAATATAATATTAGAGGAGAAAATCGAATTAGAACAGCAGATTCTTTATTCTTTAAACCTCAAATGTTTAGAGATGCCAAAACAGGTTTTCAACACAGTATACCAATTAATACCAACTTTAAAATACTAAAATACTTTAGTGTTACAGTGGGTGCAGCTTATAATGAAGTTTGGGCTTTTAATACCATTCAAAAATATTTTAGTTCGATCGAAAATAAAGTTGTGACAGAAGAGCAAAAAGGATTTGAAACGTTTAGAACTTATAATTTTTCTGCCGGAATAGGAACAACTATTTATGGAACTTTTAATTTTGGAGAAGACAAAAAAATTCAAGCAATTAGACACGTAATGAGACCCAATATTTCATACGGCTACACTCCTAGTTTTGAAAAATATTATGACACTTATGCCATTGATGCAACGGGTTTAACAACTGCTGAGTATACAAAATTTGATGGCGGATTATTTGGATCTCCTGGAAAAAGCTATTCAAATAATGTTGGAATTTCCTTGAGTAATACCTTTGAAGCAAAAATGATTGATAAGGAAAGTAAAAAAGGAGAAACAAAAAAAGTAATGCTTTTAAATAATTTAAACTTTTCCACAAGTTATGATTTCACAGCAGATTCATTAGCATGGACTCCAATGCGAGTAAGTGGTGGAACCCAATTTTTTAAAGATAAATTAAATTTAAATTTTGGAGCTACATTGGATCCTTATGCAATTGACAACGCTGGAAGGAGAATCAATACCTTTAATATTGACAATGGTGGTAGTTTATTTAGAATGACAAGTGCCAATATGACCATGAATTATGCCTTTTCAAGTTCAGATGGTGAAAAGAAATCAAATCAACAAAATCAAAACAACGGTGGAACTGGTGATGATTTATTTGGAAGAAACACTGATTTAAGTGATACAAGACAAAGTTTGTTTGATAAAGACGATACTAAAAAAGAAGATAAAAATGTTGAATGGTACAATACAAAACTACCTTGGGATTTGCGCCTAGCCTATTCAGTAACCTACAATAATGCTAATCGACAAAAAGAAATATCTTCTCATTCTGTAATGGCCTCTGGAAATATTGAATTAGCTCCAAGATGGAAAGTTGGATTTTCTTCTGGATACGATTTTAAACAAAAAGGTGTTACGTTTACTCAATTGCGTTTTGAAAGAGATTTAGAGAGTTGGCGCATGAGTTTTAATTGGGTTCCCTTCGGTACAAATACCTATTGGGGATTCTTCATCGGAATTTCATCTTCTGTTTTAAGTGATATTAAATACGATAAACGTCAATTACCAGATCGCGTATTCCAATAGCAATTAATCCTATTTTTAAAAAACTTATTTACCCTAATTATGAAAAAAATAATTTATGCCGAAAATGCACCTGCTCCAATTGGTCCCTATAACCAAGCAGTTCTTGTAGGAAATACACTTTATACTTCTGGACAAATTGCGCTTAATCCACAAACAATGGAATTGGTTTTAGATGATATTGAAACCGAAACCAAACAGGTAATGGAAAATATGAAAGCGGTTTTAGCGGCTGCAGAAATGACTTTTGAAAACGTTGTAAAAACATCCATTTTTATTATTAATATGGAAGATTTTAGTCGAATTAATGCAGTATACGGAGCCTATTTCAATGATGCAACTGCACCCGCTAGAGAAACCGTTCAAGTAGCGTGTTTGCCAAAAAACGTGAATATAGAAATTTCAATGATTGCAATAAAATAAAGCAACATTATTACAATAAAAAAATCCGTTACAAAATCACGTAACATGTAACGGATTTTTTATTTGAATAAGTTTGACTTATTATCTTAAATCAAAACGATCTAAGTGCATTACTTTTGTCCAAGCAGACACAAAATCTTTTACAAATTTTTCTTTAGTAACAATTTTGTAATTTAGACAACTCATATACCTAACAATTATCATTATGAAAAATCAAATATTCTTAATTCTTGCGCTTTTCGGAATGTACTTTTCTTTTGCTCAAGAAACTACAAGGAGAGATTCACTTCAAGGCGGTTTACGTTTTGAACGCACTTGCTATGATGTCCTTCGATATGATTTATATCTCAAAGTGGATCCATCTAAAAAGTGGATTATGGGTACAAATGAAATCACTTTTAAAGTAATTGAGCCTACCAAAAAAATTCAATTGGATTTATTTGATAACATGATTATTGATGATATAAGCTGCTTTGAATTTGGAAAATTAGAATTTACTCGCGATGAAAATGCTGTATTTATAAATTTCAATACACCATTAGAAAAAAATAAAATATATACACTGCTTTTTTCATATAGTGGCAATCCAAAAATTGCAAAAAACGCACCGTGGGATGGAGGATTTGTATTCAAAAAGGATAGCAAAGGACTGGATTTTATTGGAGTAGCCGTTCAAGGAACTGGTGCTAGTTTGTGGTATCCATGTAAAGATTCTCAATCTGATGAGCCTAATCTAGGCGCTTCAATAAATGTAGCTGTACCAAATGGATTGATGAATGTTTCAAATGGTCGATTTTTAGGATCAAAAGATTTGGGTGATGGGTATACAAGATGGGATTGGGAAGTAAAAAACCCAATCAATAATTATGATATTACGCTGAACATAGCAGATTATGTTCATATGCACGACCAACATAACGGATTAGATTTGGATTACTATGTTTTAAGAGAAAATGAAGAAAAAGCGCGCAAACATTTTGAAGCCGATGTTAAACCAATGTTAGACTGTTTCCAATTAAAATTTGGAAAATATCCTTTTTGGGAAGATGGTTACAAGTTAGTAGAAACACCATATTTAGGTATGGAGCATCAAAGCGCTGTGGCGTATGGAAATAAGTATAAAAAAGGCTACATGGGCTATGATTTATCTGGAACGGGTGTTGGGATGAAATTTGACTACATCACGATTCATGAAACCGGTCACGAATGGTTTGGAAATAGTATTACTAGTAAAGACATCGCCGATATGTGGATCCACGAAGGATTTACAACCTACACTGAAACCGTTTTTATCGAATGTACACAAGGCTATGAAGCGGCGATGAAATATGTTAACGGACAATCCAAAAATGTTAGAAATGACAAACCAATAATTGGGCAATTTGGAGTAAATAGAGAAGGTTCTGGCGATATGTACTACAAAGGTTCCCTACTATTAAATACGCTTCGACATATAGTAAATAATGATGAAAAATGGTGGTCATTATTATTGAAATATGCCGAAACATATAAAAAACAAATTATCGATACGCCTACTGTTATTGCTTTTTTTAACAAAGAAACTGGATATAATTTGACACCCGTTTTCAATCAGTATTTAAACTATACTTCACTACCGCATTTGGAAATTAAATCACAAGGAAAAAGCTTTCAGTATCGATGGAAAACTGATGAACCAAATTTCAATATGCCCATTGATATTATAATTGGTTCAAAAAAAATTAGACTTGAAGCTTCGAATGATTGGAAAAAATCAAAAGAACCTATTACTACATTAGAAGAAATAAAAGTATTAACCGATAAATTTTATATAAAATACAATTAGCATTAAATTATAACCCTATTGAAAGTAGGGTTTTTTTTATGTTTATTTTAGCAGTCGCTGTTCGTTCAAACTGAGGAATAAAAAAGATATCCTTGGGGATTTCATATTTATCCAATTTTTCAAAAAGAGCCTTTGGTAGTTCAATTTCGGCTCCTTCTAATACTAAAATTACTTTTTGACCAAGAAGTGCATCGGGTATTCCGGTTATAAAAAAAGGAACCGTTAAATGTTTCGCAATTTTAGCTTCAATTTGTTCAGGAACAAGTTTTATACCACCACTATTAATAATAGAATCATAACGCCCTATCCATTTAAATTTTGAATTATTTACTAATTCAACAATATCATTTGTAGTGATTAATGCCTCTGAAATGAAAGGAACATTTAGTACCAAACAATCTCGATCATCTGAAGCTAAGGTAACATTTGGTAAAACAGTAAACGTTTCTGAATCAATTCGCTTTGCAGCAATATGAGAAATTGTTTCGGTCATTCCATAAGTTTCATAAATTTCATTATTTAAATTTTGCAACTTAAGAGAAAGTTCATTAGAAACTGAAGCACCGCCAATTATTATTTTTTTAAATTGATGCAATTTATCTATACTATTTTCAGCCTGTAACGGAACTAGAGCTACAAAATCGTATGTTTTTTCCGATAACAATGCTTCTAAATTTGAACTTGAAGGTAAAATATCTAATTCTAGACCTATGATAAAGGCGCGAACTAACATCATCTTACCAGCAATGTATCTAGCAGGTAAACATAATAATGCTTTGTTACCTGGCTGTAATTTGAAATAATCAGCCGTTGCAAGTGCAGAATGCACCATAGCCTGTTTTGAAAGGGTAATTGTTTTTGGATTTCCAGTAGTTCCGGATGTCTTTAATTGAATTGTATCCGAAGCATCCAACCAATCCAAAATAAAAACTCCAATTTCTTTTTCATAATCTAATCCTTCTTTTACATAGCTATAGGCTAGGTCAAACAGACTTGTTTTATCAAAATGAATTCCATTTATTTTAAAAGAATCATGAAAATTTTGAAAAGTAGGAAACATAGTTTAGAATAAAATTATTACAATGAAAACATTTATTTGGTACCTATTAATTTCTCTTTCCAATGGTTCCATTTGTATTTTTTAGAGAAATAAAATAATAAAATTGGAAATAAAACTAAAACTGGAAAAAAGACTTCAAAATTAATTGACGGCTCAGAAATATCTTTAAAAATGGAATGAGTTTGAAATACCGTATAATCAGTTGTGATCAGCAATGAAGCTATTATATTATTAGCGGCATGAAATCCTAATGCTAGTTCTGTTCCTTCATCCATTAGTGTAATTATGCCTAAAAAAAGTCCTGTACCAATGTAATAAACCAAAATTAGATAGCCTATTCTCTCCACTTCAGGGTTCATAATGTGCATTGTTCCAAAAATCAAAGAAGTCATCAGTAAAGGAAACCATTTATTGAGTGACAAATTGTAAAAACCCTGCATTAAATAACCTCTGAATAGTAACTCTTCTGCAGTAGTTTGAATCGGCATCAATATCAAGGTGATGAAACTGAGTATCGCAAACGGAATCAAATTGAACTGTAAAACAATATCGCTTGAATCATAAAAATAAGAAGCGAAAAACAAAATAACTGAGATAATAAGCCACAATCCAAAAGAAACAAAAATTCGACTCCAATCTAATCGTTCTCTTGAAGTAATGATTGAGATAAATTTTTGCAGATGCAATTTTTCAACTACAAGATATAATCCGATAAAAGCAAATACAAAGGTAAGCAGGGCAAAAAATAAAAATACATTAGAATCAAATAGCGAATAAAGGTCTGCATTATTTTGTGGCATCTTTCCTGAGAATAAAACCGCAATACTTAATGGTATTTGGCCTACCATTGCTGCTAAAAACACCAAAAAAGAACCTCCTAAATATTTTATGAAATTCAATATCCGTAATTTTAAATCGGTTTCTTTTTTAAAAGCTTGCTCTATAAACATATCAGAAATATTACATTTGTACATTAATCAAACAAAAATACAAAATGATTACCATTTACCATAATCCAAGATGCACCAAATCTAGAGAAGGCTTGTGTGAAGTTGAACTTTTTAATCAACCATTTCAAATTCGCAATTATATGACTGAGCCATTCACTCTTGATGAGCTGAAGGATGTAATTAAAAAATTAGGAATTCAACCAATAGAGTTGGTACGAATTAAAGAATCAATTTGGATCGAACAATATAAAAATGAAACACTTTCCGAACAAGAAATATTTGATTCAATGCTGAATCATCCAAAGTTAATTGAACGACCAATCATTGTTTATGGCGAAAAAGCTATTATTGCCCGACCAAAAGAACGAATAAAAGAACTATTGTACTAGTTTTAACAAAGATTTATGAATTTAAGGATGCGTCTAAGAGTAAATTTGCAGTCTTATTACAAATATAAAAATGAAATATTATTTTCAATTAATACTTATCGCAGTATTTACAACAATTACTTCCGCTTCTGTTGCACAAAAACCAACAGAACAAAAAATAACAATTAGTGGAAAAGTTATCGAAAAAGGAAACAAGATTGCTGTAGAATATGCAACTGTTACATTTAAAAATACTACTACAAATCAATTATATGGAGCAATGACTGATGCTTCTGGATTGTTTACATTTGAAGTTTCACCTGGAGAATATTCAGGTATAATTGAATTAATTTCTTATAAAAAGGTTACGGTTCCTAAAAAAAAGTATACCGAAAACACCTTTTTAGGTTCGTTTTCATTGGAAGCAGATATCTCGCAATTGCAAGACGTTGTGGTTATCGCTGAAAAATCTACCGTAGAAATTAAATTAGATAAAAGAGTATACAATGTAGGAAAAGATATGATGGTTAAAGGCGGAACGGTAAGTGATGTCTTAGACAATGTCCCTTCGGTTACAGTTGACACAGAAGGAAATGTGGCACTTCGTGGAAATGAAAATGTAAAAATATTAATCGACGGAAAACCTTCGGGTTTAGCAGGAATCAATGTTGCCGATGCCTTAAAATTATTACCTGCCGATGCTGTTGAAAAAGTAGAAGTTATTACAAATCCATCAGCACGATATGATGCCGAAGGTGGTGGTGGTATCATTAATATTGTGCTCCGAAAAGGAAAATCAAACGGCATTAATGGTTCAATAATTCTTTCTGCTGGGGATCCAGAAACGTATGGTGTAAGTACGAGTTTAAATAAAAAAGGAACCAATTTTAATTTGTTTTCAAATTTTGGATATAACTATAGAAATAATCCAGGAAACTCTTTAACTGATGCTGAATACTTTAACTCAAATGGAACCACAAGTCGTTTCATTAATGAAAGACGAACAAATGAGCGTTTGAGTGAAGGTTATAATGCAAATTTTGGTATTGATTTAAACCTGAGCAAATCTTTAACCTGGACTAATGCCCTTACTTTTAGAGAAAGTAATGGTAAAAATCCTGATAATGTCTTCTTTTATAATTTTGATGCATTACAAAATCCTACGTTTGTAAGAAATCGTTTAAATGATGCAAAAAATAATGAATTTAGTATTGAGTATACCTCAAATTTTACAAAAAAATTCGCCAAAGATGGTCATCAATTAACCGTAGATGTTGCTGTTTCTCAAAATAGAGAAAATGAATTTGCAACGATTACAGATCAAATTCTTGGAACCCCTTCTTCATTATTTACAGAAACTACAGACAATAAACAATCGCAACAGCGCAATCTTCTTCAAGCTGACTATGTATTACCAATTGGAAAAGAAGGCAGATTTGAAGCAGGTTACCGAGGTAGCTTTCAAGAAAATTTAACAGAATTTGAAATAACACCTACTTCATCCTACTCTAATACTTTAGAATATAATGAATATGTAAATGCACTTTACACTCAATATGGTTCTAAAATTAACAAGTTTTCCTATTTTCTAGGATTGCGATTTGAAGACAGTAATATTGATGTAAATTCTTTAACTACAAGCAATTACAACAATAAAAAATACAATAATTTCTTTCCATCGGCAACAGTAAATTATGAAATTTCCGATAAAAGTTCGTTAAGCCTTAGTTACAGTAAAAGAATAAATAGACCAAGAGGACGTTTTTTAAATCCGTTTTCAACCTATTCAAGTAATATCAATGTATTCCAAGGAAACCCTGATATTGATCCATCATTAACCGATGCAATTGATATTGGTTACTTGACTAAATGGAAAAAGCTTACATTCAGCTCTTCGGCTTATATCAATGTAACCAATGATTCCTTTCAATTCATTAGAAAAGAGTCGGGTCTATTTGTAGAAGGAGTGCCAGTTATTATTAGTACACCGATCAACTTAGCAAAAGAATATCGTGCTGGTTTTGAATTTAACTTGAACTATACTCCTTACAAATGGTGGCGATTGAATGGTAACTTTAATTTGTTTCGCAATGAAACACAAGGAAATTATAGCTATATAAATTATTTAGGAACTGCTGTAATTCAAAATTTTGATAACACAGCTTTAACTTGGACTTCTCGTGTGAATTCAAAAATTAATTTACCTTATAAAATAGATTGGCAAACGAATGTTTCTTATGAAGCACCGCAAACAACAGCTCAAGGAAAACGTTTAGGAAATTATGGAATTAATCTTGCGTTTAGTAAAGATGTCTTAAAAGATAAAGGAACTATTGCATTCAATGTAAGTGATTTATTCAATTCTAAAAAACGATTAATTGAAACAAATATTGAAAATGTAGTAAATTCCTACAGCGAAATGCAAATGCGTGTTAGACAAATTACCTTATCATTTACTTATCGTTTCAACAAGCAAAAAAACGATAGAGAAAAACCAAGACGTGAAGAAGGCGGTGAAGGGGATTTCATGGGGAAACCTTAATTCATAGAACAATAAAAAAGTCCCGATATAATCGGGACTTTTTATTTAAAGGTAAAAATTAAATTTTTACTTTTCTTTGTTCTTGTTTCTTTTCTCTTTGATCAATTCTATGATAGCACCGCCCAACCAATATTGAACGAATCCTACTAAGAAAATCATCAACCAAAAACCAATGGTTAATATGGTTAAGAAAAGTAAAAAACCTAGGTACTGTTGAAATTCAAACATGATTTTTCCGGAATTTATGAATTCTTGTCAAAGATAATAGGAATATTTATTTTGAACAATAGAATATCAAATTATTTTATAAGATTTATCTCCTGTTTAAAACCATTTTTTTACTTTAAAATAAGTAAACATAAAGAACACAATCAAAATCATTATTCCCCATATAATAAAATAACCGTTCTCCCACTCTAACTCTGGAAAATATTTAAAATTCATTCCATAAACTCCTACAATAAATGTTAGCGGTAAAAAAAACATCGAAACAACAGTCAAGGTTTTCATTACTTCATTCATCTTATGATTTTGTGCTGAAAAGAAATAATTTGATGCACTATCAAGCGTACTTAAATCGGATTCAATTTGTTCTAACAATTCCAAACACTTTTGATGTAATCTAGAGAAAAAAGAATAATTTTCTTGCTCTATCGAATTGAATACATTGTCATCTTTTATGGTTTTAATGGAGTACAATGAGTCACGAAGCGGAATAATCGAACGCTTCAAAAAGTTTAAATTATCTCTATGTTTTTCTAAATGTTCTAACGTTTCTGGTTTTGTATTTATTTTAATTAAATTGATTAAGTTATCAATTTTATCTTCTTCACTTTCAAGGGTAATGTAGAAATTTTCAATTATAGCATCGAGTAATAAATACAATAAAAAATCAGCTTTCTTAGTTCTTACTATTCCCGAATTGGTACGAATGCGTTCCCGAATATGCAAAAAGAAATCACTTCGTTTTTCTTGAAAAGAAAGTAAAACATGGTCTTTTAAAATGAAACTGATTTGCTCAATACTTATATTATCCGAAGATTTCATGGGTAATAGTGATTTTACATTGAAAAATAAAACATCACTATACTCCTCTAATTTTGTTCGTTTTGTAGTATTTAAAATATCCCCAATTATAAAATTATCAGCTCCAAATTGTGCTCCAATAGATTGAATAATTTCAGTATCATTCAAACCGTGTACATTGAGCCAATTAACTTTATTAAAATCTAAAGCCTCATTTATTTCTTTGGCCGTTATTTGATGAAACTCTGTAATATCATCTACATTATAAACAAACAATTGTAATTCTGTAACAGTATCTTTATGCATACCTGTATATTCTAAAACAGCAGGTTGCACTTTTCGTCCTTTTTTGTATTTAATTTTTCTCAAAACAAATAAATTTTGACATAAAGATAGGAGTTTTTAAAAATGAGAAGTATTTTTACTCAAATTTATTTTAATGAAAACATTATTCATCAATATAAAAGAACTTTTACAAGTTAGAGAACAGCACATTGATAAAGTAGCTGGTGCTGATATGTCGGTTTTACCAAAAATTGAAAATGCATATCTTTTGATCGAAGACAATATCATTCTCGATTTTGGTCCAATGGAAGATTGTCCATCAATACCAGAAGCAGAACTCATTAATGCAGAAGGGCGCATTGTACTTCCTACTTGGGTTGACAGTCACACTCATATCGTCTATGCAGGAAACAGAATTCAGGAGTTTGTTGATCGAATCAACGGATTAACCTATGAAGAAATTGCCAATCGAGGCGGCGGAATTTTGAATTCAGCTAAAAAACTAAACGAAACTTCAGAAGACGAAATTTACGAACAATCGAAAGCAAGATTAGAAGAAATCATGCAACAAGGAACGGGTGCTGTTGAAATAAAATCGGGTTATGGATTAACAGCGGAAGGTGAATTAAAAATGTTGCGCGTTATTAAAAAATTGAAAGAAAATTATCCCATTGCCATCAAAGCAACTTTTTTAGGCGCTCATGCTTTTCCTCTAGAATACAAAGAAAATCATGAGGGTTACATCGATTTGATCATCAATGAAATGTTACCAAAAATTGCTAATGAAAATTTAGCCGATTACATCGATGCTTTCTTAGAAACAGGTTATTTTTCGGTAGTAGAAACCATAAAGATTATGGAAGCTGGTAAAAAATATGGCTTACCTGCAAAAATTCATGTCAATCAATTTACAGCTATAGATGGTATTAAAGCCTGCGTAGAAAATGAAGCACTCTCGGTGGATCATTTGGAACTTGTAACTGATGAGGATTTAAAGGCTTTACTTAACAGTAAAACTATGCCGGTTGCACTTCCAAGTTGTTCTTATTTTATTAGTATTCCGTATACTCCAGCTCGAAAAATAATTGATGCAGGATTACCTTTAGCCCTAGCAACTGATTATAACCCAGGCACAACACCTTCTGGAAATATGAATTTTGTGGTGGCAACTGCTTGCATTAAAATGAAAATGACACCAGAAGAAGCAATCAATGCAGCAACAATAAATGGTGCTTATGCAATGGGTGTTTCTGCAACTCATGGCAGTATAACCAAAGGAAAAAGAGCAAATATAATTCTCACTAAACCTATCATGAATTTTTATGAGTTGCCCTATGCTTTTGGAAAAAATCTAATTGAACGAGTAATGATTGAAGGACAATTTATTTAATACATTATGATAAAAACTATTATTCTTGTAGGATTAGGAGGTGCAATTGGTAGTATATTACGCTATTTATCGGGTTGGTTCGCTTCAAAATATTTTCAAGGTTCTTTCCCATTAAGCACTTTAGTAATTAATATTTTAGGGAGTTTACTTATTGGCATTTTTATTGGTGTACTAGCCAAATACTATCCCGAAAATCATCCATTAAAATTTCTTTTAATAATTGGTTTTTGTGGAGGATTTACTACTTTTTCAAGCTTTGCGGTTGAAAACTATAATTTGTTTCAAAACGGCAACCAATTTTCTGCCTATATATATATTATTGCATCCGTAATTCTTACAATAACTGCTGTAGGAATTGGAAATTATTTGACCAAATTTTTATAAAAAAAAATCCTGAAGTAAAATACCTCAGGATTTTATTTTACCGAAATAATTGTATTATCTTAAGGTGAAACTTGTTTTTGAAACTAATTCAGAATTTTTATCAAAAACATTTACAAAATATGTTCCAGCTGCAAAATCTTTCCCAGTTACTTCTTCATCAACTTGAACCGTTTTATTCTCATATTTCACTTTTGAAATAAAGCTATAAGTCAACGTTTTATCGCCGGCTGGAATGGTTTTCTTTTCGCCAAGGATATTGTTTTTACTGTCTATAATTTGAACATAATATTCTCTGCTACCTGTTTTCGCAATTTGATTTTCCGCAATTAAAAAACTCACTTTCAATTTATCTGCACGACCTGCTTTATCGGTTTCAATTTGTTTTCCCGAACTTTTTTGTTTTACAGCAAATACTTTCAAATTTAAAACGGCAAGTTTAGAGCCTTTCTCAACTGTTTTTGTCAACCCTTCATTTTGAACTAACAAGGTGTCGTTAAATTTCTTTGCGTCATCTAAAACAACTTTAGTACTATCTAAACTAGAGGTTAAAGTAACATTTTGTTCTTTTAAAAGTTTATTTTCAGCCACTAAATTATCCATTTCGCCTTTTAATTTTAAATAAGCGCCTTTGTATTTAGCCATTGCTGCGGCATCTCCTCTTGATTTTTCAACTTGTTCTAAAAGCGCAACCATTTTAGCTTGTTCTGCCTGAATTTCATCTTTAAGCGCTGTGTTATCGGCAATCATAAGATCATATTCTGCGATTTTAGCTTTTAATTCTTCTGCTAATGTATCTTTTTCAGAAGTCAATTCCGTTACCTCTTTTTTAGTGTCCGAAGTAATTTTATAAATATAGCCAATACTTGCTAATAGTAATAATGCTAAAACAACTACCGCTGCCTTTAAGCCTGAATTATTTGAATTACTTTCCATAATTTAAGTAGGTTAAAAATTAGTTGTTCAAATTTACAATTAAAAAAAGAAAATTATAAAAATATAACGATTTTTATTTTAAAATAGTACATTTGGATTGCCAATTTTTAACATTTTTATGGAAAACATATCGATACTTACTCCTTTTGAGTTAGCTAAAATTACAAATCACAGAAGTGGTGAAATTAAATTTGGTGAGAAAATTCATACGCTTCCAAAAGACACTACAGATTATGAATATATTGCAACTTGCGAGGCTAAATTTGTATTAATTGGTCTCCCTGAAGATATTGGTGTTAAAGCAAATTTAGGAAGAACTGGCGCTGCTTCTGCTTATCAAAGTGCTTTGAATAACTTAGTCAATATTCAGCATAATAAATTTTGTAAAGGAAGTGATTTATTAGTATTAGGTCATTTAAATTTTGATCAAGAACAAGCCATCGCACAATCGTTAGACCCTAAAAATAAGGAAGACCGAAAAAAACTTTTTGAGCTGGTTGAAAAAATAGATAAAGAAGTATCACACGTTATCCACCAAATTTGTAAATCGGGAAAATTTCCGATAATAATAGGTGGCGGTCATAATAACGCTTACGGAAATATTAAAGGACTTGCCTTAGCTAAAGGTAAACCCGTTAATGCAATAAACTTTGACGCCCATACTGATTTTAGAATACTAGAAGGAAGACATTCTGGAAATGGATTCAGCTATGCTTATGAAGATGGCTTTTTGAAAAAGTATTTTGTTTTTGGTTTGCATGAAAATTTTGTTTCAAAAAGTGTTTTCAATACGTTAAAAGAATTAACCAGCAGAGTAAAATTTGTTACTTACGAAGAACTAGAAGTTAAACGAGAGAAAAAGTTTGAAACTGAACTCGAGCAAGCGCTTGAATTCATCAAAAATGAGCCTTTTGGCGTTGAATTAGATTTAGATGCACTTCCTGGAATTCCTAGTAGCGCTATGACTTTAAGCGGGTTGAGTGTAGATAAAGCACGCCATTATATTTACTATATGGGAAAGCATGCCAATGCATCTTATTTACACATTTGTGAAGGCGCTCCCGAACTAGATGATTCTAAAAACAATCATTTAACTGGAAAATTAATTGCCGCAATGATTACCGATTTCATGAAAGCAAAAGCTTTATAACGTTTCAAAAATCAAGTTAAATAAAATAACACTACCTTTGAGGCCTATTGCTATGATGCACTAGTACTAATTATTTTATATGACATTTAACGATTTAAAACTATACAACAACATTCAACAGGCACTTGAAGAAGAAGGATACTCTAACCCTACGCCTATTCAAGAACAAGCCATTCCTGAAATTTTATTAGGACAAGACTTAGTCGCTTGTGCACAAACTGGTACCGGTAAAACAGGAGCCTTTGCTATTCCTATATTAAACTTAATTCATCGAATTGTAGGTTCGGCAAAGAAAGCAAAACACATTCGAACCTTAGTCGTAACACCTACTAGAGAGTTAGCAATACAAATAGATGAAAGTTTCAAAACCTACGGAAAGTATACCAATGTTAAATCATTAGTGATTTTTGGTGGAGTCAATCAAGTTCCTCAAGTTAACGAACTTAAAATGGGTGTTGATGTTTTAATTGCCACACCTGGAAGACTTTTAGACTTACACAAACAAGGATTTATCGATCTAAATCACATGCATCATTTGGTTTTAGACGAAGCCGATCAAATGCTAGACATGGGGTTTATTAACGATGTAAAGAAAATCATCAAATTAACACCTGACAACAGACAAACCTTATTGTTTTCGGCAACCATGCCTTTAGCAATTAGAGAATTAGCCGATACTTTTTTAACCAAACCAAAATACATCTCGGTAACACCTGTTTCAAGTACGGCTGAAAACGTGTCTCAAAAAGTGTATTTCGTCAATAAAGACGATAAACGTTTGCTTTTAAAACAATTGATTATCCAAGAAAGTTTGAGCAATGCTTTAGTATTTACAAGAACCAAACACGGTGCTGATAATATCGTGAAAGTATTGAAAAAAGCCAGCATAAAAGCTGAAGCTATTCATGGAGATAAATCGCAAAATGCACGCCAACGTGTTTTAGAGCAATTCAAAAATAAAGAAATTGATATTTTAGTTGCAACTGATATTGCTGCGCGCGGAATTGATATTGAGCAACTGCCTTTTGTAATTAATTTTGATATTCCAAATATTTCAGAAACTTATGTTCATCGAATTGGTCGAACGGGTAGAGCTGGAAATTCGGGCTTAGCGATTTCTTTTTGTGGAAAGGATGAAAAACCGTATTGGCAAGACATCGAAAAATTAATTCGAATGAAAATCAAAGTAGTTACTGATCATCAATATACTTGGAAAGATGAAGAAGTAAATCCGGATGCTAAACCAGATTTAAGAAATAAAGACAAAAATAAAATCAATCCGAATTCAAATTCTAGAAAATCGGAAGCCTCAAAGAAAAACAAAAAACGCTGGTATTAACCAGCGTTTTTTTTATCTATTATCGAATTAATTTCTTGTATTTAATTCGTGTTGGCGTAACATCTTTTCCTAATCGTTTACGCTTGTTTTCTTCATATTCTGAAAAACTTCCTTCAAAATAATATACTTGTGAATCGCCTTCAAAAGCTAAAATATGGGTACAAACTCTGTCTAAAAACCATCTGTCGTGCGAAATAATTACGGCACAACCTGCAAAGTTTTCTAAACCTTCTTCTAGGGCACGAAGTGTGTTTACATCTAAATCATTTGTTGGCTCATCTAAAAGTAATACATTTCCTTCTTCTTTTAACGTCATCGCTAAATGCAGACGGTTTCGTTCTCCACCTGACAACGTAGAAACTTTTTTGTTTTGATCACTTCCACCAAAATTGAAACGAGACAAATACGCTCTCGAATTGACTTGTCTTCCTCCCATCATAATTAATTCCTGACCATCACAGAAGTTTTCCCAAAGCGTTTTATTCACATCAATATTAGAGTGCGATTGATCCACATAAGCAATTTTTACCGTTTCACCGATTTCAAAAGTTCCAGCGTCGACTGTTTGTTCGCCCATAATCATTTTGAAAATGGTAGATTTACCAGCTCCATTCGGTCCGATAATTCCAACAATACCAGCTTGTGGCAATACAAAATTTAAATCGTCGTATAATAATTTATCCCCAAATGCTTTTGCCACATTTTTAGCTTCAATTACATTGGTTCCTAAACGAGGTCCATTAGGAATGTAGATTTCTAATTTCTCGTCTAATTCTTTTTGATCTTCGTTTAATAATTTATCGTAATTCTGTAAACGTGCTTTCTGCTTGGTCTGACGCCCTTTTGCTCCTTGACGTACCCAATCTAATTCGCGCTCTAAATTTTTTCTTCTTTTAGAAGCTACTTTTTCTTCTTGAGCCATTCTGTTAGATTTTTGCTCTAACCAAGACGAGTAATTTCCTTTCCACGGAATACCCTCACCTCTATCTAATTCTAAAATCCAACCGGCAACGTTATCTAAGAAATATCTATCGTGCGTAACGGCAATTACCGTTCCTGAATATTGTGCTAAATGTTGTTCTAACCAAAGTACCGATTCGGCATCTAAGTGGTTGGTTGGCTCATCTAATAACAATACATCGGGTTGTTGTAATAACAATCGACATAAAGCGACACGACGTTTTTCTCCACCAGACAACACATTAATAGGTGTTTCAGGATCTGGAGTACGAAGCGCATCCATGGCGATTTCTAATTTGGTATCAATTTCCCACGCACCACAAGCATCAATTTTGTCTTGTAATTCTGCTTGACGATCCATAAGTTTCTCCATTTTTTCTGGATTCTCATAGACTTCAGGCAAACCAAAATCGTCATTAATTTTATTAAATTCTGCTAATAATTCAAACGTTTCAGCAGCGCCTTCACGAACGATGTCGATAACCGTTTTGGTTTCGTCTAATTGCGGTTCTTGCTCTAAATATCCAACTGTATAACCAGGTTGAAAAACGACATCACCTTGATAATTTTTATCAACTCCAGCAATAATTTTTAATAAAGAAGATTTTCCTGAACCGTTAAGTCCTAATATACCAATTTTAGCTCCGTAAAAGAAACTCAAATAGATGTTTTTCAATACTTGTTTATCGGCTCCTGGATAACTTTTACTCAATCGTTGCATTGAGAAAATTACTTTCTTATCGTCTGACATAAAATATAGGTTTGATTTATGATTATTAAAACTTTGTGCTTTTTACTTTGTACTTTTTAAACCCTTCCTTTCAGAGCATTAAATACCCAAGCAATTGCGAAGAAACCAACACCAACGGCTGAGAATCCCCAACCTGCAACATCGGCATATCTGTAAATTCCTAGGCCAATCAATAATAATCCCATTAAAATCATAATGAAAGTTGCCCAAGCTAATATTGTATTTTTATTCATTCCCATAATTCATTTTGTTTACTAAAGATTCGAAAAATTTAGGTTTGCGAAGTTACGAATTTTAAATTTTTTATACTCCAGAAATTAATTAAAAATTGTAATTAATAATTCTTTCAACAAATCATGTTGAGAGGTTGAGGCTGCTCCAACTCCCTTGCTTTTAACGTCTATGGTTCGAAGTGCGGCAACAATCGCGCTTACTTTTTTCATCGGATAATTTCGAAAAGCTACTTCATAATCTTTAACGAAATAAGGATTTACTTTCAATACTTTAGCCGCATTTGCTTGAGATTTATCCTTTAATCCGTGATATTGCAATAATTGGGAAAAGAAACCAAAAACCAAACCTGTTGTTACCACTAGCGGATTATCTTTTGGATTTTGAGCAAAATAATCAATTATTTGATAGGCTTTCACCTGATTTTTCTCACCAATAGCCTTTCGCAATTCAAAATTATTAAAGTCTTTACTAAACCCAATATTTTCTTCAATATCATGTGGTGAAAAGGTATGTCCTTTTGGTAAAATAATTTTAAGTTTTTCTAATTCATTATTGATTTTTGATAAATCGGTGCCTAAAAATTCAACCAACATAGCTACTGCTTTAGGCTCAATAGAATAACCTTGTCCAGACAAAACACGCTTGATCCAATCCCCTACTTGATTTTCATAAAGCTTTTTGCTTTCATAAACCACACCTACTTTATCTAAAAGCTTAGTAATTTTTTTTCGCTTATCTAAGGTTTTATATTTATAAGCAAAAACAAGAACCGTTGTAGGTTGCGGATTATCAGCATAAGCTTCTAATTTATCAATGGTTCTAGATAATTCCTGAGCTTCTCTCACTACTACAACTTGTCGATCGGCCATCATTGGAAACCGCTTGGCTGTTCCTATTACGTCTTCAATGGTAACATCTCGTCCATATAATATGGATTGATTAAAATCGCGCTCGTGTTCTTGAAGTATATTTTGTTCAATAAATTCGGTCAATTTATCAATATAATATGGTTCTTCTCCCATTAAAAAATAAATGGGTTTGATTAAACCTGCTTTAATATCTTTCGTAATTTGAATTACTTCATCCATATTTTAGTATTCAGTGGTCAGTAGCAGTTGGCGGTTAGTATAAAATAACTATTTTTGTTTCATGAAAAAGTTGAACTTTCCAACGTATTCCTTTCGGTTCAAAAATAGTGAAAATAAAGTAGCTATCTTTGATGATATTAGAAAAAAATTTATTCTTTTAACACCAGAAGAATGGGTGCGTCAACATACCATACAATTTCTATTACATGAAAATCAATATCCAAAATCATACATTAATGTTGAAAAAGTTATTAAAATTAATAATTTAAGTAAACGATATGATGTTGTTGTTTTTCAGCCTAATGGAGAAATATATTTATTAGTTGAATGTAAAGCTCCAGAAGTTTCTATTTCTCAACAAACATTTGACCAAATTGCCCGTTATAATTTAGTTTTGAATGCAAAATATTTAATGGTAACCAATGGACTAAATCATTATTTTTGTCAAATGGATTTCGAGAATGAAAAATATGTATTTTTAAATGAATTACCAGCTTATAAATAATAAATGCTGAAGATGTTTTAAAAATCATATAACTTGAAACCTGAAGCAAAATAAACCTGAAACAAGAAACCACTTGAAAAAAATAGCAGTTGTCATATTAAATTGGAACGGAGCAAAATTGTTAGAACAGTTTTTGCCTTCGGTAATTAAATTTTCCGAAGAAGCAACTATTTATGTGGCCGATAATGCTTCAACTGATGCTTCAATTGAGGTGATTCAAAACCAATTTCCTTCCGTAAAAATCATAAAAAACACAGGAAACTTTGGTTATGCAAAAGGATATAATGAAGCGTTACAAGAGGTAGAAGAAGAATATTATGCTTTAGTGAATTCAGATATTGAAGTGACTAAAAATTGGCTTACTCCTGTTTTAAATCTATTTGAAAGCCAACCCGAAACAGCGATCATTCAACCTAAATTATTGGATTATAAAAAGAAAACGCATTTTGAATATGCCGGAGCAGCGGGTGGTTTTATTGATAAATTTGGTTATCCGTTTTGTAGAGGCCGAATTTTTGATACCATTGAAGAAGATCAAAATCAATATGATGATGAAATCGAAATATTTTGGGCAACCGGAGCCTGTTTTTTCATTCGGAAAGATGTGTTTCGTATATTAAATGGTTTTGATGCCGATTTCTTTGCGCATCAAGAAGAAATAGATTTGTGTTGGAGAGCATTTAATCTCGGATACCAAACAAAATATACACCAAAATCGGTAGTATATCATGTGGGCGGAGCTACGCTAAACGAGGGCAACCCAATGAAAACCTATTTGAATTTTAGAAATTCATTATTAATGCTCACGAAGAATCTTCCGAAAAACCAACTACTCCCGATACTTTTCATTCGATTAGTCTTAGACGGAATAGCAGGTGTCCAATTTATTTTTAAAGGGAAATTCATGCATTGTTTAGCAATTATTCACGCTCATTTTGCTTTTTATAAGGGCTTTAGACAATTTTATAAGAAAAGAATGACAATTCAAAAAACAAATTATTATAAAATAACCAGTATTATTGTGGCCTATTTTCTAAAAAATGGCAAGGTGTTTGCTAAGTTATTTTAACAAGAGTTTATGCTTAAAATTTTTATTTCCCTAAACTTCTTTATAACTTTGTAAAAATAATCAATCTCATGAAAAAAGTAATGTTAATCATCACTTTAGTTTCTATCTCTTTAACCTCGTGCGTTTCTAAAAAGAAATTTGCGTTATTAGAAACTAAAAACAAAGAAATTCAAGAATTGTTAAACACGGCTACTGTGAAGTTAAATGTATGTTTATCTGAAAAAGAAGCCCTTACAGGTCAAGTGGATTACTTAAAACAAAACAATTCTGAATTAATTAGTAGTTCTAAAGAATTAACTGTTTTAACCGCAAAAAATTCGGAAAACTTAGAAAAATCTCTTGAAAGTTTAAAAGAAAAAGATTTAAAAATCAATCGCTTACAAGATGCTTTAACTAGAAAAGACAGTGTTACATTGGCTTTAGTTACTAGTTTAAAACGTGAAGTAGGAATCGACGATCCAGACATCAACATCAATGTTGAAAAAGGAGTGGTTATGATTTCTATTGCGGATAATTTATTATTCAAATCAGGAAGTTATGAAGTGAGTGATAAAGCAAAATCAGTTTTAGCTAAAGTTGCTAAAGTTATCAATAGTAAACCTGATTTTGAATGTATGGTAGAAAGCCACACAGATAATCTGCCTATTAAAAATGTAGTATTATTAGATAACTGGGATTTATCGGTAAAACGTGCAACTTCAATTGTTAGAGTACTTCAAACAGATTTAGGTGTTAATCCAAAACAATTAATTCCTGCTGGTAGAAGTTCTTACATTCCACTTGTAGCAAATGACACACCTGCTAATAGAGCTAAAAACAGAAGAACACGCATCATCATCATGCCTAAAATTGATCAATTTTATGACATGATAGAAAAAGAAATGAAAAATTTCGAAAAGAAATAATTCACTTTATAAAAAAACGCTTTCAATTGAAAGCGTTTTTTTTTATTTATTGAAATCTGTTGGTAATAAATCTCCTACCCGTTTAGTTGAAATATCCCCTGATAGTATAATACTATCATAATTAGTATATACACCATAAGAATCAACATTAAACTCTGAAATGTAAAACATCAATTTTGATTGATATTTTTTATTATACAATATATCAAATTGAGTAATCGAACGATCCTTAATAACAATATCGCTTTTGGAAATAATTTCAACTTTATAAAAATTATTATCCAAAGGAATTACTTTGAAGTGTTCATTTGGATTTGAAGGAAAACTACGTTTATATAATATAAAATTTTCTTCATCCCACTTATTATCTATTAAATTTCTAAAAAATTGTAAAATTGATCCTTCATAAGATTGCTGTCTTCTTTTATTTACTTTATTAGAAGTAGTTATTTCTTGAAAAATGAAATATCCTCCGTATTGGCAACTTATTACAAAATCTACTCGAACAGTCAACTTACTTAATTTACATTGAAAATCTTTTAATTCATATGTAATTTTATACCCCAGATAATTATTATTTATAATTAGTGGCTCATCTGAATAAGCATTAAGTTTATAGTTCTTTTTATCATAAGTAAAATAAATTTGATCTTCATTTTCAATTGTACAATTTCTACCCGCCTTATTATCTCCTAAAAATTGTGACTTAAATAGTTTCATCATCTGTTTTCTTGAAAACATATTCTTTTCAATTACAACTTCCTTAAGTTCTTTTATTTCTCTTTTAAGTGTTATTTTAATTAAACCCGATACTTTTTGTAACTCAATAAATTCTGTCTTGTGGCCAAAATTTCTAAAAACCAATATTGAATTACTTTTTGAAGGAATTTGTAGTGAAAAAAAACCAAACTCATTAGAAGTAGTTACAAATGTTGTTCCATCTATATATACAGAACATCCTAAAATTGATTCCCCATTTTCATCATTCACATAACCCTCTATCTTTAATTGAGAAAATAAAACGGATGGCAAAAAAACAATAAGATAAAAAAGTAATTTCATAATTAAAAATTATAATACATCCAAACTCCCCTTGCCCTCTCGGATTACTTCGGGTTCATGTCCTGTTAAATCAATAATGGTTGAGGCCACATTATCACCATAACCGCCATCAATAACTACATCTACTTTATTGTTCCATTTCTCAAAAATCAATTCAGGATCAGTAGAATATTCAATAACATCATCTTCGTCGTGAATGGAAGTGGAAACTATTGGATTGCCGAGTAGTTCAACAATTTGTAACGCAATGTTGTTATTAGGAACACGAATACCTACCGTTTGTTTCTTCCTGAATTCTTTAGGTAAATCATTATTCCCTGGCAAAATGAACGTGTAAGGACCTGGTAAGGCACGTTTTAATATTTTAAAGGTAGCCGTATCAATTTGTTTTACATAATCGGAAAGATGACTTAAACCAGAACAAACAAAAGAAAAATTGGCTTTTTCCAACTTAATTCCTTTAATTTTAGCTAACTTTTCTAACGCACGAGAATTGGTAATATCACAACCTAATCCATAAACGGTATCCGTTGGATAAATCACTAAACCTCCATTTTTCAAAACATCAACTACTTTTTTAATAGCCGCTTCGCTGGGTTTGTCTTCGTATATTTTTATGAATTCTGCCATATTTTTTTGCTTTATGCTTAAAGCTTATTGCTTAAAGCGTTACCCAATCACTTCCAATTTAGCAAAACGTAACAATAACTTCTTCAAGCCACCCACATCAAATCGAATTTCCGCTTTTCTATCAGCGCCAATGCCTTCCATACTTACAATTTGTCCTTTTCCAAAACGTTCATGCAGTACGATATTTCCCACCGCTAAATTTGCATCAATTGCACTTGAGCTACCTGAATTATTCGAAACTGGTTTTAGCTTTCTAATATTCGGAATATTAATTCCCCCTTCAGGGGCTAATGGGCTTTTCGGAGGAGTTCCTGCAGTTGGTTTTGCTAATCGTAATTTAGTTTTATCAATATCACCAAAAACATCAATATTCATAACAGGTTTGTAGCGGTAACCTGAATCAACCGGATTCAAATATTCTAAATATTCATCGTTGATTTCTTCAATAAAACGCGAAGGTTCGCTATCGACTAATTTTCCCCATCGGTAGCGCGATTGCGCATAAGTCAAATATGCTTGATGTTCTGCACGAGTTAAGGCTACGTAGAACAAACGACGCTCTTCTTCTAATTCGCTTCGGGTGTTCAAACTCATCGCACTAGGAAACAAATCCTCTTCTAATCCTACAATAAACACATGCGGAAACTCTAGTCCTTTCGCTAAGTGAATGGTCATCAATGCCACTCTATCGTCATCGCCTGTATCTTTATCTAAGTCGGTTGCCAAGGCTACATCTTCTAAAAATTCAGCTAACGCACCTCTGGCACCATCAATTTCTTTTTGTCCTTCGGTGAAATCTTTAATACCGTTGAGTAACTCTTCTATATTTTCAATTTTAGCAATCCCTTCAGGCGTGCCGTCTTTTTTCAATTCTTGTACCAATCCAGTTTTCTTAGTAATATGATCGGTTAAGAAGAACGCATCCTGATTTTCATTAATCACTTGAAAACTTTTAATCATCGTAACAAAATCAGAGATTTTATTTTTCGTACCCGAATTCAGTTTCAAATCAATCTTATCAATATGTTCCATTACTTCAAAAATAGAACGCTTGTAATGATTGGCTGCAACCGTTAATTTTTCAACGGTCGTGTCTCCTATTCCTCTTGCCGGATAATTAATCACGCGCACTAATGCTTCTTCATCTTTCGGATTAATTACCAAACGCAAGTAGGCCAATACATCTTTAATTTCCTTTCGTTGATAAAATGATAAGCCACCATAAATTCGGTACGGTATATCGCGTTTACGCAAGGCATCTTCCATGGCACGAGATTGCGCATTGGTACGATACAAAATTGCAAATTGTCCGTTAAGCATTTGATTTTGCATCTTTTGCTCAAAAATAGTTGCGGCAACAAAACGACCTTCTTCGCCATCGGTTAAACTACGGTGGACTTTAATTTTTGGTCCGTCAGCATTCGAAGTCCAAACAATTTTATCCAACTTGGTTTTATTCTTATCAATAACGTTATTCGCTGCTTCTACAATATTTTTTGATGAACGATAATTTTGTTCTAAACGGTATAATTGTACATTTTCGTAATCTTTCTGAAAATTTAAAATATTGTTGATGTTGGCACCACGAAAGGCATAAATACTTTGCGCATCATCACCTACCACACAAATGTTTTGAAATCGGTCTGATAACGCACGAACAATCAAGTATTGTGAATGGTTGGTATCTTGGTACTCATCAACTAAAATATAACGAAAACGGTCTTGATATTTTGCTAATACATCGGGAAACAAATTTAATAATTCGTTGGTTTTCAATAATAAATCATCAAAATCCATGGCACCCGATTTAAAACAACGCTCCACATAATTCTGATATATTTCGCCCATACGGGGTTTTTTACTCATCGCATCGGCTTCTTGCAATTCAGGATTATTGAAATAGGCTTTAACTGTAATCAACGAATTTTTATAAGAAGAAATCCGACCTAAAATTTGTTTGGGCTTATAAATGTCTTTATCCAATTGCATTTCTTTGATGATTGCTCCAAGTAATCGAACTGAATCTTGTGTGTCATAAATCGTGAAATTAGATGGATACCCTAATTTATCGGCTTCGCTTCGCAAAATTTTTGCAAAAACCGAGTGAAAGGTTCCCATCCACAAATTTTTAGCTTCATTCGTACCCACAATATCTGCAATACGTTTTTTCATTTCACGTGCCGCCTTGTTGGTAAACGTTAAGGCTAAAATATTAAAAGCATCTACACCCTGACTCATTAAATTAGCAATACGAACGGTTAACACACGTGTTTTACCAGAACCAGCACCCGCAATAACAATCATGGGGCCTTCTTTTTGTAAAACAGGTGCTTGCTGCGCTTCGTTTAATTGGCTAATATACCGTTGCATTTCTTTCATAGTCACTAGGTGCTTTAATCTATTTTACAAAAATACATTATGAATGGGGTTAATACAAAAGAAGTTATCAACCATTAGAACAAGAATACAAACAACGCTGGTTGAAATTTGATAATTAAATTTTTTAATCTTAATTTGCACTGAAATTAAACCAACTCTAAAATGACGATTGAAGATAAATTATTAGAAATTGCAACGTATACCCTGCCCGCTTTAATTACTGGCGGAGTAGCATTTGTGATGATGCAAAAATTCTATAACACCGAAGAAAGCAAACGCAAGTTTGAATTGCTAAGAGAAAATCAAAAACAAGCGCTACCTATTCGCTTGCAAGCCTATGAGCGAATGGTATTGTTGTTAGAACGCATCAATCCTGCACAATTATTATTGCGTGTGGCGCCAATAGGAAAAAGTAAAGACGATTATGCAACTTTATTAACACATCAAATTCAAACCGAATTTGAACATAATTTATCGCAACAAATTTACCTTACTGCTGAAACGTGGCATATTATCTTAAAAGCAAAAAATAGTACCATTCAAATGATTAGAAAACAAGCACTTAGGGAAGAATTGGTTGATGCTGATAAAATGAGAGAAGCCATCATGCTTGAATTAACAGAAGTTGAAGCTCCAAGCAGTATTGCAATCAGTTTTTTAAAAGAAGAATTAAAAAGAGTTTTTTAAAAATTTGTCTTTTTTTCTTTACTCGTTTAAATACTTCAAATACAATGCAGCCGTTTTTTCATCAACAGTCCTAACTAAAATTTCTACTTGATTTCTAAAGTCTGGCTGTTTTAAAAGGGTTCTTATTTTCTCTTTAGCAAATTTTGAAAACTGCCATTTGTGATGATTCGTTGCTTCAAACAATAATTGAATTTCTCTAGTAATATTTTTATTTACAATCAACAACACTCCTAATGCATTTTGACGAATTGAAGATTCATAATCTTCAGAAGCATATTTTAGTAATTCTTCTTCACATTCCTGTCGCTGAAAGTCCGAAATTAATCCTTTAGTAATAGCTATTTTTAACCAAGTTATTCTGAGACTTTTGTCGTTATTACCAACTTGATTTTTTAACTCATCTAAATACCTATTGACATCATTTGGAAAACTTTGGCACAAATTAATTAATGCAATTTCTTTGGTTTCATAGGAATCATCCTGTAACAATGTTTCATAGTCTTTTTTAAAAGCTTCTGGTATCACGGGTAATGATGCTGCTACTGCTTTTCGTACGAAAAGATTATTGGTTGCTAAAGCCGTTTCCAAAATTACTCTACGTTCCTCAAAAGGCAAACTTTGGGTCTGGAAAACCACATATTGCTTAATCGGAAAATAAACGTCCGATTGAAGTATTTCGGTCAATTCAGCCAGAGATTTTCTACTTTTCCTTAATGCATAAAAAGTTTGAATGAATTTGTTTTTAGACAGGTATTTTTGAGCAAGTTGCCTGTCAAATCCCGCTGTTGCTAACCAAACCTTTTTGAAATTCTCCACGTCATAACTTGAAACCTCTTTTACAATTTGTAAGAAATCATCCGTGTTGACGTTTTTGTATTGGTATTTTTTTAAGTACTTTTTAACGGCTTTTTGAAAGTTTTTAGCTCCAATATCTTCTCGTAAAACATGCAATGCCCAAGCTCCTTTTTTATAAAACGATAACGAACTCGCTTTTTCATTCATTACGGGAATAGTATCTGTTTTAGCGGCTAACTGTAATTGTTCGGAATAATCGTTTAATGCTTCATAGAAATAATCGTCACCAAAAAGATGTCGCTCTGCCAAAAGCGCATAATAAGTAGCAAATCCTTCTTGTAACCAATGATGGGTTCCCGATTGCGCCGTTATGAAATTACCAAACCATTGATGGGCCAACTCATGTGCGTTGACATTTACATAATTTCGATCATTATAACCTATACTATCCACTACAAAATCTTGCGAGAAAATAGTCGAAGTCGTATTTTCCATACCCGCATATAAAAAATCACGAACAGGAACTTGTCGGTAAATACCCCAAGGATACTTCACGCCTATTTCTTGTTCCAAATAATCAAATAGTGCTATTGAATAGCGATATGTGGGTTCTAATTTTGAATAATCATTTTTATCTATATAAAATTCTAAAGGCGTTCCTGATTTACTTTTGACTTCTTGCATCCCAAATTTTCCAAACGCCAACATTACCAAATAAGACGACATTGGTTTTTGCATTTGATAATTTCTTGTTATATCGTTAACGCCTCTACTCCAACTTATAGTTTTTTTCTCAAAATTTAATTTACCATTAGATAATGCGATAGGATTAAATTCAAATTTATCCATATCGACATAATAGTTAATAGTAATCCCGAAAATTACTTTCTCATTTACATCGTCAAAACTTGGCAACCAATGACTCGTGTATTTTCCTTGTCCTTGTGTCCAAATTTGTAAGTTTTCATCTTGTCCTATGAAATAAAGCGTTTGTTTCGGTTTTGCAAAATAGCTGAAAGTTACTTTATTTTTCCCTTTTTTAAAGCCTTCAAACAGATCCAATGTTTTACCAGAATTATGAAATTTCACCAATTCACCATTAATCATCACATCAGAAAACTCCATGTTTTTCGCATCGATTTTAATGGTATCAATAATTTTAGTAACTTTAAATTCGTAAGTAATAGTTCCTGAAATTGATTTGTCAGATGCATTAGGAAATAATAGAGCATCACATTTAATAAAATCAACTTTATCAATTTGTTGTGCAAATGATAGATGAATAAAAAACAAAGCCAAAAGTATACGAAACATCTTCATGGATTTAATAAGATACGAATATAAACATTTTCATTTTTTTGCGTTTCTAAATTAACAAATTATCTAGTATCTTCGCTTTTGGTTTTAGAACACAGATGACACAGATTTATCGGATTCACACAGATTTGCTATAGTAACTCTGAAAAGTGGAACGGTCTAAATCTACAGTTAGTATTACTAATGTGACTATGTGTTTCAAAAAAAATGAAAAAACTGAACACTGAAAATGAACTTACTCGAAACTCCCATAGAATATCTCAAAGGCGTTGGTCCGCAGCGTGGCGATTTATTGCGCAAGGAGTTGGGCATTCACAAATATGCCGATTTACTGAATTTATTCCCCAATCGTTATATCGATAGAACCCGTTACTACAAAATTAACGAACTGCAAAACAGCAATTCTGAAGTACAAATAGTTGGTAAAGTCATTCATATTAAAACAGTTGAGCAAGGCAAAGGAAAATCGAGATTAGTAGCTACTTTTGTAGATGAAACGGGTCAAATGGAACTCGTATGGTTTCAAGGACAAAAATGGATTCGCGAAAGTTTAAAAATCAATGTTCCCTATGTTATTTTTGGAAAAGTAACCCAATTTGGAGCCACTTACAACATGGCGCATCCTGAAATGGAATTGCTTGAAGAACACAAAGCAAGTTTGCGTTCAGCCATGCAACCCGTGTATCCAAGTACCGAAAAATTAACCAATAAAGGCGTTTCAAATAAAGTCATCAATAAAATGATGCAACAATTGTTTGTGGAAACTCAGGCTTTATTTTCTGAAAACTTACCAAACTATCTTTTGGACGAATTAAAATTGATTCCAAAAAATGCTGCATTATTCAATATTCATTTCCCTAAAAGTCAAGATTTATTAGCTAAAGCGCAATTTCGTTTAAAGTATGAAGAGTTGTTTTTCATTCAATTGCAACTCATTACTAAGAATCTCATTCGCAAACATAAAATCAAAGGTTTACCTTTTGAAAATGTAGGCGAAAACTTCAATAATTTTTACAAAAATCATTTACCTTTTGATTTGACTAATGCTCAAAAACGTGTTTTAAAAGAAATTAGAAACGATTTGGGAAGCAACGCACAAATGAACCGATTACTGCAAGGCGATGTAGGTTCTGGCAAAACCATTGTAGCGTTAATGTGCATGCTTTTAGCAAAAGACAACGGCTTTCAAAGTTGTTTAATGGCGCCTACTGAAATTTTAGCCAACCAGCATTTTAACGGCATTTCAGAATTAGCTAAAGAACTGAATATTAATATTAAAATACTCACTGGCTCAACTAAAACTTCAGATAGAAAAATAATTCATGAAGCACTTGAAAATGGTACTTTAGACATCATTATTGGTACGCATGCTTTATTAGAAGACAAAGTTCAATTTAAAAATTTAGGCTTAGCCGTTATAGATGAACAACATCGTTTTGGTGTCGAACAAAGAAGTAAGTTGTGGGGTAAAGCCTCCCCTAACCCCTCCAGAAGAGTGGAAACGGAACGTATAATACAAAAATACCAAACAGCACGACCTTCAACTTATGCTCTTTTAAAGGAACTTAAGAAAGAAAATAAAATAAACAGCACCCAAGCAGAAAATATGCTTTGGGAATGTTTAAGAAATAAAAATCTAAAGTATAAATTTAGAAGACAACATGTAATTGATATTTTCATTGCTGACTTTGTTTGTTTAGAAAAAAATCTAATAATTGAAGTTGATGGTGGTTATCACAATAATCCCATACAGCAAGAAGCCGACGAATTACGAACCCAAATATTAAATGAAATTGGTTATAAAGTAATTCGATTCACTAATGAAGAAGTCATTAATAATACGGAAAACACACTAAAAAAAATATCCGCAATCTTGGAAAGCCTCCCTTCTGGGGAGGTTGGTGGGGCTACCATTCCACCGCACGTTCTCGTAATGACCGCTACTCCTATACCTCGTACTTTAGCCATGAGTTTGTATGGTGATTTAGATATTTCAGTGATTGATGAATTACCTCCGGGCAGAAAACCCATTCAAACCGTTCATCGCTACGATTCCAATCGATTAAAAGTATGGAAATTCATTAAAGATGAAATAGCAAAAGGACGCCAAATCTATATTGTATATCCGCTAATTCAAGAATCGGAGAAAATGGATTACAAAGATTTAATGGACGGATACGAAAGTATTTCTAGAGATTTTCCATTACCACAATATTCCATTTCCATTGTACACGGGAAAATGAAACCCGCCGATAAAGACGAAGAAATGCGTCGCTTTGCAGCTGGTAAAACAAACATCATGGTGGCTACAACGGTTATTGAAGTAGGTGTAAACATTCCCAATGCTTCAGTAATGGTTATTGAAAGTGCCGAACGCTTTGGTTTATCTCAATTACACCAGTTGCGCGGTCGTGTAGGACGTGGGGCCGAACAAAGTTATTGCATCTTAATGACCAGTCATAAGCTCAGCAACGATAGTAAAATAAGAATGGAAACGATGGTGCGCACCAATGACGGATTCGAAATTTCCGAAGTCGATTTAAAACTACGAGGACCTGGCGATATTATGGGCAAACAACAAAGTGGTGTATTGAATTTACAAATTGCCGATTTAGTCAAAGATAAAGACATCTTACAATTGGCAAGACATCATGCCATAAAATTATTAAAAGAAGATGCCCCAATGGAAAAACCAGAACATGCTAAACTTCGGGAAGCATTTATTGAAATCAGTAAAAAGAAAACCATTTGGAATTACATCAGTTAAAACAATAAAAAAAATGATACAATACAACCCTAAAGACTGGATTACCTTTATTTTTCGATTCCATAAATCGGACACTTTCCGTCAATTAATACCCATGATGATTTTCATCGGATTATATTCAGGAGGCATCGCTTATTTAGAACTCGAGTATTGGAACTTATCAGAAAACAGCCATGTGAAGAACCTAACGCTAATGCACACTACTGTAGGATTTGTATTATCGTTGCTTTTAGCTTATCGTACTAACACTGCCTACGACCGTTGGTGGGAAGGACGAAAACTATGGGGAGGATTAGTAAACAACAGCCGCAACTTGGCACTAAAATTGTCAGCTTATTTAAAAGAGGAAAACGACAGAACTTATTTCAGAAAAGTGATTCCTGCCTATTCTTCCGTACTTTCAAAACATTTACTTAATGAAGAAGTAAGCCAAATGCTATTTGAAGGACTAGATTTAGCTATAGATCACCAAAAACACCGTCCTAACCAAGTAGCTAAAATGTTATTTCAAAAAGTAAATGATTTGTATAAATCAGGAAAAATTACGGGAGATCAGTGCTATCTCATTAATGCCGAATTACAATCGTTTACCGATATATGTGGTGCTTGCGAACGAATAAAAAACACACCAATACCCTATTCGTATAGCGCTTTTATTAAAAAATTCATTTTCTTTTTTGTGATGACTTTACCTTTTGGTTTCGTATTCAGTTTAGGCTATTACGTAATTCCGGTGGTCATTTTCATCTTCTATGTTTTAGCTAGTTTAGAACTCATTGCCGAAGAAATTGAAGATCCATTTGGAGGTGATGCAAACGACCTACCTATGACAAAAATTGCTTCAAACATTAAAAAACACGTCGAAGAAATTTTGTAATTAAATATAAAACATTTAAACTTTATTTGATTAAACTTATAAAAAAAGTAACTTTGAAACGTTTTAAGTAACATTAAATGAAAAAGTGGATTTCAATTTTTAGTATCGTATGCAGTTTTTGGTACACAAATGCCCAAACGGGTATTGGCACCACTACACCCAATACATCCGCTAAATTAGAAATCGCTGCAACGGATAAAGGGATATTAATACCCCGAATGACCAAAACACAGCGCGAAAGCATTACACTCGCCACCGCAGCAAATGGTTTATTGGTCTATCAAACCGATGACGTAGTGGGTTTTTATGTAAATAACAGTACCACAACTACCCCATCTTGGACAAGATTAAACTCAGATTGGATTAAATCTGGCAACAACATAAGCTACACCGCTGGAAATGTGTCCACCACGGGTGCATTAACTGGTGGTAATTCAGATACGTCTTCTATTTCAGGATTTTCGGCAAATATTACTTCTGTTGCGGCAAATTATTCGTTAACAGCTGCTGACAATGGAAAAGTTATACAATCTACTAGTGCTTCTGCACTAACCATCACCATACCTAGCGGCTTACCTGTCGGGTTCAATTGTACGGTAGTACAAATGGGTACCGGACAAATTACGTTGGCTGGAACCTACTTCAACAGAGGAAATTTTAATAAAACAGCCAGTCAATACGCTATTGTGAGTATCCTACACATGGGGAGCAACAACATCATTGTTTCTGGCGAAATGAGTAATTAAAATGAAAGGATTTTATTACCTAGCCATTTTATTCATTCCATTTACTGTATTAGGCCAAATAGGCTTACCTATTCAACATTCCATGCGACCAAAAAGTAATTTGGTAGTCAATTACGATTTTTCAAAACCAGCCAGTTTCACAAGAGGCAATACATTTGCAACCAACATATCCGCTTCAGGAAACGCATCAGTTGTTAATGCACCTATTTTCATGAATTCATTGGGTTTTATTGAATTAGATGGAGTCAATGAATATCTTGTTACTCCAAATGTTAAATCTTATTTTAAATCCGTAAATTCAAGTGTTCAAAAGAGCTTTACGATGAGTCTTTGGGTGTATCCATCTGCTCTAAACGGCGTAATAGTTAGTGAGTTAGATTCACAAACGCCTAGCTCAGGTTTTCATACTACAAACATAGAAATTGTTAACGGATTTATTAAATACCGTGTTTGGGATAGTCCTATTATAACCTCTTCTCTTGCACTCAATTTAAACAGATGGTATCACATTGCCATGGTTTACAACGGCACTGCAGTTAAAGCCTATCTTAATGGTGTTTTACAAGGGACACAATCGGCTGCTAGAGACATTCCAAGCATTGCCCAAAATTATGCCATTGGCGCCTCAGAAACTACCAATATGGGGTCTGGTGGGTATGGTAAATTTAATTTAGCCCAATTCAAATTATACAACTTACCACTAACCGATTCAGAAATTTTACAAGAGTATTTAGCTCGAAAAGACGAATTTGATTACTCTATTCACAGCCCTTCAACCAACACCAACCCCACCTATTGGAGTGTTTCCAGTGCATGGAATGGAGAAACCACTTTTAGCCAACAACATTACACACCTTGGATTAATAACAGTACATTAGGTTGGGCAGCTGGAACAAACGATGCCAATCAATCCATTACGCTAAGTTATGATGCCCCTACCACAATAAAAGGAATCGTAACACAAGGTAGAGCCAATAACGGCGGGCAATGGGTAACCACAGCACACATCGAAACCAGTCCTAACGGCTCAGCACCATGGACCCGAGTTATTAGTAATGCCACATTAAACTCTAATTCCATCGATGATGCGCGTGTCTTATTTCCCACTCCCGTATTTGCAAAAGCGGTTCGGATTCTTCCTGTCGGATGGATTAATCATATCACCATGCGTTTGGGTTTACTCTTAAAACCAATAGATTTTACGACCAATAATTTAATACTATATTACAATCCCGCCATGACGGAAAGTTATAGCGGTACAGGTACTACCGTGAATGATATATCAGGAAATGGAATGAATGGAACGTTAAGTAATGTAACAACAAGTGCCACAGCTTTCACTTTTAATGGCAGCAATTCACAAGTAAGTATTCCTGATAATGCTGTTTTGGAACCTGGAACCGGAAATTGGACTATTGAGGTCTGGTTTAAGCCAACAGTTGTAAGTGGTACACTTTTAGGGAAATATAACAATGGAGGTAATACAGCAAATATTTCCTATGCTTTACGTATGGGAGCAAATAATATTCGAGCCGATTTCAGTAACGGAACTACAGGTTTTACTTCTGATAATTATACTCTAACTCCTAACAATTGGGTGCAAATGGTATATGTTTGGAATAAAACAAATAATGTTTTATATACGTATTCTAATGGTGTAATAAAACAAACAAAAACGATAACTATTTCAGGAATACTAAATAGTATCACTAACTTATTTTTAGG